>Ga0310690_10005342_pt1 | contig 17507 bp, 8 predicted proteins | sample AusTroGonzalo_MG_2_FD_207661 | JGI IMG/M metagenome (GOLD analysis project Ga0310690, IMG submission 207661) | Bovine rumen microbial communities from tropical cattle in Woodstock, Queensland, Australia - Gonzalo_04 (v2) (version 2) | ecosystem: Host-associated > Mammals > Digestive system >...
TCGGCCAGGATTTCGCGGGCGCGGGCCTCACCGTTGATATTGGAGAGGACCTCCATGGCTTTCTCCTCCTGTCCGTGCATGGCCAGGTAACGCGGCGTCTCGGGAACCAGCAGGATGAGCAGGGCGAACAGGCCGGCCGGAACGGCTTCCGACACGAACATGACCCTCCAGCCGATGCTGTTGGTCCAGGCCACCACGTCGGGATCCGAAGCATGGCTGCGCAGGATGAGGAAATTCACGAAGTAAACCACCAGCTGGCCGAAAATGATGGCGAACTGGTTCCAGGACACCATCTTGCCGCGCTTGCGGGCCGGGGAAATCTCGGCGATGTACATGGGGCAGATGGCCGATGCCAGGCCCACGCCGATGCCGCCCAGGATGCGGTAGCCGTTGAAAGCGGTCAGCAGGCTCTTGCAGGCGACACCCTTCTCGAAGAAGAGGAACTCCGGGTAGTAGGAGCCCAGGGCGCTCAGCAGGAAGAGGATACCGGCTACGAAGAGCGTCTTCTTACGGCCGAAGCTCATGGCCAGCTGGCCGGAAAGGAGTGCGCCGACGATACAGCCGATCAGGGCGCTGGAGGTGGTGAAACCGTGCCAGGCGTCCGTATAAACAAAATCCGGCGCGCTTTGGAAAAAGGCCTGGAGGCCCTTTTCCGCGCCGGAGATGACTGCTGTGTCGTAACCGAAGAGGAGACCTCCGATGACGGCCACCAGCACAATGCTTACCAGGTAGAGGGTACTCCCTTCCTGTCTGTAAGTACTATTTTGCATAAAGGTTCAGAAGAGTTTCGTACAGTTCCTGTTTGCCCGAAGCAACCTTGGGTTCACCGTTCTTGACACCGTACTCGTAAAGCTGCTCGAGGCTGAGCTTTCCTTCTTCAAATTGTTTGCCAAGACCGCTGTCGAAGGAAGCGTAGCGCTCCTTGACCATCTTGGGCATGGGGCTCTCTTCCAGGATGGCGGCTGCATTGAGCAGGGCGTGGGCCATGGCGTCCATGGCGCTGATGTGGGCGATGAAGATGTCCTCGGGATCCGTGGAGGAACGGCGCAGCTTGGCGTCGAAGTTGGTACCGCCGTTAGCGAAGCCGCCGTTGAGCAGGATCTGCATCATGGCCTGGGTGAGGTCGTAGGCGTCCACGGGGAACTGGTCGGTATCCCAACCGTTCTGGGCGTCGCCGCGGTTGGCGTCGATAGAACCCAGGAAGCCGTTCTCACGGGCCACGGTCAGTTCGTGCTCGAAGGTGTGGCCGGCCAGGGTGGCGTGGTTCACCTCGATGTTCACCTTGAAGTCCTTGTCCAGGCCGTTGGCGCGCAGGAAGCCGATCACGGTCTCCGTATCCACGTCGTACTGGTGCTTGGTGGGCTCCATCGGCTTGGGCTCGATGAGGAAGGTGCCCTTGAAGCCCTTGCCGCGGGCGTAGTCACGGGCAGCCTTGAGCATGGCGGCGAGGTGGTCCTTCTCGCGCTGCATCTGGGTGTTCAGCAGGGTGTAGTAACCTTCACGGCCGCCCCAGAACACATAGCTGGTACCGCCCAGCTTGATGGTGGCGTCCAGGGCGTTCTTGATCTGGACGGCGGCGCGGGCGACGACATCGAACTGAGGGTTGGTGGCGGCGCCGTTCATGTAGCGCTTGTTGCCGAACACGTTGGCCGTGCCCCACAGGTTCTTGATGCCGGTCTCCTTCATCTTCACCAGCAGATAGTCGGTGATGTCCTTCATGCGGGCCTCGTACTCGGCGATGTCCTCGCAGTCTTCCACCAGGTCGATATCATGGAAGCAGAAATAGCCGATACCCAGCTTCTGCATGAACTCGAAGCCGGCGTCGGCCTTGGCGCGGGCGCGCTCGTAGGGGCACTCGGCCTTATCCCATTCGTAGCTGCGGGTCTGGCCGCCGAAGGGGTCTGCGGAAGCCTGGCCCAGGGTGTGCCACCAGGCCATGGCGAATTTGAACCATTCTTTCATAGGCTTGCCCATGACGATACGGTTGGCGTCATAGTAATGGAAGGCAAGCGGGTTTTTGCTTTCGGCGCCTTCAAACTTTATGGCGCCAATGCCAGGAAAATACTCTTTGGTCATAGGATTAATATTTAATTGTTTGTTTCTTTTTCAATGTGTGATTTCCATCTTTCGTAGGCCTCGCGGTACTCCTCCTGATGGGAAGGGGTGATGACATCCAGGCGCTCCAGGGAAGCGAAGGCCTCCCGGGCCGATGCATAGATGCCCGCGCCGATGCCCGCGCCCTTGGCTGCGCCCACCGATCCGTCCGTGTTGTACAGCTCGATGGTGGCGCCGGAAACGCCGGCCAGCGTGTCGCGGAAGATCTGCGACTGGAACATGTTGGCCTGTCCGGCGTGGATCTTGTCCACCTTCAGGCCCATCTTCTCCATGATCTCGATACCGTACTGGAAAGAGAACACGATGCCTTCCTGCGCGGCGCGCAGCAAGTGGCGGCGGTCATGGACGTTGAAGTTGACCCCGTGCACGCTGCAGCCGGTCTCGCGGTTCTCCAGCATGCGCTCCGCTCCGTTGCCGAAAGGCAGGATGGAGACGCCGTCAGAGCCGATGGGAACCTGCGCGCAGAGGGCGTTCATATCGGCATAGGAGATGCCGTCCGGGGCGACGTTGCGTCGCATCCAGGAATTGAGGATGCCGGTGCCGTTGATGCACAGCAGTACGCCCAGGCGGGGATCCTCGGCTGTATGGTTCACATGGGCGAAGCAGTTCACGCGGGACAGCGGGTCATGCGCAACCTGGCCGATGACGCCGTACACCACGCCGGAAGTGCCGGCGGTGGAGGCAATCTCACCGGGGTTGAACACGTTGAGGCTGAGGGCGTTGTTGGGCTGGTCGCCGGCGCGGTAGGTGACGGGCGTTCCTTCCGCCAGGCCGAGGGATTCGGCGGCGCGGCGGCACAGCGTGCCCTGCACCCCGAAGGTGGGACGGCGCTGCGGGAGGATGGTTTCGTCAAAGCCGAAGTAGTCCAGAAGGGGAGCGCTGGGCTCGTTCTTCACGAAATCCCAGAAGATGCCCTCCGACAGACCGCTCACGGTGGTGCAGACGGATTCCGTCAGGCGCATGGCGATGTAGTCGCCGGGAAGCATCACCTTCCAGATGCGGCGGAACAGATCCGGCTCGTTTTCCTTCACCCAGGCCAGTTTGGCGGCGGTGAAGTTGCCGGGGGAGTTCAGCAGGCTGCCCAGGCAGTAGTCCTTGCCCAGGGCCTGGAAGGCGGCCTGGCCGTAAGGCACGGCGCGGGAGTCACACCAGATGATGGAAGGACGCAGGACGTTCATGTCCCTGTCCACGCACACCAGGCCGTGCATCTGATAGGAGATGCCGATGGCCTTGATGTCCTGCGGAGCAGCCTTGGACTGCGCCAGGACGCTGGCGGTGGCCAGCTTCAAGTTGCCCAGCCACATGGACGGGTCCTGTTCTGCCCAGCCTTTTTGCTTGGCGATGATGGGTGCTTCGTTCTTGGGGAAAAAGTCAGAGGCTACGCATTTCCCGCTTTCTGCATCCACGAGGGAAGCCTTGACGGAAGAGCTGCCGATATCATATCCGAGTAAATACATGTTTCAGTGTCAAATTCTGTTACAAATATAGTGATTTTATTCGTTAATTAAACCGTTTTAGCGCCCTTTTAATTCCCACTTGCAATTGTCGCTGGAAAAGTCAAAGCGGCCCAGTCCCGGGGTGCTGTCGGCTACGGAAATGAGACAGAGAGATTTATCCGTCGTACCGGGCACTTCCTTGGGCATGATGCGGAAAGTTCCGTCCGTGAGCTGGTCGATGCGCCAGAGCTCGCGGTCCGCTCCGCTGAACGCCGGAACGGTCTCCAGCCGGGCTCCCTCCGCCGCGGCCAGCGCGCGGGTCGTTCCCTCGATGACGATCTTGTAGTAAGGTCCGCCCAGATAGCCGCCTGCCTCGGGAACGGCTTCCAGCTTCCATTTCTGGTGGGGCCGCGCGATGTAGTCGCCCAGGCGTACGGACGTGTTCCCTTCGGGCCAGCCTCCGATGACGTCCTCCAGCTTCTGCCCTTCCAGGACGGCCACGTTCTCGTCCGGTTTCATCCAGAACGGCATCATGCCGCCTTCCACGCGGACAAAGTCCACGGTGAGCTCCAGCGAATAGCCGCGACGGCGGGAGAGGATCTTGTAGTTGCCATCGGCCAGCAGTTCGGCGCCTTCCGGCCAGCCGTCCCTCCATAGGATGGGGCGGATGGCGAGCACGCTGCGTCCGCTGCGGTCCAGGTCGGCCTCATAGTGGAGGGACATCTTTTCCACGCCCTCCTCGAGGACGATGCGGCCGAAGTGACCCGCCCCGAAGCGGCGTTCCTCGGCCCCGATGACCATCTTCCCGCCGCCGCGCAGCATGTCGCGGCCCATGTTGTCCAGGTACGGTCCCGTTACGCTGCGGGAACGTCCTGCGACGATATTATAGGTAGAGTTCACTCCGTCGCAGCAGCTGCCGTGGGTGCCCAGCAGGTAGTACCAGCCGTCCCGGTAGATGAGGGTGGTGGCTTCGCAGTCGATGGCGATGTCCACGGGCTGGTTGCCTTCCAGCCGGGTGCCGGTACGGGGATCCAGCTCCACCATGCGGATGAAGCCGAAATACGTCCCGTAGGTGCAGTACAGCCGGCCATCGGGGGTCATGAGGAAACCTACGTCGATGGCGTCGCAGTCTTCATCGGCCTCCGAACGGGCCACTTCGACGGGCTCGGTGTAGGCGAAGTCGGGAGAGTCCGGGTCCAGGGTCTTGTTCCACATGGTGAGGATGGTTCCCGCGTGCGGTCCGTTGAAGCCGCCGCCGGTAGAGCTGTAGCCCACCAGGTAGCGGTCTCCGATCTTGATTACGTCCGGAGCCGCTCCGCCGCCGGGACGCACGCCGCCGCTGTGCCAGACCCAGCCGTCCTCGGAGATGAGGCCGCCCCGTCCGGTGCCGAAGGTGTAATATTTTCCGTCACATTCCGCCACGGTGGACGGGTCGTGGATATAGGGTGCGCCGACCTGCGCGGCCGCAGCAAGGCCGATGGAGGCGGCAAAGATCGAAAGCAGTATCTTTTTCATGGTCATTTCGTCGTAAGGGTGTAGCGGGTGACAGGGTTTCCGTTCTCGTCCACGAAGCGGACGCAGAAATCGCACAGGCCGGGGCCGTTCACGACGGCGCCCCAGATGACGTGGCGACCTTTCTTCAGGGTGAGTCGAGCGGAGGCGCAGTCATCGGCCACCATGCGGCGGTCTCCGGAGAGGATGACAGCCTCTTCGCCGTCGATCCACCAGATGGAGGGCCCGTTGGAGCCGGCCGACAGCCGCACGTCGGCAAGGTCCTCCTCACAGTTCACCACCGTGGCCATCCAGTACAGGCAGCCGTATTTGAGGTCCGTGAGGTTGGTGGCGAAGCGGAACAGCTTTACGTTGTACAGCTGGCTGTCCATCGCGTGCCAGCGCAGGCCCTTCACCTTGGCACCGTCCTTGGGAAGCTTGTTCCCCAGCTGGCCCGGGAAGTACTGCGTGTAGAGGACCTCCCTCAGGTAGCTGTCCGTCCATTCATTGTTGGTGCGGTGCGGGCAGCTGATGGGCTCCTGCAGCAGCCATCGGCGCAGGAAGCCGTCCTTGTCGGGCGTGGCCACCGCCCCTTTGGCGGGAACCATGTACTTCTCCAGCGCCGTGGAAGAGTCGGAGAAAACCGCCGTCCGGACCCCTCCGAAGGAGATCCAGTCCACCTGCAGGCCCTCTCCCCGCTCCAGGCTAAGCCGGATATCCTGCACGCCGCTTGCCTCCAGGTCCGAAGGCAGGCAGAGCGTGCTCCACCCCTCCGAGGCGGGCAGGACGAACCAGGCGTCCTTCCCGGAGGCCGATACCGACACTTCGCACGCCTTCGGTGCACGATAGCGGAACGTCACGCTGCCGGGAGCCTTGTCGCCGAAGTCCACCGCGTCGTAGCGGACCCACGCGCCGGGCCGGTTGAGGCCGATCAACCACCCCTCGAAGGGATGCTCCGCGTCCACGAACTCCAGGAACGCCCCCTGATGGCAGCGCGCGCTGTAGCGGTCCACCTGGATCTTATCTTGGGCCGATGTCACCCCGACGCCGCGCAGGGTGGGCGTGACGGGGAGGATGGTGCCGTCCGCGTTGAAGGAGATGCGGTCGATGCGTACCGAACGGTTCTTGTCGAAGGCGGGGGAGTAGTCGTTGTGATGGTAGAACAGGTACCACTCTCCCTTATACTGAACGAGGGAATGGTGGTTGGTCCAGCACTCGGAAGGGGACTGGGCCATGATGATGCCCTTGAACTCGTACGGCCCCAGCGGCTGGTCGCTCATGGCGTAGGCCAGGGTTTCGGTCTTGTCCTGGACCCAGGGATAGGTCAGGTAGAAGTGCCCTTCGCGTTCGAAGATGAAAGGACCTTCCTTGAAGCCGGCGGGAAGGTTCTCGTCCAGGCGGACGGGACGGCCGGCCAGTTCCGACAGGTCGTCCTTCACCAGGGCGCCCGTCAGGCCCATGCCCGACCAGTATAGATAGGTATTGCCGTCAGAGGCCTGCAGCACGCAGGGGTCGATGCCGAACACGCCCGGGATGGACGTCTCGCGGGGAGCGTAGGGGCCTTCGGGCTGATCGGCCACGGCCACGCCGATGGCGAAGCCGCGCCCGTCCTTCGGCGCATTGGGGAAGACGAAGTAGTACTTCCCGTCCTTTTCCACGCAGTCGGGCGCCCACATGGAGTAGGCGTCCGGTTTACCCCAGGGAACGTTCTCCTGGGAGAGGATGACGCCGTGGTCCTCCCAGTTCACCAGGTCTTCCGAGGAGAAGACGTGGTAATCGGCCATGGAGAACCACTTCTTTTCGGGCTCTACGGGGCTGATGATGTCGTGGGAGGGGAAGAGCCAGACCCTGTCGCCGAAAACGCGGGCGGTGGGGTCGGCCGAATACTGGTCCCGGATGACGGGATTCTGGGCAGAGAGGCCTGCCGGCAGCAGCATGGCTGTGAGAGTGAATAGGTATAACCGGTTCATATTCGGGTGATCAACTATTGCAAATGTAAAATAGAATTGAAACATCGTTTTCCGATTTTGCAACAATTCGTGTCGAAACGGTTACATGAGGCCGCTTGTTTTCAAAGTTGACACAATATGTATCAAAACTTGGATTCGTGTTACAATGTTGAAAAGAGTTGTTTCCGGGCCGAAAAAGGAAGTGCGTGATCCTTCCGAACTTTGCAATGTGACTTTATGCCCGAATTGTAACCTAACAATAACCATTTAAATAACCCTAAAAATGAAAAAGAGAAGACTATTACAACTGTCCGGACTTCTGGTGCTCCTGCTCCTGATGCCCGGGCTTTCCTTCGCCCAGACCCTGCGTGTGGAAGGAAAAGTCCTCGATGAATTGGGAGAAGGGTTGGTAGGAGCCGGCGTGGTCGTCCAGGGGACGAACACGGGCGCCATCACCGACCTGGACGGCCACTTCGTGCTTCCGTCCGTCTCCCGCGGCGCTACGCTTGAGATTTCCTGCGTCGGTTATGCCACGCAGACCGTCCAGGTGACAGGGCCGAAGCTGACCATTCAAATGGAGCTGGACTCCCGGGCCCTGGAGGAATCCGTGGTCATCGCCTATGGTCAGCAAAAGAAGGTGACCATCACCGGCGCGGTTTCGGCCGTCAGCGGAGAAGGCCTCATGAAGGCTCCTGTCGCGAACGTGGCGAACGCCCTCCAGGGTAACCTTCCGGGTGTATCGGCCGTGCAGCCTTCCGGTATGCCGGGCGCCGACGAACCCGTCATCCGCATCCGTGGCGTCGGATCCCTGAACAGCGCCGACCCGCTGGTCCTGGTGGACGGCGTGGAGCGTTCCTTCTCGCAGCTGGACGCCAACGAAATCGAAAGTATCTCTGTCCTGAAGGACGCCTCGGCAACGGCTGTGTTCGGTGTGAGGGGCGCTAACGGCGTTATCCTCGTGACCACCAAGCGTGGTACGGTGGGCAAGGCTTCGGTGACCGCTACGGTCAACGCCGCCATGCAGACCATCTCCAAGTTCGTGGACTTTGCCGACTCCTATACTTATGGTAAGATGTGGAACTACGCCAAGATCACGGACAGCCTGCCCGTGAGCGAGTGGCCCGGTACCGCCAATATCATTGACTATACTCCTTATACAGATCAGAAGATCCGTTTCAGCCAGAGTGTCATGGAGCATTTCCGCACCGGTGACATGCCCCGCACGTTCCCGAGCACGGACTGGATCAAGTACGTGATGAACGACTCTGCCTGGCAGGAACAGGCCAACGTCAACGTGAACGGCGGTACGGAAAAGGTCCGCTACTTCGTGTCGGCCGGCTTCCTGAACCAGGACTCCCTGTTCAAGACGTTCTCTTCCAATAAGAATGAGACCTTCAGCTTCCAGCGCCTGAACTACCGCGCCAACCTGGATATCGACGTCTCCCGCTGGAGCCAGCTGTCCATCACCCTGGGCGGCCGCATGCAGAACCGCAACACCATGGGCAGCGGCGAGGGCTTCCTCTTCCGTTACCTGCAGGGCGCTACCCCGTATGCCGGCTGCGGTATCGACGAGCAGGGCCGCCACATCGTCTCCGACCCCAACCTCGTGGGCCCGTTCGACCGTGACGCCCTTTCCAACTACTATGAGTTGGGCTACAAGAACCAAAGCACCAACGTCGTCAACTTCGATATCCAGTACAAACTGGACCTGGGCTTCATCACCAAAGGCCTCGACTTCAAGGTGAAAGCCTCCTACAACTCCGAATACACCGCCGAGAAGAACCGCCAGAACGGATACGGTACCGGTGTTTTCTATACCGCTACGCTGGATGCCGACGGAAATGAGATCCTCCGCAAGGAAGGCGTGACCTGGCCCATCCCTTACAGCGAAATGAAGACCGGAAGCCGCAACTGGTACACCGAAGCCAGCTTCAACTATAACCAGAAGTTCGGCAAGCACAATATCGGCGCGCTGCTCCTTTACAACCAGAGCAAGACCTACTATCCCTGGGACTCCGACGGCAACATCTACCAGTCCATCCCGAAGGGTTACGTAGGCCTGGTGGGCCGCGTTACCTATGATTATGATACCCGCTATCTGCTGGACTTCAACATCGGCTACAACGGCTCCGAGAACTTTGCTCCCGGCAAGCGCTACGGCCTGTTCCCGTCCATCTCCCTGGGTTGGATCCCTTCCAGCGAGAAATGGTGGGAGCCCGTCAAGGACGTCGTCAGCTACCTGAAGATCCGTGGTTCCTGGGGTCTGGTCGGTAACGACAACACCAACGGCGCCCGTTTCCTCTACCAGCCCGGCGCCTGGTCCTTCTACACGGGTAAGATGACCACGCACCCGGAGATCCGCGGCACCAACTTCGGTACCAGCGGCGACTGGCTGAAGGCTGTGCGCGAACTCACCTCCGGTAATCCCAACGTTACCTGGGAAACGGCCAGCAAGTTCAACGTGGGTGTGGACGCCACCTTCTTCAAGGGCCACCTGCACACCTATGTGGATTTCTTCTGGGAAGACCGCAAGGGCATCCTCGTGTCCAATGAAGACACGCTGCCCGCCGTCACCTATCTGCCCGCCAGCGTCGTGAACGAGGGCCGCGTGAAGAACCGCGGTTACGAAATCACCTTGACCTGGGAGGACAAGATCGGAGACTTCCAGTACTCCATCTCCCCGAGCTTCTCCTTTGCCCGCAACAAAGTCCTCGAGATGCTGGAAGTGGAGCCGATGTATGATTACCTCCGCAAGACCGGCCTCCCCGTGAATCAGCGCTTCGGCTACGACCTCTTCGAGTATTACCAGCCCGGTACGGAAGAACGCTACCTCGCCACGTACGGAGAGGAAATGCCTAACCAGAAGATTGACCTCAAATACGGCGACTGCGTCTTCGTGGATCTGAACGGTGACGGTGTCATCGACCCCAATGACCGGAAGCCGCTGGGTTATACCGACAACCCGGAAATCACCTATTCCCTGAATGCGAACCTTCATTGGAAGGGCTTCGACTTCTCCATGCTGTGGACAGGCGCCGACCATGTGAACCGTACCCTGAACGGCTACTTCCGTGACCAGTTCGGCTCTACCAACACCTCGGCCCTCACCCGGTGGGTGGCGGACAATTCCTGGACGGAAGACAATCCCAACGCCATCCTGCCCCGTATCTCCTTCGACAACAGAACACACAACAACAGTGACTCCCGGGCCTGGATGGTCGATTCCAAGTACATCCGCCTCAAGAACGTGGAAATCGGCTACACCTTCAAGAAGTCCGGCAAGGTGAATTTCTTCAACTACATCCGCGTCTTCGTGTCCGGCCAGAACCTCCTGACCTTCTCCAACTTCGACGGCAACGACCCCGAAGCTCCCGGTCAGGGTCTGGACTATGGTGTGCGCTATCCTATGACGCGTGTCGTGAACATCGGTGCACAGATTAATTTCTAATGCAGAAAAGAATATGAAAAAGACCTATCAATATATATTGGTTCTGGGACTCAGCGCCATCTTCGCTTTCTCGGCCTGCGTGGACCGCTTCGCCGTGGGCGACGCATTCCTGGAGAAGGCGCCGGGCGTGGATGTCAACATCGACACCGTCTTCTCGAACGCTGAATATACCCGCAACTTCCTTTGGAGCGCGTACGGACAGATCTACTGCACCTATACGGCCGGTAACATGATGAACGGCGCCCCGATCGACGCCCTTTCCGATTCCTACCATTCCTATTGCGAATGGGGCGGCGTGAACCAGACCTACTACACCGGTGCCATGACCGAAGACTCCCAGGACAACCCCGACGGTAACCTCCAGGGCAAGTTCTCCTACGGCACCCTCAAGGATGACTTCAACAAGGAAGAAGGCGGCGGCCGCGTCTCCATCTACGAGACCGTTCGCAAGTGCTGGCAGATCATCGAAAACATCGAACGGGTGCCGGACATGGAAGACAGCGAGAAGAGCCGTCTTCGCGGTGAGGCCTACACCATCATGGCCAGCCGTTACTTTGACGCCTTCCGTAACTTCGGCGGCCTTTGCCTGACCCGGAAGGCCTTCGAAGTGGGCGAGCCCTTCACCGGCGGCCGCGCTACGGCCATGCAGACGGTGGAATTCATCGATTCCCTGCTGGTCTGCGCCATCCAGGAGCCCGGTTTCCCGTGGAGCATCGATGACAATAGCCTCGGCCAGTGGTCCGGCCGCCTGACGAGGGCATCGGCCCGCGCCCTTCGCGCGAAGCTCTGGATGCATGCGGCTTCCCCGCTGTTCAACAGCAGCGAGCCCTACATCGAGTACGCCCCCAACAAGACGACCGAGTACACGGATATCCACCATGTCTGGTTCGGAGGCGAGGATCCTACGCTGTGGGAGAAGTGCCTGACCTACTGCAACGATTTCTTTACCGACAACGCGGCGAACGGCAACTACTATGCGCTGGTGCAGCCCGCCACGCAGGACGAGGCCGGCTACCGTGACGCCTACCGCCACGCCTACCGTTACCGCAACGATGCCAGCCATCACGAGAAGCTCTTCGACGCCCATCCCACCACGACGATGTCCGGTGGTGCCTGGGGTTGGGGCTGGGCCGGTTTCGCCCTGGACGGCATCCGTCAGGGCGGCGCTGTCCCGACCAACGAGCTCATGGAGTGCTTCGGCATGCAGGACGGCCGCGTCTTCCCGTACGGGGATATCTACGGCGCCGGTGCCAACCCCAACGGCTATGACATGTTCGCCGACCGCGACCCCCGTCTGTATGAGACGATGGTTGTCCCCCGCCACGACCTGCCCGTCAACTTCGACTACGCCGGCAAGAACTACAACGATGCCTGGGTAGGCGGTTGCTACGACAATAACAACAACTTCAACCGCCCCGTCGATTACGCCACGGGTTACTGCAAGTTCAAGTGGTTCCTCGACTACTACGGCGGCAACCGCATGGACGACGCCTACATCGGCATCTCCTACATCCGCCTGGCCGAGCTGTACCTCATCCGCGCCGAGGCCAAGGCCGAGACCGGAGACTTCGCGGGTGCCCTGGATGACCTGCACGTCGTCCGTTCCCGCGTGGGCCTGGGCCGCCTGGAGACCATGAACCCCGGCCTGCAGCTGACGACCAACAAGGCCAACCTGATCAACGAGATCCTGCGTGAGCGCAACTGTGAGATCGGCGCCGAGTGCGGAGACCGTGTCTATGACATGATCCGCCGCAAGCGTCAGGACCTGTTCACCAAGACGCTGCACGAGATCCGCATCTATCGCCTGGACAACGCCGGCAACCGCCTCACGGAAGGAGACCAGTCCTGGTCCAACGGTACGCCCTGGCCCAAGTTCGAATACGAGAAAGTTCCGATTTCCTCCGGTGCCCGCCGCTGGTGGGAAGCAGGTTTCTGGACCAACAAGTGGTACCTGGATCCGGTCTCCCGCAAGGAGGTGCAGAAGGGTTACGGCCTTACTCAGAATCCTGGTTGGTAATCAATAGAAATGTTTGCAATTATGAAACTACGTAATTTACTTATATACAGCCTGCTGGGAATCTGCGCAGCCCCTGTGACGGCCTTTGCCCAGGCACAACTGGGCGACAAGAACGCCCGGAAGCTGGATCTGGGCTACGGCGTGGAGAGCACGGACTTCCTGACTACGGCAGCGACCTACACGATTACGGCCGAAGAACTCAGCCATACGTCGGCCATCAGCCTGGCCGATGCCCTCTACGGCAAACTCATCGGCCTTACCGCCACCCAGAACGCCGGTTTCAAGGGCGAAGAGGGGAGAGGCGCTTCCTTCAATATCCGGGGCATCCAGACCACCGGTGAGAAAGACATCCTGATCCTGGTCGACGGCGCCGAACGCCCGATCGACCGTCTTACGGTGGAAGAAGTGGAGAGCGTGACCGTCCTCCGCGATGCAGCCGCCGTGGCCATGTACGGCCACGAGGGAATCAACGGCGTGCTGCTGGTGAAGACCAAGCGCGGCGTGGCCGAAAGTGGCTTCCACTTCAAGGCCGGCGCTTCGCACAAGATCCAGTTCGACCCCAACCTCCCCAAGATGGTCAGTGCTTACGACTATGCCAACGCCTTGAACATTGCCCGTGTCAATGACGGCAACGCCCCGGCCTACACCGACGAGCAGCTCCAGTATTTCCAGGACGGCTCGCTGCCCTTCCTCTATCCCAATGTAAACTGGAAGGACGAGGTCTTCAAGAATACGGCCCACGAGTCGGAAGGCTTCATCTCCATGTACGGCGGCAGTGACAAGGTGGAATACTATTCCCAGCTCAGTTACACGGACGCCCGCGGCCTGTACAAGAACCCGGACCAGGGCCTCTTCAACTCCCAGCTCAAGTATTCCAAGGTGAACATCCGCACCAACGTGGATTTCCAGGTAACCAAGAGCACCAAGGTGAAAGCCAATGTCCTGGCCATCTTCATGGAGACCAACGGAATTCCGAACAACGACTCCAACGATGCCTGGTGGCACCTGTACAAGGTTCCGGCCCTGGCATTCCCCATCAGGACCGACCAGGGAACCTGGGGCGGCAGCCAGACCTACGGAGACTTCAACCTGGTGGCCAAGGCGGCCGGCGCCGGCTTCACCAAGACGCACCAGCGTCAGATCTGGGCCGACATCACCCTGGAACAGGACCTGTCCTTCATCGCCCCCGGCCTGGTATTCTATGCCGGCGGTTCCTATGACAACGCCTCCAACATCACCGAAAGGCGCCACAAGGGTTACCAGTACGGCTGGAACTACCTGGACGGCAACGGTGACATGAAGGAAGTGAAGATGGGTACGGTGCAGAAAGATCTGAAATTCAGTTACGACGTGGACCGCCAGTGGAGAATCGGCACCCTTAACGCCGGCCTCAAGTACGCCGCCCGCTTCAACAACGGGGACAACTTCGCCGTCAACGCCAACTACAACATGAAGAGCGAAGTCCGCGACGAGCGCAGCAACACCTGGTATCGCGCCAACTGGAACCTGGCCATGCACTATGACCACGCCAACAAGCTGATGGCCGACCTCGTCCTCGCCGCCAATGGCTCCAACCGTTCCTATCCGGCCAAGTGGGCCTTCTCTCCCACCCTCGGCCTGGGTTGGATATACGCCAATCATCCCGAAGCCGGCCTTTACGGCAAACTGCGCGGCTCGGCCGGTATCCAGCACACCGACTATGTTCCGGCCAACGGCCTGTGGCTCGCCGCCTGGAACAACTCCCACGGCCAGTTCTGGTATGGCCAGAGCTTCGGCAGCTCCTACGGCGCCTTCCTGACCCAGTTCCCGACGACCAGCTTCTCTCAGGAGGCGGCCTATAAGGCCAACCTCGGCACGGATCTGCGCGTCGCCGGCTGCCTGGACTTCTCCGTGGACGTGTTCTACCAGCAGCGCCGCAACATCCTGGTGAGCGCAGGCTCCCTGCACTCGGAGGTCGTGGGTATCCAGTCCTCCTATGACGACAAGGGCCGTGTAGCCAGCTATGGCGTTGAGGCGGGCCTCCGTTTCGCCAAGACCTTCGCCGGCGGCTTCAACCTGCACTTCGCCGGCAACGTATCGGCCACGAAGAACCAGATCCTGGAATGGATCGAGACGCCCGCTTACCCGAACCTGTCCGTCCTCGGCGGCAACGCCGAGTTTACGCAGGGTCTCGTCGCCCTGGGCTTCTTCAACAGCCAGGAAGAGATCGACGCCAGCCCCCGCCAGGAATTCGGCCAGGTGAAAGTGGGAGATGTCCGTTACAAGGATGTGAACGGGGACGGTGTCATCAACGACAACGACCGCGTGAACCTGGACTACGGCAGTGCTTTCCCCGCCCTGAACTACGGCTTCACGCTGGGTATGGAATACAAGGGCTTCGGCATCAACGCCACCTTCCAGGGTGCGGCCGGCCAGTATAAGAATATGATCGCCGAGGATGAGGACGGCTCCCGTTACTATTGGGCCGGCGGTCTCTCCGAAAACCGCAACCTCTCCCAGGAATACTATGACAACTGCTTCGACGTGGCCGGCGCCAATGCCAAGTATCCCCGCCTGTCCGCCGCCAGTGTCACCAACAACAACCGGAACTCCACGCTGTGGTACCGTAACGTCAGCTGGTTCAAGATGCGCGACTGCGAGGTTTACTACAAACTGCCCGCATCCCTGCTGAGGAAGATGAAAGTCTCCGAGCTCAAGCTGTATGTCCAGGGCCAGAACCTCCTCTCCCTGGGGCAGGTCGCCGGCATCGACGCCGAGAACCTCAATACGTGCTACCCTGTGATGAAGGCCGTGAACATGGGTCTTTCCATTGTATTCTAATCCCGACTGCCTTATGAAACTCAATAAATTCTATTTATTCCTTGCAGCCTGCGTCATCCCGGCCTCCTGCGCCGACCTCGACTACACGGAGGAAAACACCCGTGACGAGGAATGGACCTACGAATACTTCAACGAAGGTATCAAAAACATGGTCTTTGACGTGTATGCGCAGGTGTACACCGACGAGTTCGAGAGCAACAGCGCCTACTTCCTGGCCGGTGCGACCGACGAGGCCCAGTATGCGCTGGAGACCGGCGCGGTGAACAACTACGTGAACGGCGGATGGAGTCCCGCAAATCCCTATTCCCGCACCTGGAGCAAGTCCTACACGGCCATCGCCGACATCCACATGTTCCTGGAGAAGATGGAGAAGATGGACATCACGGACTGGCAGTACAACGCCAACTACCCCAACTGGATCCAGCAGATGGAGCTGTTCCCCTACGAGATGCGCTTCCTGCGCGCCTACTTCTACTTTGAACTGTTCAAGACCTACGGCGACGTGCCGCTGGTGACCACGACCCTCTCCAACGAGCAGGCCAACACCATCACCCGCACCCCCGCCAGGGAAATCGTGAAGTTCATCGTGGACGAGCTGGACGCCATCATCCCTTACCTGCCCGTGTCCTACAACTCCGAGGTCGGTGCCGAAATCGGCCGTGCCACCCGTGTGGCTGCCGCCGCCCTGAAGGCCCGCACCCTCCTCTACGCAGCCTCCCCGCTGTTCAACCCCGACAATGAGCCGGGCCGATGGGAAGCCGCCGCCGAGGCCTGCAAGTTCGTCATCGACAATGCCGATGCCTGGGGCCTCAAGCTCAGCGCCTACGGTTCCCTGTGGGGCCATGACGCCTTCTTCAATCCCGAACTCATCTTCGGCCTGGGCCGAGGCGAGTTCAACAGCTTCGAGATGGCCAACTACCCGGTGGGCGTCGAGAACGGCTCTTCCGGCAGCTGCCCCAGCCAGACCCTGGTGGACCAGTATGAGTACCAGAGCAGCGGCGAGACCTTCGGCCACCGTTATCCGGATACCATCGACCTCAATACGGTGGATCCTTACGAAGGACTGGATCCCCGCTTCGCCCTTACGGTTGTCCGCAACGGTGAGGAGTGGCCGCTCAACAGCGCCCAGAAACAGACCATCGAGACCTTCGCCGGCGGTTTCAACGCCTCTCCCAAGTACGGCGCTACCCCTACCGGTTACTACCTGAAGAAGTACGTGGACGGCACCTGCGTCACCACGGCCGACAACCAGACCAAGCGTCGCCATACCTGGATCCTCTTCCGCCTGGGCGAGATGTACCTGGATTACGCCGAGGCTGTCTTCCATGCCACCGGCAGCGCCAATGACAACACCTATGGCCTCACCGCCAACGAAGCGGTCAACAAGCTGCGCACCCGTGCCGATGTCAACATGCCCAAGTTCACCGAGGAAGGGGAAGCCTGGCTGGCCCGCTACGAGCGCGAACGCATGGTGGAGCTCGCTTTCGAGAACCATCGCTTCTGGGATGTCCGCCGCTGGAAGAAGGGCGCCCAGTACTTCGGCAGCGTTCAGGCCGCCTCTATCAGCAGCGACCTGCAGCTCACCCGTACTACCGTAACCCGCCGCTGGGACGACAAGTACTACTTCTATCCCATCCCGCAGACCGAACTGAAGAAGAACCCCAGGCTGGGTCAGAATCAGGGCTGGTAGTATAACAGAATAAAGGATTACGAATATGAAAAAGTTATTGAAATATATCGTTCTGGCCCTCCTTCTGATGGGCGCCCTCCCGGCCTGTATCAAGGAGAAGGACCCCACCGCGGCCGACCTGGGACTGAGCATCAAGACCTTCTTCCCCACCAAGGTGGTAGCCGGACAGCCGATGACCATCAACGGTAACGGCCTTGCCGATGTTACCGAGATTGTCTTCCCGGGCGCCGTGAGCGTTACCGGCTTTGAGCACGTGGGCGGAGAGATGATCCGCGTGAAAGCCCCCGCCGGCATCGCTGCCGAAGGCGGCAAGATCGTCGTTCGCACCGCCGCCGACGAGGCCGAATCCAGCGCATCGCTTACGCTGGGCCACACTGTCATCTCCGGCTATTCCAAGGCTGAGGGGGCCGAGATCGAGGGTGGAGAAATCCTCTCCATCTACGGTACCGACCTGGAGTTCATCTCGGCCATCGAACTGATGGACACCGACGGGAACCCGCTGGTAATCGGCGACGCCGGTTTCTACCGTAAGGGGACCAGT
>Ga0310690_10005343_pt1 | contig 17506 bp, 15 predicted proteins | sample AusTroGonzalo_MG_2_FD_207661 | JGI IMG/M metagenome (GOLD analysis project Ga0310690, IMG submission 207661) | Bovine rumen microbial communities from tropical cattle in Woodstock, Queensland, Australia - Gonzalo_04 (v2) (version 2) | ecosystem: Host-associated > Mammals > Digestive system >...
CTTCACACCTTCAGCATACTTCAGGTAGCAGCTGAACACACCAACGTGATCTGCACCAACATTGGTATCAGGCAGGCTGAAGTATTCGACGTCGGCAGGATAAATCATATCCTGGTTTCCACCACCGGGGATGTATGACACATCGAAGGTCGGGCGAGGATCAAGTTCAGAATCCCATTCAGGACCGAAGAACGGAGCGTCGGAAGCGGCGAATTGTGAAATCGAAGGAGCGTTGATAAGAGCAGTGCAGTGTTTCTTGTCCATAGCAAGCTTGGCAAGATGCTCTTTGGCTCCGCAGTTGGTACCGAGACCGAATGCCATCGTATCGACAACATAGCGGAAATCGATTTCATCATCGTTCAAGAGACCCTTGCGGATGCCTGGATCCTCAAGCATAGCGTAAATCTTCTCTACACCAGCCTCGTTGTTGATGTTGCCAGAAGCGTCGAAGCCAGGGATGTGGCGGTTGCAGATGGTGAGACCAGTCAGAACGAACGGAGTCATTGTCTCGTACATCTCCTGATAAGGTTTGTGGACCTCAATGCTCTTCACTGTCGAAGAATCGAGGATCACATCAGAAACAGTGTAACGATAAATGGTAGCACTGTTCTCGTTGCTGGGATCAGCCTTTGTACCGCGTTTCTTCAGAATCTTGCACATCATACCGTTGTTACCGCGAACATAGTCACCAACGTTAACCTTGGGACCGTTGCTTGCATCCAGGGTGAACATAGTCGAGCTGTCGATGCTGGCGTCGATGATAGAGGTCACGGAGAACACTTTGCCAGAAGTCTTCACGTTGGCCGAGAAGTACTTGAAGTTCATGTTGGTGTCGGTTGACTTCAGGCAGTGTCCAACCATATCGGGGTTGAAGATAGCCTTTGTGTCAACAGCGGCGTCATATTTACCGCTACCGTCTTCATCGAAGAAGAATTTGTCGGCGAAGGTGGTATCGAGTCCGATGTGGTCGAGAGCCTTCTCGTTAACGGCGAAGATGAGACCAGTCTCATTCGACTTGCTGTTCACGAGATAGTCGATTGAACGGGGGACACCCTGTTTGTCGGTGAAGTTCGGCAGGATACACCCGGTGTACTGTGCGAGCAGGTTAACGGCATCCAGGCGGATGAAACGTTTGAAGTTGTCCTTACGCACACCTTCGGCGGTGAAGTAATTCGACCACACAGCGTCACCAGCGAGAACCTGGAACTGATCGGCACTCCAGTTACCGGCGATGACGAACACATCGACGAAATAATCTGAAACGAAATCGTTCTTGTTGATCCAAGGATAAGGGATGTTATCCTCACTTCCGAAATAATCCAGGAAGGTGACATTATAAGATGTCATATTCTCAGCCTTGCGGATGATAACGGAAATGTCCTTGGTTCCACAGTTACCGATACCGAACAGAGCAGCCTCGTCGATCTTTGTCACACTGGCATCCATAGCGGCAGAAGCCTGTTTGAACGTATTGTTGACAAAAGCGGTCTCGTCAGCGATCCAGAACTTGGTTCTGTCGTACATGTTTGCGAAAGGCGTGGTCAATGTTGACGAATCCTTATGAGGATCGAGCGACAGGAGGGAGAAACCAACCTTGTCGGGGTTGCCAGGACGGTCTTTGGTGTCAACGTTGAGCAGGTTGATTGCATAGATAGGGGTCTTGCTGATCATAGTGCGGATGTTCCTGTTGGTGAAGCAGCCGCGACGCTCAAGTTTCTTGTCGATACCTCCGAGCAACTTGTCACAATCATCCGTGCTGGCAAGGTATATTGGGCGGTTGAATGGTCCACGAGCGTTAAAGCCAACAGCCAAACGCGCAGGGGATTCCGCACGAGTACCAGTCACTATCGAATTGTCAATCTCAAGAAAATACACGCCAGAAGCGTTATAATCTGAAAAATTAATCTTTTGAGACATGTTAACTCTATTAGTTTTTTCTTATTTATCTTTTCGAAAGTGTTGATTTTTGAGATTTAGCGACTTGATATAAAGCAAAAAGCCCTGCAACTCTTGTTACAGGGCTCTTCGCGATGAAATATCAAGTTATTGATTGTTCTCGTCATCGTCGGCAAACAAGTCGGGGATGTTTGCGTAATCGATGTCGTCGGTTTCGTCATTTTCTTTGTTTTCATCGTCACCACTTTCACCACTTTCACCATTGTCATCGGAATCATCGTCCTGTGCCTCGATCTTTCCTCCGATGGCTTCCTCGAGATCCCACTTGCCACCTTCGGGGTTGTCCTTGCCAGCAAGATAGTCCTTGAGTTCCATCACAGAATTGACATCGACACGAACGGTTCCGTCTTCATCATCGTCGGCGGTGGTAATCTCAATGTCATCTTCAGCGACACCAGCATCGATAAGTTCCTTCTTCAAGTCCTCTTCACTGCCTTTTTCAACTTTGAGTTTGACAGCTTTCATATTGAGAACCTCGTCTTCGCCATTGTCGCCATCGTTATTCTCATCGTTGTCGTTGTTTTCATCGTTATCATTGTTCTCTTCTGAATCTCCACCCTTGTTATCATCATCGTTCTCGCCATTGTCCTTGTTGTCATCCGAATTATCTTCATCGGCACCTTCGAACATCTTGCGCAAGCGTGAGAAACGCTGGGCAACAGATTCATGAGCGCATTCGTTGGACTCGGTTTCCTCGATCAGTGAGAATGTGTAGCTGTATCCGTCAGGGAAGAAATATGTGCGGGAAGTATCGGTGTCCTCATATTCACAGTCATTGAGGTCATATCCGTTCTCTTTGGCAACCTTCAGCATCTGCTCGTCTGCAGCATTGATGGCTTCCTCCCAGGTGACATATTTGTTATTTGTCTCGTAAGACATATCGTCAATGACTGCGCCGTTTTCATCTTTGCAAACGACACTGGTCATTATAAAGGATTCATTAAGTCTATTTGAGGCTTTAGAATTTTTTGCCATTTTACAAAAACAATTTATTTTTCCTTATTTATTTTCTGTTTAATGAGTTGAAAACGAAAAAAGGAAAAGAACCTGCGTTCTGCAAGTCCTTTTCCTGGGTTATGATGGCACGATTGAACTATTCACTGATCAGCTGGAAGTCGGTTGTGCGATAGGCTTCCGATGCGCCGGTCACACCATCCGCGATGGCTTTCTTCGAGCCGTTACCGACCGTGATGAAGCGGTTCGGATCCATATTGTACTCTTTCACCAGATAATCAACGACAGCTTGAGCGCGTTTCTTGGAAAGGGTAATGTTGTACTCATAATTTCCGACGGCATCACAGTTTCCTTCGACGCGGACACGCATATTCGAGAACTGTGCGGCGATACCAGCGAACTCGTTGTCGATTGTACAGCGGGCGTTGTCATCGAGAGTGCTACTGTTGGTGGCGAAGTTGATCACGACTTTCTTGTTGGACAAGGCTGCGGTGGTCTCCATAGCCTTTGTGGGAGCCGTGAACTTTTTCTGCTTGGTACCGTTCTCTTCCTGGTTGTTGGTGAGGTTGTTATTCTCCATCAGATACTCAACGACTCCAGTGTACGACACTTTGGTCCAAGGCAGAGGATTCTTCGTGAGACCGAGCGAGGCATAGGTGTGAGCCATCTTGGTATACAGAGTTTCGCCTTTGGTGCCGGTATATGCGGTATTCAAACCGAACCAGTTGACATTGTCGGCGAGAGTGGCGAACTTGATCTTCTTGCCTGTACTCATAACATATTCTGGATCTATCTCGAAAGCTTCTGCGAACACCTTGCAAGCCTCGTTGTATGAGTTCTCGTTATAGGTGTATTCGGAGTTTGCCCAGAGCATAGCCTCGGTGAACTTGCGGGCGATATCCTCGTGTTTGGCGATCCAGTCTTTCTTAGCGATGAAACCATCGGTGACAATGGTATTGCTGCTGGCGGTAGAGGTAAGGATATGGGCACCAGGGACGGCGGCGACACAATCGTCATCATCTGGAGTGAACACAACGGCGGCATCAACCTGACGAGCCTTGAAAGCCTGTGCGACATCGGAGCCGTATCCAGTCTTGACGAGTTCAATGTCATTACCAGTCAAACCAGAAGTCTCGAGAACATTGAGCAGGAGACTGTGAGAGGCGGTACCCTCGGAGTAAGCGACTTTCTTACCTTTCAGATCAGCGACGGTGGTGATGTTTCGAGTCACGACAATGGCATCGGCACCAGCAGAGAAGTTGTGAATCATAAAGTATTTCATATCGGTCATGTCACCGGACGCTGACATTTCGACAGGGTAGGAGTCGAGAGTGCAGAAAGCCATATCAGCTTCACCGTTTCTCAAAGCGGCGCGACAAGCCTCGAAGTCATCCATCTGGATAATCTTCAGGCGGAGACCGAACTTCTGTGAGAAGTACGAATCCTTTGTGCCTTCCTTGCCACCGTTGCCCCATACAATGGGAGCCCAACCGGTATAGGTATCCACGATGATGGTGGCATCATACTTGCCATCGGCACCGAGACTTTCGGCAATGTTGGGATTGTTTTTGAGCAGTGCCCATACGCCACCACCAAGGGCAGCAACGATCAATACGATTGCGGTCAAACGACCAACGGGAGTGAGTTTCTTGAACATTGTTTTGAAATTTTTAAAATGTTATACTTATTATTGTTTATTGTTATTGTTCTTTTTTGGTTATGCACCGAAATATTTGGATTTCGGAGACTCGATTTGCTGAGCTTTCACTTCCTCATATTCGACGTCACGAGGGCGGGTGAAGATGCCAGTCTCGATGCGACCAGATTCGAGGGCAGGGTTGCCAGGAGTCTCGAAGATGGAGAATCCGTTCTGGTTGAACTTGCGAAGAATCTCGTCGGCTTTGAGAGCGTTCGCGTCACGGTCGAGTTCGTAATTCGTGAGAATGTCGTTCGAACCGTCAAGCAACCTGTTCATCTCGGCAATACTGTCGTTGATAGTGGTCGTCACCTGATCCATAGCGATTTCTTCCTCCATAGAGCGGCTCAGGCCACCTTTGAGAATCGCACTGATTGAACTCATAGCTTTCTGCTGTGCGCGAGCCTGCTCGAACTCATCCTTGCGATAACGAAGCTCATCTTCGGCGTTCTTTACCTTGAAGTCGGCAGCATCTTCGAGTTTCTTCATAATCTCAAGATATTTCTCGGAGTTCTTGATGCGCTGCTCCTGTGACTGAATCTGCTGATTGTAGCGGACAATCTTGTTCTTGTTGAGAAGCAAAGTCTTGTTCAACTTGCTAATCTGCTGCGGGTCGCGCTCGTTCTGGAGCTTCTGCTCGATGATCGTGTTCTGATCAACCAGATGTCCGAACTCTTCTTTGTACTCAGCCATCTTGCGCTTCATACCGACGAGAAGACTTTCGAGCTTCGTCACATTGTCGTGGACAACTTTCAGTTTGGCTTTCATCTCGTTGATGCCGTTGCGCAGAATGTTGATCGGGTCAATGTTCACAATGAGACCATACATCTTGCGCATAATCTGAAGCCAGAACAGGCTCATTCCGCGACGGAATTCTTTGTTTGTGATGACATACAGCAAACCGATCAGAACGACACACTCGATGATGAGGAAGATCAGGTTCGACGCCAATGTGATCAGGAACGGCAAAGCCTTGTAAAGAACCAGGAGTAACGCTCCAATGGCGGCGGCTCCAGTGAACTTTGCAAATCCGGAACCAGGACTCTTCCAGAGTTTCTTCAGTTTTTCTCTATCAGAGAGCGGTTTTGAATTGTAGTCAAGGGTTGAAGGGTACATCTTATGCGGTGTTTTTAAAGGTTGAGTTTCGAGATTCGGCTCTTGTCTTCGTTGAGCTGGCGGACCACTGTGGCGATACTGTCGCGGAAAGCTTTCTCCTGATCGTTCAGGGTGCTGGTCTCGCGCTGGACCTCAACTTCGAGTCGGTTGACTTCGTCGATGGATGTCGAGAGTTCGGTCTGCATCTCTTCCATACGCTGGCGGATGGTGTTCTGATGCTCCTTGAGTTTCTTGATTTCTTCGACCTTGTTGCCGACGCGGGCTTCCTTGAGCTTCTGGCACTCGTTGATACCGTCGGTCTTTTCCTGTTCCACGATGGAGACATACTTGTCGATGGAAGCGAGAATGACATCGCCAGTGAGGTTGGGATAGGTCTGCTTCAACATCTTGAAGGCGGCCTCGTACCGCTGAGATTCGCTGAGTCCCATACTCTCGAGTGCAGCTGCGCTGCTCTTCAGCTCCAGGTAGTCGGGACCAGGGAGGTTCTTGTCGATGATGGTGTCCCAAATCTTCGAGACGATACCGTCATCGGTCATGTTCAGTGTGCTTTCTACAGCTTTTGATGTTCCCAACACATTGGAGAAATCAGGCTGCTGTGCTGTCTGCTGCTGTTCAACCGGAGCTTTCTGCTCATTGTCACGGTTGATGAAAAAATCAATAATGCCCATATTACTTTTAAAAATTGATTGGTTATTTTTTTTCGTTTCTTCTTCGATGCAAATATACACCAAATTCTTAATAAAGAAAAGATTATTGTGAAAATTTATTTACAAACTTCATCTAAGTATCTGGAAACCTCTTTGTTATACTCGAGAAACTCTCTTGTCTCAGTAACCCAAGGTCCGCGAGGTGTCACATCTTCTCCAGTATAATGAATGTCGATCTCTTTGTAAATCATACATGGATTTGCTTTCAATATGACGATCCTGTCGCTCAAATACACGGCTTCATCGACGCTGTGGGTCACATTTACGATTGTCGGGTTCGAGTTTGGATTCGACAGGATTCGAAGAATGATGTTCTGTACATCACGCTTCATCTTGATGTCTAGGGCACCAGTCGCTTCATCGAGAAACATAATATCAGAATCACAGGCAAGACAGCGGGCGATGGAAACGCGCTGCAGTTGTCCACCAGAAAGGACACCTGGTTTGGCATACTTGTGCTCGTGACCCTCGAGTCCGACCATCTTGATTAGCGCGAAAGTTTTCTCGATCATTTCCTTCCGTGGGACATTGTGCATCTTCAATGGAAGAGCGATATTGTCGAACACGGTCATCCATTCATAATTACTATATGCCTGAAAGACCATCGGGATGTTGCCATGATCCTTGCGAGACTTTCCCATAATACGGATGTCGCCACTTTCACACTCGTCTATGCCGGATATTGTGCGGAGAAGTTTCGATTTACCGCAGCCGGAACCGCCCATCAAGGATACACATTGTCCACGATTCGGATTGTCCGACACGAAGAAGTCGAAATCGTCGAACAAAACATATTCGTTCTTTGTTCCACGATTGAACACCTGTGTCAAACCTTTCACATCGATGATATGATTTGATGGAGCAACGACAGGAGTCTCTGTCCATTTCGGAACAGGGACTTGAACCACATCAGGCGACGTGGTTCCCATCAGGGCTGCTTTATTGATATGGCGTTCCATTATTTGGAAAGTTTTACGATGCTGTTATAGATCTTTATGATATCGGCTGGAGGAAGATTTTCGAGTCTCTTGTTCGACTCGTTCAACATCGCATAGATTTGACCAGACTCCGAACGAATGATGCCGTAGATGTCACGCTCGTCAAAATATCTATTGGCGTCGTGTTCGACGGAAGCCATCACATACGGCTTACCATAAAACGGTCCTTTGTCCGACACATATCTTCCAAGACCTGATTCTGGAACATTGTCATAAGCATCATATACCTTCTTGATATAATCAGCCTTGATTCTGTCCATATTGTCGTGAATGCTTTGCAGGTTCTTTTCCTGACGCATTCTGTAAAAACCAAAACCTTTTTTCATATTGTTCATTGTTTTTTCTTTGTGAAAGGAAAGATGACAGGTTCCATTTTCCTGAATGCAAGATCCTGTAAAATGCCTATCGTCACGATTATAAAGAGTAAAGCGTACACGTCAGGCGTTCTGCTCTGACGCATCAATGTAGAAATCGTGGCACCTATGCCGCCTTCTTTGTTCAAACACTCGGAAATGACAACATAAGTATATGAGATGGCGACAAGGCTGCGAATATCAGAGTAAATCTTTGACATAACAAACGGGAAATAGATGTATCTGAACATCTGCCAGTTTGTCATACCGAGACTTTTTCCAGTTTGTATATACACGTTGTCCTTCTCGTTAGCAGGATTCTGCAAATCGACAATCTTCTGTATAACAGCGGGTAGAGTGAAAATCATTATACCGAAAGCGAGAAATCTGGCTTTCATCGCAAACCCGATTCCGAACATTGCGATGAACAAACCGCTCACAGTCGGAAGAGGAAGATAGCGAAGTGCCTCGAAATACTTTCTGAACATCGCGCTCAATCCAGGGAAGATTCCGATAGCGAATCCGAGAGGAATGGCAATTGTCAACGCAATAATGTAGCCGAACAAGTTGAGAGAAACCGTGTACAGGATATTTCCGACAAGATGTTGTTCATTATACAGAATCGGAAACGATTTAAGGACGTTGACAGGATTCGGAAGGATTCTAGGATTGATCCACCCATTGACAGATACAACATACCAGAGTAGGAGCAGGATGACTGCGCCGGTTATCCCGACAGCAGTCTCCTGCTTCTTGGTTATTGTTCCACCGAACTTGAACAGTCCTTTGAACATCGTGATTCTGTTTAGAAGGTGGAAATGCGGGCGACGAGGAACGGAACGAACTTGACCTCACTGTCCAGATTGAAGACCATCGCGTTCACACCGAGGGCGAACACCTCGTTGAACATCCAGTAGAACTTCTGTTCCGTACAGAAATTGAAGCTGGAAGGTCCCCAGAAGTCGATATAGCTCTCATAGTAAAGGCGACCGAGTTCCATAGACGAGTTGAAGCTAAGTTGCCAGTTGGATCCGCTTCCGAAATCGTATCGGTACATCGGGGTGACGAAAGTCGTGAAATCTCCGATATTCAACATATATGCGAAGCCGATGTTCGTCATATTGGTTCCGTATGGGTAAATAGCTGATTTGAAGCCACCGATGGCAGGATCGCTGCCGATGCGGAATCGGACCTCGGGGTGGATGTAGAAGTTGCTCTCGCCGATCTTGTATTCGCCGTATGCCACCGCGAAACCGTATGCCTGGTTGTCGAGCACAGTGAACTCGTTGTACGAGTACAGATTGTACTTGTCACCGCCGTAGTAGAAATCGGCGACGAACTTCTGGTTGTTGTCGTAACTCTGGTGCCACTGGAACGACTGTGCGAAACTCGTTGCTGCGATAAGGCTCGCGAGCAGAACCATCAAAACCTTTTTCATTTGTTTGAAATTTATAAATTAGTATTAAGATTGCAATGCAAATATACAACAAATTCGCTCCACGAAAAAGAGAAAAAGAAACCGTTCATTGATATTGTTTACAATGAACGGATCTAAATCAAACGCAAACATTTCTATTTCACCGCATTAGAACCAAAGAATCCACATTTGTTTATTTTGTTCGCGAACGATGGTTCAATCCTGCAGTACATCATCGGAATATGGAAATCTGGATCTATTTCTGAAACATCAACAGGAAACCTAAACTTCGTGAAACCATCTAGGTTGATGGCGTATCCTTTCTTGCAGCGATGGAAATACTTGAAGAAATCCTTGTGTCGGACACAACTCTGCTCACCAACAAGAGTCCATAAATGTCCAGGGTATGTATGGATATATGAAGGATTATCGACATATCCGACAACACGTCGAACAGGAGATGTTGAATAAATCATCATCTTTGCAACATTATCTGGAAAATGTTTGCGAAGTTCCACAGTCTTTTCTCCAGAAAGAATTTTGTCAACCCACTCTGGATGAATCGGGAGAAATAATATGATTTTATCGTTTTCCACTATGTTTAGAACAAACTCTTACTGAACGTCAAACTCGCGGGTATCTCCTGGTATCCCAGTGCCACCACGATACGGTTCAGCGGGCTGAGCAGCATTTTCTCGAACTGGATGTTCATATCCATCGGCATATACTTTGCAATCTCGTTCGGATAATGGTTGGGAACGAAACCCGCAACGGTATCCTCACCAGTATAATACCACTTCACCTTGTCGCCTGAGTGCAGGAACTGATACTTGCTCATATACTTTTTGCCCTTCGTGTAAAGGATATTGTTGTACACGGCGGCCGCACGGACATGGATCGGACAAGGCAGTTTGGAACCGTCCGCTTTCCTGTCGGCAAAGACAATCTCGTCGGTCTTGTCATTCAGCACGAAGTTCTCGTAGTTAGATATGGAAGTTGATTTCGCGATTTCCTCCGGATGCTGCATCATGAAGCGCTGCTTGATTTCGCGGAGCTTCGTCACGATTTCACCCTGTGTCGGTTTGACTCCACGATTGAGATGCTCCATACAGAAGTTCACGAAGTTCTTCATCTCCTGTCGGCAGTAATCCGGCGTGGATCCTTTGACAACATCGTATCCAGTGTATGTGATGTGTGAGAGAGGGTGCAGGAATGCCCCTGAGTCCACCCAGGCGACGTCGCACATATAATTCTTCTTTGCGAGCATGATGATGGTGCGGGAGATCTTCTCCAGCTCAAAGACTTCGAGGTTCTTGTCACAGTTGAAGTCCTGCGCATACTTCTCGAATGCCGCATCCAGCATAGGTGCCATGGCGCCATTGTAGATGGCGAGGTCGAAATCGGTTTCCTGCTCGTGTGGGATTTGGTAGGCGTCGATGAGAGGCTGCAGGGTGACATAGGCACTGTTGTGGACAAGAATATCATTGGCGACAAACGTATGTGTATCATCTGCGGTTTCTATGTCATAAACGGTCTCCTTCTCAAATGTACCAATACATTCACAAGAAACTATATCTTCACAGCAAACTTTTGAAATGTTAACAAAACAGGCAACCTGATCGCCAGCAATAACATCACTCGGTTTGATTACGATTTGTACACCGTTTCTGTAAACAACAAGAGAATGATCCTGTGTGCAAATTATCTCTTTACCAGAAGCGGTCTTCAATTTCCACTTAGGTTTGCTGACATTGTGTCTAATAATACGTTTAACCGGTGTATACACACATTCACCATTTACAATATTGCAAACATTATCATCCGTATTCACAGATTCGTGTCCAGCAGCTGTAGAATCTCCAGGATTAGATAAATTTTCCTCATAGAATTTTGAAATCTCAATACCATCAGGATGATCGGCCGTTCTCACAACAGAATCTGCAGCAACAGAATCTGTATTATGTACCAAAATCTGATTTGCATAAAACGTATGATTGTTTGGATCATCAGTATCCACTTCGATGTCATAAACATAATCGTTGTACTCATCACACAGTTTTTCGACAGAAGTTATCGATTCTTCACGACATTCACAATCGACAAACACAAGCAATCTATCATTATTATGTATATCCGTTGGCTTAACTTCGACTAAATCTACACCACCGCTTTTATACACCATCACAGAATGGTCCTCGGTAACATCAACAAACTTTCCAGACTCGGATGTGACACGATATACACTCTTTTGTGTATAGTGTCTCATAACATATTTGATCGGAAGAAATTCTCCACACCCTGACAATACCTCACATTTAGAAGAAACATAAGATTTTTCTTTAGACTCTGTTAGACGACCAACTTCTGAATTATACAGATCCTCTATAGATACAGTTTCTACATTTTCATCACGTTTAACACACAACATAGAGGATCCGGCAACAGAATCTCCATATGCTTGAAGAGTGTTAAAACTAAGTGGTATCTTTGCAACAAGTTGTTTGAATTTTTCACCGTCGAAATCGGGATACTTTTTCTGCATCTCCTTTATAGCACGCTCGTGAGCCTCATAGTCGGTCACCCACTCGTTTCGGAAATATTCATCACACCGGCGTGCAGCGAACTTCACAAGGTCCTGACCCTGGGAGGTCACAGATTCTGCGACACTGACGTTGTGTAAATTGAAGAACGCGGCGCCGATTGCGCCGTAGATCGAATTCAAAAACACTTTGGTCCCAAGCTGTGCGGAGTTCTTTTTATTCTCTTCAATCTCACACAAATCAATGGCTTTCTCCAACTCTTCCTTTGTGCAGGTTTCTGGATCTATATTGTACAGATTCTCCATAATCTAAAAATCTCGTTTGTATATTATATCGAAAAAGATAAAAAATGATTTTGTATCAATATAGGTGTCAACCATCGGTATCACTTATCCCATTATGGATAGGTGAACCATTGCAGACCCATCTGATCCACCCAAACTCTAGGTATCACTTATCCAATTATGGATAGGTGAACCATTTGTCGCAGTTTCAAATATGGATGACAGGGCATCACTCATCCCATTATGGATAGGTGAACCATTAAAGAAGGAGGTCAAGCAGGTGTATTTGTAGGTATCAATCATCCCATTATGGATAGGTGAACCATTACTCCCCTGTCAAATGTGTAGTGCTGGGTATCAATCATCCCATTATGGATAGGTGAACCATTAGCGGTGAATCCTTTGTAACAAAGATGCTGGGTATCAATCATCCCATTATGGATAGGTGAACCATTTACGTCTTTAAGACTTGGTACTTTGCACCAGGTATCAATCATCCCATTATGGATAGGTGAACCATTGGTGTCAGCAATGGCACCCTCTTTCCCTTTGGTATCAATCATCCCATTATGGATAGGTGAACCATTACGCACTTCTCGCAGACGGTGAAGCATCCCGGTATCAATCATCCCATTATGGATAGGTGAACCATTCTTGATCTGTTCTACCGTGAAGTTCTACAAGGTATCAATCATCCCATTATGGATAGGTGAACCATTAATTATAGCATTCATGAATTCGTACACTTTGGTATCAATCATCCCATTATGGATAGGTGAACCATTCCTGTGCCTTTTCATACATCTGCTTGCTCAGGTATCAATCATCCCATTATGGATAGGTGAACCATTACTGCTTTACAAATCTGGTGTAGGTACTTTGGTATCAATCATCCCATTATGGATAGGTGAACCATTGAAATCAAACTGCATCCACTCTGTACCGTTGGTATCAATCATCCCATTATGGATAGGTGAACCATTAAATCTTGTATAAGTAGATTCGCTAATCTGGTATCAATCATCCCATTATGGATAGGTGAACCATTACGATATTCATAATTCTCTATCTTTCTTTTCATTATACACGATTCGACAAAATAAAATGACTCATCACGCTGGCACTTTCTCTTATACAAGCCCATTTTTCTCGGCATACACTTCCTCATATACCTTCCTGACACCGTTAATCGACTTGCCGGATCTCTCGAGCTGCACACCACCGTACTCCATAATATCCTTTACGGAGTTTTCCTTGAGCAACCTTGTGCGAAGAATCTCTTCCGTGACGATCTTCTTAGCATTGATCGCACCATTTTCATCAGCGTGACTCACGGTTCCATCCGTATGCTTATATGTATGGTGGTACGGGCGCATCTCTTTCTTGTCGGCACGTAGTTCACCAGTCTTGCTGTCTACCTGCGACGTAAACGCTGGCTCGACGAACACAACCTGCACATCGTGTGCTGTTCCGATGTGGGCAAACATATGTTTGAATGAAGCGAAACCGACATATTTTCCAAGACTGTTCATCAACTTTGCGTTGATATTATAAGCTTCCCCAACACCGTTCAACTTTATGTGATCTATATCGAAAAGATTCAAATCAGACGGATAGTCGAAATATCTGCAGTTTGTCCTGAAATAGCGAGTATCAGCGATAGCTTGACCGTTCTCAGATGAAGCGTATATACAGCCGTTGTAGAAAACTTTTGCAGATTTCAAGTTGAGCATCTTACCCAAATTCTTCTTGTCAATCTGTTCGACACTTATGCAACTGAATCCAGCTTCTTGAATTAATTGTATCGCATAAGAAACGATGAACTGTGTGTTTGTCTCGATCTTCTGGTGAAGTTTTCTGTGAGCATATACAAAATCTGGGTCCTCATATGGATGATCGTCAATATATGGCTTACCATATAGATTGTCGTATACCTGGCGGCGATCATCGTGTTCCATACAAAGAACGTGCATCTGTGCAAGTTGTACACGAAGAGCCTTTACACTTGCGACATATCTGTACTGAAGAGAACCTTGCTCATACTTCTTCATTAGAACATTAAGCGGCTCAGAAAAACAATCCGGGAGTATTGTATATGTACCGTCAACGTTCTTGACGAAGCGGTTTTTCAATCCACCAGTTTCTCTAGATATTGACTTGTTTATGCTGGACATTAAGCCGAAGAACGTGTGTTTACCAGCTTCTTCAGCTTCGCCGAGATAACGATTTGTAACAAGGTCGTCAGCAACACTGGGTAGATTTTTCACATTTCTAAAGTAGTCGATGATGAAGCCTTCAACATCAACGTATTTCTCGCTGTTCATTATGCTGCGCTCGGAAACATCGATCATAGCATGTCGGATATTAATGTCTACACCACAAACCTGCTCTTCACCAAATCTGTTGACAGGCTTCACATAATCGATGTCCCTCGTAAGCTTGGCAAAATACATACCATCGCGAGAGGAAATCTCAGTCATCTGACAGTCGAAGTCGCTGATGTCATAAGTCCTACGGTCATTCTCCGGGACCATAATTGGGATATAAGCGTAACCTTTCGTTTCGTGGTCCAAGAGATCGAAACGACGACCAGTCCTCTTGTCATACAAATCGCAGAACAAATGCTGATCCTTGAACTTCTTTTCATCATCAAGAATCATATGAACACGCAGGACATATTTACACCCGCTGATGGATGTTATACCAAGGTCGGCAAACTGCTTGATAGAAGAAATCATCTTAATCGGAACCTGGCGATCCTTTTCAACCTTTTCCTCATAGTTCAGTTTCAGTGTAGAATTTTTCCACACGATCTGCTTTTTACCGAAACTCTCGTTTACAGAATGTAAATATTGTTTATACCCTTCATCAACTTTATCTCGATGTGACGTATAATACATCAAGAGGTTTTTGTGGAAAACACTGTCTTTCGAGTTAGCCTTTTCGGTCAACTCGTCAACAAAACGATAACGGCACGAAGATTTGATATATTGTGCGACGGTAAGTTCAAAAATCATATCATTCACCTCATTAATCAGTCGAACAGAACGATTCTCCAATATGTGTCGCATTGTAGCCTCTTCAGAGCTTCCTATTTTTGTAGGCAGTTCTACAAGCGGAGATACCATTCCAAAGTTTACAACACCGCTATCGTCAACAGAAATCTCCATCGTTTTCAGGATAAACGTTGCTGAATTTCGATAACACATATCAGCGAACAATATATCGAAATTGATGTATTTGTCAGACTTTTCGTCCGATGTAACATCTACATAAAACGAAAGGAGTTTCTGATATTTCTCTTGGTTTTTGCCAGTCTTGGAACGGCGAACAAGAATTTGATCGACTGTTTGCCCGGGTTTAAGCGAACACATAATGTTGAGAATCTCCTTGATGTTCTTTTTCAGGAGTTCCTCTTCTTCTGTTAGTTGCGATTGATCGGTCGCTCTGATTTTCGTTTCCTCTTGAAACCGAGTGAAACGACCTTCATATGCAGCGGCGACGTTCTCGATTGTTCTCGTGAGGAAATGTGCATTTTTGTTCTTGAGAACAGGGTACCCGAAATACTTAGAACAAAAATCAAAATACATCTTGTCACGAAGACCAGAGTGTTTATACCAATATCTTATACCTTCCTTTTCAGAAGCGTACAGATAATCATATGGACGTTTCTGTTCTTTCGTCACTTCAGCTCGCTGAACCCAATCGGTAAGATGCTCACTTATGTCCTTACTGATAGCGTTGCTCATAGTAATGGACAAATCCAGCATCTCGTCAATAACTGGAGCGATTCTGTTCGGAACAGCAAGCTTAAATTCTACAGAACGTGTCGATTTCTTTGATAAATGTGTCTCATTCCTGTCGATCATATTGTTGGTTTTAAGGTGATATTATACTTATATTTCTCGTTGCAAATATACAACAAATATTTTTATACAAAAAGAAAAGGTTGTTTGTTCAACAACCTTTAAATCATCTCCCAATCTTCTTATAACACCTAAACGCCACATCTACACACAGTTCCTCTCCACAAAAATTCGCTCTACTCAAATTCACCGCCCGAAAGAAACTCCCCACACGTTCAGCGAAATCGAGCCACGAACCAATCTTCACCACTCCAATCATATGCAGGATCTTCTCGTCCACATCATAGAAGCATTCTCCGCGATCCTCGAACCCGACAGACAACAATCTGAAATAGATGTCACTGTCACCAATTGTGTACATATCGCGTCGCCAACCTTCAAGCAACAACTCACCGGCACACAATCCGCGATCGTCAAGATACTTCTGGATATTTTCGCCCCACAAATAATCAATATTTGACATAGCGCATCATATAAAGGTTCAGGGAGCCGTTGGACCATCCACGGTTTAAGAGGCACGCCCTCCCAACGGCTTTGAACCTTTCTTCCTTGTCTTACCAGAAACCATCTTCTGGTCGTGATTCTCACAGATCACACACCCTTTGACATTGACGCAACCGTCACAGCTGTCATAGAACCCGCCTGTGTCGTACTTGGTATACTTGTCAACGAAAGCCTTTATCTCATCGATATAACCAGGTGTCATCTCGATGAAGTTAATATGCTCAATCCTACTCAGTGCATAAATCAGCACCGGGTTGTGTATGACGGCGATGATCTGTGTGTTCTCTTTCTCAGCAGAGAGTATGTCATAGATTTGACCAATGTTGCCGAAATCGAGGTTCCTGTCAGGCTCGTCCATCAGTAGCGTGTAGCAGGGTTCGTCACCTTTCTTATATGGGATCTTGTGTGATTCGACATACGAGATATAAGCATTGTATTTCTCGTCATCGAGCCTTGTTTTCAGATCCGGGAACGACCTCTCGGTATTTGGTGAAAACACGAATTTGAAGAACTCGCTCAAGTGGAAAACGAGACTTTCACCTGTCGATGAATGTTTGTGTGTATACAATGAAGTGAACCTTGCAAAATCCTCCAATCCGTCACCTTTATTGACAACATCGTCTCCACCGCGCATCTTGTATGTCTGCAGCGTATAATCCGCGAACACTTCGACACCTGAACGGAAATTGTCATGGAACCCGTACATTCTGTCGAGACCGTGATATGTCAGTTCGGAATGTTTGTTCGTGATGAGAAGGTATTGGCTGATCAACTCTATAAGAGTCGATTTGCCACAACCGTTCTTGCCGACGATGACATTCACGCCAGGCTTGAACTTATAAGACGATCCTGTTTTCAAAGCGTCGATATTCTCAAGATAATTGATCGGCGCATCTTTTGCTGATGATATTTTTACTTCGTAAACCATAAGTTATTGTATTTGTACTCCGACCGGGAATCGAACCTGGATCTTCGCTTTAGGAGAGCGACGTTCTGTCCATTGAACTATCAGAGCGATTCTCAATCGTCCATATACTCGCTTTCTATGTGGTTATCACACAGATAATTCAACGGAAGATAGCGAATGGCTTTGTGTGTCCTGTGGGCGATATTAT
>Ga0310690_10005344_pt1 | contig 17502 bp, 21 predicted proteins | sample AusTroGonzalo_MG_2_FD_207661 | JGI IMG/M metagenome (GOLD analysis project Ga0310690, IMG submission 207661) | Bovine rumen microbial communities from tropical cattle in Woodstock, Queensland, Australia - Gonzalo_04 (v2) (version 2) | ecosystem: Host-associated > Mammals > Digestive system >...
TATGTTTTGGAAGTCGGTCTTTATGGATTAGTTTTATGGAAACGTAATAAGAAAAATGAATTATTCATTGGTGCATTCATTGCATTAATATGGATACCATTTGTCGCTATTGGAAATGCTTATGATTTTGGTATGAGAGCTTCTATTCCTGCTCTAGTCATTATAGATTATTATTTCGTAGAATTTGTAATAGCAGAGTTGGAGAAGATAAAAGAGGCGAAGTTTATAGAAATATTCAAATCCCATCTAGGATTTATTTTTGTAATATTGATTTTCGCTTTTGGGCTATTTACGCCAATGGTAGAAATGACAAGAGGTTTTGTAGCGATAGAAAGCAATATTCCTCTAAAAGCAGATAATGTTTATTCTCTTTCTAGAAAAAGGGTAGAAAGTATCACCAATTTTGTATGTGTTAATCCTAAAGAGAATTCAATATTTTTTAAATACATAGCGAAATAAAGCACAGGGAGCAGATAAAAGATGTTAAAAAAAATAATGAAATATGTAGTTACACTGATTATATTAACATGGTTCTTTATAGTGTCATTAACAGTAGTTTCTAGTTTCCCTTCTTCATGGATAAGAGAAAATACTAAAAAATCAAGTGAAACGTTAATGAAAGAAGGGAATAAAAAGAAATATTTTTCTCTTTCCCATTTTGAAACTCTAGAATTTGATAATTATTCAGATGCATTAATGATAAATACAGCGTATTCGATAGATGCAAAAGCACCACTATATTCTATATTGGTTGCTAGAAAAAACTATATTCCTGGAGTAACCAAAAAGATTGTAGAAGACTTTGTAGGAGATTTGGCATCCAATTCTAATAAATATGATAAATTAGATCAAGTAAATGAATTATATGATACGGTAAGGGGAGAAGCACCAGAGAGTTATGAATATGCGAGATATTGGCATGGGTATATGCTCTTTTTAAGACCATTATTAATTCTTTTAGATTATTGGAAAATAAGAGTATTACTATTAGCCATTTTTGCAGTTTTAGCAATTAGATTTTTAGTGTTAGTCGAAAAAGAATTTGGCAAACTGATTTGTATCATCTTTGGTATTGTTCTTTGTGAAATTGATTATTTTTATATTGGTCTAAGTTTGCTAAATACACCAACAACAATGATAATGATTATTTTTGGAATTTTCTTGTTGAAAAATTTTGAAAAAATCAGGGATTTTAGCTATGTCTTTTTTCTAATGGGATGTTTTGCGAATTTCTTTTGCTTATTAGATTATCCACTGATTACTTATGAAATGGGAATCATTATTTATTTGCTTTATCAATCGAAAAAGAGAAATTATGAGATACAAACGAAACAAGATTTGATAGATATTTTAAAACTTGGCTTTTTTTGGATATTAGGATATAGTGTGATTTGGGGAATGAAATGGGTTTTCATCGATATCATTTATCATAAGCATATGGTAAGTTTGGGATTGCAACAGATTTTATATAGAAGCTCTAATACCATTGCATGGGGAAAGGAAATTATTCATGCGAATCCAGTACTAGCAATTTGTATCAATATTTTATTTATGGGAGTGCCTATCTTAATCAATATCGCGTTAGGGGTTATGTTATTGTATATAAAACCAAATAGAAATCTATTACATAGAATGAGAAATACCATCCCATTTCTTGTGGTGGCGCTTATTCCAATTGTTTGGCTAGGATTATTTACGAATCATTCTTTCCAACATTCGTTTTTTGCTTGTCGTATTTTATTTAGTACATTGATGTTTCTTTTGCTTTTGCCAGGAATTCTAACAGAGAAAATATTAAAGAGGGAAGATAATTCAGAAAAGAAAACGATTTAAGATGAGAAATGTTGTTTAAACCCTTGACAAAGCGTCAAAAACGTAGTATGATATTAATGTTTTAAGAAGAAATTTATGTTCTCACCTTATGTCGAAAAGATGATAAGGTTAAATATCTAGATTGTTTTGACCTAAAATAAAGAGATATTTTTGGAAATTTGACTTCTTAAAACGAGTCAAATTTTTTTATGTTTTGGAGGTGTTTGATTATAAAACAAGAATTACCAATTAACAGACAAATAAGAGAAAGAGAAGTTCAAGTCATTGATGAGAACGGAGAAAAACTAGGTGTGCTTCCAATTGAGGAAGCAATCGAGAGAGCAGAAGAGAGTAACTTGGACTTAGTTTTAGTTGCGCCAAATGTAAGCCCCGTAGTTTGTAAGATTATGAATTATGGCAAATATAAATTTGAGCAGGCTAAAAAGGAAAAAGAATCTAGAAGAAATCAAAAGGCAGTTGAACTAAAAGAAATTAGAGTAACACCTAATATTGGTGCGCATGATTTTGAGTTTAAATCTAGAAATGCTAGAAATTTCTTGGAATCAGGAAATAAAGTAAAAATTACTTTAAGATTTAGAGGAAGAGAATTAAACAATATTGGGTTAGGTGAAGATATTCTTAATAAGTTCATTAACGATTTAGCAGATATTGCTAGTCCGGAAAAGAAGCCTTTATTAGAGGGTAAGAATTTATTTATCATTTTAGCAAAGAAAGCTTAAGATAAATACGCTTAAAACTGATTATGGTTTGAAATGAAAGGAGAAAGACAATGCCAAAGTTAAAAACAAATAAAGCAGCTAGTAAAAGATATGGTTTTACTGGAACTGGAAAAGTAACAAGAACAAAAGCTAATAGAAGACACTTATTAGCCAACAAAACAAAGAGACAAAAAATGACAGCGAGAGTACAAGACGGAATGGTTAGTAAAGCATATGGAGATCATATTAAGAAATTGTTACCGTACTAGAAACTAGAGACTAGAAACTAGAGATTAGAAGGTAGAGATTAGAAGATTGAAGGAGGAATGAAGAATGGCAAGAGTAAAAACAGCTAGAACAACAAGAGCTAGACATAAAAAAGTGATTAAACAAGCAAAAGGTTATTTTGGTGCAAAGCACTACAGATATAGAACAGCAAAACAAGCAGTAATGAAATCTGGAATGTATGCTTATGTAGGAAGAAAAGATAAGAAAAGTGATTTTAGAAAATTATGGATTACTAGAATCAATGCTGCAGCAAGAGCTAATGGAATGACATATAGTAATCTAATTGCAGGATTAAAAAAAGCAAACGTTACTATCAATAGAAAAATGCTTGCTGAAATAGCAGTATCTGATCCTAAAGCATTCGCTGAAATAGTTGAAGTTGCTAAAAAAGCTTAAATAAAGATAAAATGGAACACTGATGATCAGTGTTTTATTTTTTTTATATTAAATTCGTAAACATCACAACAGAAGTGATGGCAAAAAGTGTAATGATTAATGTATTACAATAAAATAGAATCTTGTTGTTGTCACTAGCAAGCCCTGTTATTACTGTAAAAGATATTAAAGTAGGTATGATATATCTGAAATTCATCGTAAATGGAAATGGAAAGTCAAAGCAGAATTTCAAATAAGATAGTACTTCTAAAGCAAATAGTAGAATAAAAAGCGGTATCCAATGGTTATGAATCTTTTGATAGCGAACGCAAAGATAGATGAAATTAATGATATACAAAACGGCTACTATGATGGCAAGATAAAATAAAGTATGTAAGGTAAAACCGTAGAAGTGAGTTTTCAGAATAATTAATATGTTCATCTAATACAAAAGACTTTAAGGTGGTGAAGAAGAGGTTATAATCTCTGAGCTCTCCTTCCATAATGACATTGACATTAGATACGGTTTCACGAGAAGAAATGGTAAAAAATCTTTCGGCTATAGAAAAAGAAGAAAGATTGATAGGAGTATCAGGGTCAATAGATTGCACATAAGTAGGTGGAATTTGGTAAAGAATCCAATTTTTAATAGGGAACCAAAGACCAATTGGTAAAGCAATAATAGCAAAGATTCCAAAATGAAGAAGATATTTTTTCCAGCAGTTTCTATTTGGGAAAACGCGTAGAATAAATAGAACAGCAATCACAATAGCCATTAGTGCAGCGCTAACTTTGGCCATCATAGCGAAGCCGATACAGAAAGCAATTTTTATTAAATCGCGTAATCGATCTGTTTCATACCAATGCATAGCATAAAACAATGCCATGGTAGAAAGCATAATAGATAAAATATCATTATTTAAGCTACCACTCATGATAATCAAAGCGGGTGAGCATATGATAAAAGATAATACAACTGATAAAGACTGTTGCACACCAACTTTTTTTAAGATTCGATAAATATAGAGGATAAAAATAAGCGTATAAAGAGAAGATAGCAATTGTAAATTTTCAAATCCAGCTTCTATTTCTAATCCGATGAAATCTTGTAGTTTCAAGAAAACAGCAGAGATAATATAAAATAATGGTGGATTGAAGAAACACCAATAATCTTGAGGATTGCCTGTTGGAAGATGGTGATTTTGGAATAGATATCCAATATAGCCAAAATGCCCACCATTTTCATATTGATAGAAATTCCTGCTATCATGTTGCCTTGTAAAATAAGATGTGTAAGAAATATAACCAAAACTAAGAATAAAGAAAAGCCAAAATAAAAATAGAATAGCATGAACGGGTTTATATAGTTGAAATTTCTTTAAAACCAAAAGATTCGCTAATCCGAATCCGATACTAGTGCACATAAATAAATGGCAAATATTCCAATGGTTTTGAAGAAAGTAAAATAGCAATAAAGCAATTGTAAAATTTAAAAAAATGAAAAAGGAAGCTTTAGCTTTCTTGTAATCTAATTTTTTACTGCTTAAAAAAACACCATAGATGGCAGCAATAACGGAATATATAATGGTAAATTGACTTAAAGAAAGAGGGATAATACGAATCACTTTTTTCTCCTTTTTTTTATCTAAAATCATAAAAAGTATATCATTTTTAATCTAATAAAACAAGCAAAAATCTATTCTTATCAAAATTACAATATGGATTCTGTTTTTTTACAGGGGAAAATGACATTTTTCGAGAATAGCTTGCTTTATAATATTGATGAAATGGTTGTTTATGTGGATGTTTTATTTTTAGAAAACCTAGTTTTGGATGGTATTATTATTCTAGCAACAAGTATCATTTGTCATACAAAGTTGCCTATCAAAAAGTGGGCTTTAGCAAGTTTGGTAGGAAGTTTGGGAAGCACTATTAGTTTAGTAGCTAAGTATCATTCCTGGTTGGGAAAAATCATGTTATCGATAGGAATGAATTGGATAGCGTTTGGGTGGAAAAATCAAAAATACTTTATGAAACATTTGTTAGTACTTTATTTGACGACATTTACATTTGGCGGCGCAAGTTTTTGTTTTTTGTTTTTAATAGATACCAAAGAAATGATTTATCGAGCAGGCCATTTTTTAGGCTATTATCCTGTGAAAATATCTATATTACGGTGGGATAGTAGGATTTTTATTGATATGGTTTGTTAATAGAAAGATGCAAGAAAAATCACCTCAGAAATGTGAGATTCAAATAAAACATCAAGGAAAAGAGATTCGAGTAAAAGCGTTGATAGATTCTGGTAATTTATTGAAAGATCCTATATCCCAATTGCCTGTAATCATTGTAGAGAAAGAAAAATTAAAAGAACTAGTAGATAGCTATTTCTTAGAAAATATGGATGTGATTCTAAAAGGAGAATGGCTAGTAGAGAATAATACTGCAAAACCGCAGCAGAACTTCGTTCTAATACCGTTCCGCTCTCTAGGAAATGACCATGGATTATTAATAGGTTTTAAGCCAGATAAAATTGAGTTACAAATAGAGAATCGTTATTTTAAGAAAGAAGCTATTATCGGAATTTACCCCGGTAGGTTATCTGGAAAAAAAGAGGAATATCAAGCAATTGTTGGCTTATAGGGGATGCCTTTCTAAACCTAAATTTATTTTAAAATAGGAGTGTCTTATGAATTTATTAAAGGTCTTAAAGAGTTGGGTTTTGAAAATTTATCGTAAATATTTTGCAAGAGAGCAATGGGAAAAATTTCCGGTTTTTTATATTAAAGGAAATCAAGCTTTGCCGCCACCACTGGACCCAAGAGAAGAAGAAAAAATATTAAAAGACTTAGAAAATAATGAAGATGCAAAACAAATATTGGCACAAAGAAATTTGAGATTGGTGGTTTATATTGCTAAAAAATTTGAGAATACTGGTATGGAATTAGAAGATTTGATATCGATAGGTACTATAGGACTTATGAAAGCCATTCATACTTTTCAAGTGGGGAAGAATATTAAACTAGCAACGTACGCTTCTCGTTGTATAGAAAATGAGATTTTAATGCAATTAAGAAGAACAACGAAACTTAAGACAGAAGTGTCGATTGACGAGCCTTTGAATAAAGATGGAGATGGAAATGAGTTATTGCTTTCTGATGTTTTGGGAACAGATGGTGATATTACATCCAAAAGAATCGAAGATGAAACAGATAGAAAACTTTTACGAGCAGCGATTGCAAAACTCACGCAAAGAGAAAAAGAGATTATGGAATTAAGGTTTGGAGCGAGTCTTCAAGGAAAAGAAAAAACGCAAAAAGAAGTGGCAGATATGCTAGGTATTTCTCAAAGCTATATTTCGAGAATTGAGAAAAAGATTATGAAAAAAATGCGAAAAGATATATTGAGCAAAACAGGGTGATATGATATAATATGGCTATCAAAAGTTGGAAAATGAAGGAAAAATATGACAAAAGATAGAAAAATAGGGGAAATAATAGCATATTTAGAAACTCTTTCAAATAGACCTGATATGAAGACTTATCAAGACGAAGGTTTTATACAATATATACAAGATATTAAAAACGGAAAAAGCAATAAGGTACTTTATCCGAGCAATCCAGTGTATAGAACGCAATTTGATATAGTAGTTTTGATGGTGGGAAATTATGAATGTGTTCAAACTTTTTTGGAAAATGCAAGTGCTGAAGAACAAGAAAGGTTTTGGCAAGATTTGGATTTTAGGGTTTTGGAAATTCAAACCGCATTGATTGCTTTTTGCAAAGAGCAAAGAGAGCATCAAGGAATCAATTATACAAGCACGATGCAGAAATTATATTGTAATTTTTTAGAAAATTTTGCACCCCAAAGATTAGTTCATTATACAACTCCACCTGTGAATGTGGAAATGTTGAAAGGAATGCAAACTCTGCAAAAAGAATCTCTTAACGCTGTGAGGGAAGCGGATGCGGCTGAACTTTCTGACAAACTTGTGGATTTTAATAGTCTATATCAGCTAGATGCGATTCTGGAATTAACCGATTTATATCAAGAATTATTGCAAGAGAACGATTTGCAAAAACAAATTGGAATTTGGCAAAAGATTGATGCTCTTACGCAAAAAGGTATTGCTTTAGAAAAAAATTCCCCAGCCATGATGAATTTTTTGAGTCCTATGTGCGTTCAAACGATGAATGATATGATAGATAATATGGTGATAAAGTTGAACCACTATAAGGAGAAAGCTAATATTTCAGAAGATTTCAATGTATTGCTTAAAAAGTATTCGCAAATCAAGCAGATATATCCTCTTGAAACGATATATAGTAGCAATAGCATTTTTCACAAACTTTTACAAGTATCGATGTTAGAAATTTTACCAGAAAAAGAAAAACGTCAACTAGAGGAATATTTGAATAAAGAGTTTGATAGACAGAATATTCCAGATACCGATATGACGAAATTTGATGAAAAAATGAAAACCAAGGAACCATTTTCTATCGAGGAGGTAGAAGAATTCTATAAGGCAGTGATTCATCTCACAATAAAAGAGGGAATCATGCCAATGAAGTATAATGAATTTTTAATAGCAAGATTAATAGAAGAAAATCCTACATTTACGAATGGTTTAAGTGACGACCAAAAGAGTATTATTTCGGAATATTTTGCTAGAAACATATCTAGAAAACTATTAGATGATAAAAATTATATTACCTTTTCGTCCCATTTCCATGGCGGAGATGCTGAGAATGCGGTGATGCTTGGACAGCATTGCGCTGGTGTTACGAAAATAAGACCTATTGATTATGAAAGGCAAAGCTTCGAGACTGTCTTGAGTATTATAACGATTTTTCACGAATTAAGACATGAACAACAACACAGAAGTTTGCATTCTAGAAAATATGATTATTTAGTATATATTCTGGGAAAAGAAAAAATTTTTAAACAAAAAGATCAAGGTTATTATGACAGAAATTATGATACGATGTATGAAGAATTAGATGCGGAACAATTTGCATTGCGTAGAGCTTCCAAATTCCTAGAAACAATTCCATTGGACGAAAGTTTTCGTCAAAGTGATACTTATCAAATTATGTTAAAACACATCCACGAACGAAAAAGCAAAAATGAAGGTGGTTTCCAAAAAGCAAAGACGAAAGGATTGCAAGATGGAAAAATGGTTGATGTAGACAATGCTTTTGATGGATTAATAAAGCAACATCCAGAAGTACTTCAAGAAAGACCATTTCTTAGAATAGAATACCGTGCAGATGGAACGCCAAAACCTGTAACACAAATATTTAATGAATTTATTTTGACAATAGGGAAGATAGATAATAAAATGGGTATCTATGATATCTATAAAAACATTTTGCTTTCTAAAGCTAGAAGGAATATAGAAGATTGCAAAGATATTGCTAATATTCCTATTCCAGAGAATCTAACACCAGTTACTAGAAGAGCTTTGAAAATCTTGAAAGAAAAGGTTCTTTCTAAAACATTGGACGAGCCTTCTATAGAAGAAAAATAAGAGAGGGGAAAAGAAGAAAAAACTTCTTTTCCCCTTTTTGTTATTTATAAAGCCTTTTAATGTGCAGTAAAGCACTTTTTTCAATTCTGGAGACTTGTGCTTGAGAAATACCAATTTCAGCAGCGACCTCCATCTGTGTTCTACCTTTGAAAAAACGTTTATCAATAATGGTTTTTTCTTTGTCGGATAAATGTTTAATCGCTTCTGAGATGGTAAGACTTTCTGCCCAATTTTCATCCGTATTTTTTTTATCTTTTACTTGATCCATTACATAAATAGCATCATTGCTATCATTATAAACGGGTTCTTGTAAAGAGATAGGGTCTTGAATAGCATCTAAACTCATAGCAACTTCTTCTTTATCAACTCCTAAATCTTTTGCAATTTCCTCAATAGTGGGTTCTTTATGATTCTCTTTAGAAAGCTTCTCTTTGGATTGTAGCACTTTATAAGCTAAATCTCGAATCGAGCGGCTTACTCTAACAATATTATTATCACGCAGATATCTTCTAATTTCTCCTATAATCATAGGGACACAATACGTACTCATCTGTACATCTAAACGGATATCAAAATTGTCGATGGCTTTGATTAAGCCAACAACACCAACTTGAAATAAGTCATCTGGATTCTCTCCGCGGCTATTAAATCTTTGCACAATACTTAAAACTAGTCTTAAATTTCCATTTATTAATTCTTCACGTGCAGATTCATCTCCTTGTTTCATTTTTAAAAATAATTCTTTGTTTTGGGTGGCATTTAATTTTGGTAATTTTGAAGTATTGATGTTCGTAATCTCAACTTTATTAATCATACATACTCCTTACAAAATTATTTACTTAAAGTATTTCCAGAAAATGAAATTTTATACAGTCGAGAATTTGTCTAAAAAAGATGAAAAACGAGAAAATGGGTGCGTGATAAGCGATTTCTCGTTTTTCTTTTTAGCTTAATTTTGCGAAAATTTTTCTTTGGCAATAGAGATTTTACTGATATCCGCCTCATCTGTCTGATACCAGTTTCTTTCTTTCATTAAATTATATAATTTGTTTTGAATATTTAATGCTTCATTTAAAGCTGTTTGAAATTGAGTGTGTACTTCGGCAGTTGAAGATTCTATCATACCGTGCAAGTACAAATCACAGATTCCTTTGACTAAGCTTAAATGATTTTCCATTAATTCTTGATCTTCCATATTTCCTCCTTCTGATATAGGGCAGATAGTGCCCTCTTAAAGCAAATTTAAAAATTGTTGAAATAAAGTATCATGCTTGTTTTCTAATTCTTTTAGATAGTCTTTTAAAGTTTGATCCTGAAGCTCACTACTTGTTTTACAAGCACAGCTTTTTAAGAATTGTTCATGTGCAAGCGCATCTTCTACATATAAAAGCTCTTTGCTAGTCATAGTATTTTCCTCCTTAATTTTTTTGTTATTATTTGCAAAAAAAAATAAAATATACATTTGCATAAATGGAAATGCTAACAGTAGTAGAATTGTGGCAAATTTGACATTTTGAGTAAATTCTAGTATAATAATAATTGTGTGTGAATATAAAATACGACATTCCAAAAGAATAAGATTTGAGATGAAATAAATATTGGAAAGATATTTAAAATGTATCTAAGGAGGAAATATGAAAAAGGATACTAATCTAAGATTTTCTGTAATCATGTGCGCTTATAATTTGGAAAAAATTATTGATGCCGCTATTGAAAGTGTTTTATACCAAACATTCGAAAACTATGAGTTAATCATCGTAAATGATGGTTCTCAAGACAATACTATTGGAACGCTTAGAAAATTTGAGAAAAAAGCAAACGGAAAAATAAGAATCATTGACAATCCTAAAAATATGGGATTAAGTGCATCTAGAAATATTGCTATTGCGCAAGCAAGAGGAGAATATATAGTGCATTTAGATGGAGATGATACTTTATATGATAGAACAACTCTTGCCAAAATTGATGCAACAATCGGAGATAGAACATTAGATATTTGTTATTTTGGTGTTCAATATGTTGGTGGAGGCAACAAACTATATTTGCCAAATGCTGAAAACTCTACCAAAAAAGCAAGAATCGTTTGTGATATGCATTTTGCAGTGGCAAGTAAAGTTTGGAGAAGAAAATTCTTAGAAGAAAATCATCTAACTTTTATAGAAGGTATGTACTATGAAGATATGGTATATTCTATTAAAGCAGCTATTAAAGCCAAGAATCTTTCATTTGGTGCAATTCCAATCTATGTATATTATAGAAACAGAGAAGGGTCTATCATGGCTACACCAAATGTAAAAAGATGTAAAGATATGTATAAAATGTTATATTACTTAATGGAATTATATGAAGAAACACCAGAAGAATTACAACCATATCTTATGAGTTTTATCAAAAATGAAACTTTTGGTGTCCCTGCAAGATTAGATGGTATTATAAAATCTTTAAAAGACGCAACGTATACACCAGTTTTCCCAAAAAGAAACTATGTGTTTACGGAAGAGTCTCCAACAATTGTAGATAATTCACCTCAAATTATACCGATTCAAATGCCTAATCAAATTGCTGCTACAGGAAAGGGATCTGGTATAGAAGTAGTAAGTGAAGACATAGTGAATGCAGCAGATGGTGAAAAGAATTTGAAAGTAATAAAATTTGAAAAGACTTAAAATGAATAGATTCAAAATAGATTTAAAAAGCAAAAGTTGTTAATACTTTTGCTTTTTAAGTATCAAGAAAGGTTTTTATGAAAACAAAGATATATCTAATAAGACATACTAATACGATTCGGAAATGTGGAAGAAAGATTAACAGGAAGAAAAGACTACGAAATTACAGAGATGGGGAAGAAGTATATAGAGAAACTTACAGAAAAGTTGAAGTCTGTAAAATTTGATGTTGCTTATGCAAGCACTTCTGAAAGAACCATCAAGACTATACAAAATTTAGCTAGTGAAAATCATATAGAGATTATTCCTAAAGAAGAATTGTGTGAGATGGATTTTGGAATTTATGATGGAATGCGTTGGAGTGAAGTAAATAGAATAAACCCTAAGATTCATCAGCTTCACAAGGAAACAAATGAGATTATGGGTATTCCTGGTCAAGAAACGACAAAACAAGTGCAAGAAAGAATGTATCAATGCCTTGAGCAAATTGCACAAAAACATCTAGGGAAAACGGTTTTGATATGTTCGCATGGAGTTGCTATTGAATGTTTTTTGCGAAAAGTAGATAATAAGGCTCCATTAGAAGAAATTTATGAATATGGTCAAGAAAATGCTAGTATTAATATCGTAGAATATGATAGTGAAAATCGTAGATTTCAAGTTTTGCTTTTAAATGAGTTTAAGTATTTAGAGAATAAAGAAGAGGAAAAAATATGAATATAGTTTTAATTATGCCAAATGTTTTTCCAGTTCCAGCAACAAAAGGAGGAGCAGTAGAAACACTTGCTACGAATCTTTTGTTGGAAAATGAAAAATCAGGAAAGATTCATTTTATTTGCTTTAGTGTATATGAAGAAGAAGCATTTCGATTCAGTCAGAATTATCAATATACAGAGTTTATTTATATAGACGAAAAAAGAGAGAATAAGGATTTAACTTTTGTTAGTGATGATAAGAATTTTATACATTATATGGATAAAATCTATGAGCATTTAAAAGAGATTCGTTATGACTTTGTGATTGTTGAGGGCGGAAATGTTGCTGGATATGAGTATCTCTTGAAAAAACTTCCGAAAGAAAAATGCTTGGTGCATTTTCACGGAAGCGGAAAAGAAGCTAACAATGTGGTAATGACACAAGTATATGATAAATATATTGCGATTAGTCAATATCAAAAAAATGTGGTTTTGAAAAATGCTCAAATAGCAGAAGCAGATGTCAATGTTTTATATAATGCTGTTAATTTAGAAGAATTTGACAAACAAATTTCTGAGGAAGAAAAAAATGCGTTACGTCAAAAGTATCATATTGAAAATAATGATGTTGTGATTATGTACGTTGGAAGAACAATTCCTAAAAAAGGTGTCAAAGAATTATTATTAGCCTTTAAGCAATTAAAGAATATTGCCAAAAGTAAAATGATGATTGTTGGTAGTGCTAATTTTGATGCCAAAACGAAAACAGATTATGAAGCAGAACTAGAAAAAATTGTGGCAGATATACCAGATAAAATTATATTTACGGGATATATTGCGAATCAAGATTTATATAAGCTACAAAATATAGCAGATATTGCGATTGTTCCATCCATTTGGGAAGAACCATTTGGACTAGTAGTTGTCGAAAACATGGCTGCAGGCTTGCCTTTAGTAGTAACGAAAATGGGCGGAATTCCTGAAATAGTGAACCATCAATCTGCATTTATTGTGGAAAATGATGAAAATCTTATCACCAATTTATCTCAAAAATTAGATGTACTGATTGAAAATCCAGATATGAGAGATCAAATGGGAAAAGCAGGAAAAGAAAGAGCAAAATTATTTAGTTCTGAAAAATATTTTGAAAATTTTTATCAATTTATACAAAAAATAAAAAGCAATTAAGATTGCTTTTTATTTTTTTGGTAATTCGTATATTTTTTCATAATATAGGCAAAGCCTTTTTCTTGATAGTCTTTCCAAAACATTTCTAAATTGTTAGGAACTTGAGATGGCTTTTGAAGATTGGGTTGTAAATAGTTTTGAGAATGCATATCAATAGCAATATAATCAATTTGGGAAAGAATTCTGTGAAATAGACGTTCTCCTTTTTTGGTATTGATAAGAACCAAAGATACACCTTTATTATCATCAAAAGACTTATTTTCCTTGTCAATTCCCCAGAAATCACCAATGGTAATGTCAGAAATTCTATTCATATTACTGTATTGACAATGAAAACAAGATGGCCTAAGAGGATAATGAGAATAAAATAAGTCTTTATAATATTCGGTGGAAATCTTTTTATTTTTAAAAGTAAGTGTTTCTTTATGAGAAGCCCAGCCAAATTGTTTATCTCTAAAATCTATATGGATTAATTTTTCATTTTCTTCTTTTTCCATAAATTTAATAAACTCTTTATATAAAAGAGGAGTAGGTGTTCCATGACAGATGATATCACAAGTATACAAATTGGTTTTATCTGTTCCTTTTAAAAACGTATATAATCCAGCAATTTCACAAGGCGTTCCTGAAAATAGTACTTTTTTCCCATTTTCTAAATCTGTTTTTGCTTTTGCATATACATTTTTTAAATCACTTTTAACATATTTAGAACCTTTGAAATCTTTAGCTTTTGCCTTGGTAGTTGCTCTAGAATGATAAACCTTAAGATTTCTTCCTAGTTGACAACCATAGACAATTCCTTTTTGTGATAAGATATGATTCGCTAAAACAGAGAAGATACCACCAGACCTGCTTGTTAATCTTTCTCGTTCATTTTTAGATTTAACGCCAAGGATTTGAAGCGTTTCTTTATCATTCTCCAATTTTCTATGGTTTGTGATACATAAATTACGACATTTATGACATTTTATACACTTTTCTTCTATAATTTGGGGATATTTAAAACCTTTTTCATCTTCCCATATTTCAATGGCATTGGTTGGACAAAGTTTAACACAAGCTAAACATCCCGTACAAATCTCTTTCTCAATTACATCCATAATTCTATCCTAGTTAGTTTTCTATTGCATTTTTTAAATAGGCAATAGATTTATTTTTTTCATTTAATATCCATTGATTAGTATTGGTATAATCAATTTTTAGATCGAGTTTTTCTAATATTTCTTTGTCGTTCGTACAATCTCTCATGGCTAAACCAGCGCGGTTTAGAATTTCTTGGCTTTTGAAATTGCCATGTGTCATGGTTACAAATTGTTTGTTAAATAGCATAGAAAAGATATTTCCATGAAAAGTATTAGACGTGATAACATATTTAGCATTTTTAATATAAGAAATAAAATGGAAAATATCCACACCAATAAATTGATCACACCAATCTCCATGATGCTCATATCCTGCGAAATATAGTTTCAGATTTTTGGTTTTTGCAATTTTTTGAATAATCTTTTTTTCTTGGTCTGTGAAAAACCAGCCATATACAAATATATAATTATCTTTTGGTGTATAAGATAAATATTGGTCATAAGAATCTAACAAGAAGGTTGGATCTAATACAATAGGGGCATCTACCTTGGCTATTGTTTTGATAATATCTAAAGCGTTTGTGTCTCTGGCAGATAAATGGGTAAAATGACTTAAGTCTAATTTTCCGTGATAATAATCTTGAAAAGCTTTTCCGTTTGTGGTGTTTGCTCCAGGGGCATAAGCGATAATTTTAGGCGCAGATAAATTGTATCCAAAGAATTCATCAATGTGTGCATAAGAATCAGAATCTAGATTCCAAAGCTCGTCACTTCCTACAATAATTGCATCATATTGATCTACAGATGGATTATAGTAATGTTTGCAAATATTTAAATGTTTTCTCATATCAATAAATTCGTCTGATATTTCATGATCTTTATAAAAAACACAATGCTCTAGTTTTAAAAACTCTGGTTCATATCCCATTTCTTTTAATTTTTCTTGCATTGCAAATGCTTGTAAAAGTGCTCCAATATTACATGCTTCACTAAGTGTACAAATTCCAATTTTCTTTTTCATTTATTTTCTCCTTTTTATTCTATATTCATTTCTGTAAGCGCAAAAAATGCACGATAAAACTGTATAGTTTATCGCGCAAGTATTTTTCTATCCAGTAGCATAAAAAGTTAAAATAAAAAAACACGTATCTCATAGAGAGGGCGATAAAATGCTATACAATCCATATTAGTTTGTTTACAGATAAACGGCTTACAACTACCATCATCTGAATTATTCGATTCACATATAGACATTTTCATCACCTTCTTTCTTCATTCCATCTTGATTAACGAAATTATTATAACATAAAAATTTCGATTTTTCAACATATTTTTTGATAAAATTAATTTGGAAAAAACTGACATGTAAATTTCTTTGTTTATCTTTAAAAATCTTTTATTATCTCTTAATTTCTTAAAATTCAAATTGGGTATTGTTTTTTGTATGGATTATTGATAGAATATTTATATATACGGAAGAAGAGGTTTAAAAATGGACGAGAAAAAAGTTTATAAAATAGGCTTATGGCCGATGATTTTAATAATATTAGATATTGCTCTTATTGCTACAGTTATCGTTATGGGAATGATAATTCATCATAAGAATGAAATTATTGCCAAGAAGGATGTAGCAACAAAAGAAGCTAATCCTACTGATGTAGATGAAAGTGTCAATGAAGAGGAAATCACAAATACAAATTCTGTTACAGAGCCTGAACAAAAGAAAAACCATGCAGAAAATAAGATAGCGAATATGACAAATACTACAAACAATACAGCCGAAAATGATTCTTCTACAGAACAGAATACTGCAAAAACGGTAGCGAATAGACCTTATATTTATGATGCTCAATATACACCAGACGGCTTGAAGGCAAATAGTTATCTAGCAGATGACGGGGTGACTTATAAAGTTTCTGATATAGTGGTTCCTTATGTAAATATGGTATCTAGTGATGCTACGAAAATGAATACAGAGATTGAAACACTATATCGAAAATGGGTAGAAGAATTTAGAATTTGTAGTCAAAATCTAAATAGTTATATCAAAGTAAATTATACCACTTATATTACTTCTAACATATATTCTATATGTATCACTGTACAAAGAAGTAATGAACGAGTAACTAGCGAAGAGTATTTCGCTTATAATTTCGATATTATTTCAGGAACGCAATTAGATTATGGGCAAGTTTGCTATATTGCAGGTATCAACGATGCTGGAGAGTGTGTACAAAAGCGAATAGAAACGATAGAAGAATATGATAGTTATTATTTAGTACCAAGCAGAACAGTTTCTCAAGAAGAGGCAGATGCAAGAAAAGCAGAAATTGAAACTTATAAAAGTGAAATATATACGCATTATCAAGAAGACATATTAAACAATCAATTAGTGTATTTCTTAGACAATAATTTGAAGTTGAATATTGCTATTAAAATGAAACTTCCAGATAATGAGATAATGTTTACAAAAGTTGTGATAGTAGAATCATAAAAAGAAACAGGGGATAAATATGAAAGTAAGTTTAAAAAAAGATGTAGTGGGAATAAGTCGTGAATTCTTAGAAGTACAAGCACGGAAATACCAAAATTGCCATTGTATTTGGAGAAGAAGAGGGAACAGGGGAACTAGCAATAAAAGAAAATCCTAATATAGAAGGCTTAACTACAGGAACTGCTACATATGATGGGATTCTTGTTTTTAGAAATCCAGAAAATTGTAATTTAATGGATTATTCTTTAAAAACGATACCTGTCTATATGGTAAGAAAATTAATGAATAACTATCAGGTGTGTGTGGATTTTAGAAGACTACATAAAAGAGAGAATATTCAAGAATTAGGCGAATCTAAAATCAATACTATTAAAGATTTAGAGATTATTCCATTTTTGATTGATACGTCTAATTTTAATACAATGATTGTGAAAATTAGTGATAAAACACGGAAAATCTATCGTTGTCTGTGGCGATTTTAGAAATTATGATGGTTATTATGCTAAAGATAAATTGAAACAAGCAATTGCTATCATTGAAAATGCAGATTATTTATTTGTAGAAGGAAAATATTTAGGAAAATTTGGTGTGGAGTATTCTTCTGGAAGTCGCATGTTAGAAAAAACGAAGAATATTATGAAGTTTTATAAGCA
>Ga0310690_10005346_pt1 | contig 17501 bp, 13 predicted proteins | sample AusTroGonzalo_MG_2_FD_207661 | JGI IMG/M metagenome (GOLD analysis project Ga0310690, IMG submission 207661) | Bovine rumen microbial communities from tropical cattle in Woodstock, Queensland, Australia - Gonzalo_04 (v2) (version 2) | ecosystem: Host-associated > Mammals > Digestive system >...
CCGTCGGCTGTTTCTTCCTTTATCAAAAGGAGTTCACTTTCATCTTCATCTAAACGATATTCCGCAATTTTGCCGTTTGGGTATTTGCGTACATAAATATCATATTCCTCATTGTCCGTTTCCGTAAGAACAGAACCGTCCGCAAGAAATCTTTCTTTTCCTTTTTTGTAGAGAGATTCTATATCACTAAAATTAAGACGTGTTTCAGATGAAAATTCACTCATTTAATATCTCCTTTGTCTTATTTGTGTAAGGGTATAATATTTTTAATATTTTGTCAAATGGTATTTCTATATAAAAAAAAGGTCACTTTTTCAAAAGCAACCTTTTAGAAATTAAAGTCTTGTTTGTTTTTATTTTTTATTTGGTTTTACATAAGCGATAGCCGCATGTTCATCGCAATAAGTCTGTCCAGATCTGACTTTCTTTCCACAAAAACAAAAATTATCATCTTTAGGATCGCCGATAGGCCAGCGACATGTGTGGCTGTCAAGTTCAGCAAGTTTTATGCAAGAGGCTTTGGTTTTACTTGTTTCCACCGTATCTGCACTAACCTTCGCTGTTTCGTTTTTCGCGGCTGTTTTTTGGGGCTCATTTTTTGTTTTCTCTACATGACTTTTTTGCGGTTGGGCAACTTCTTTCTCCTTTTTTTTGATAGGGGAAGGACGCGCTATTAAATTTAGGCGGTGAACCTTTCCGACAATAGAATTTTTTGACACGCCGAGTTCTTTAGCAATTTCATTTGTTGTTAACCCTTTTTTCCACATGCGTTTTAAGCTATCAATCATTTCGTTTGTCCAGGCCATTGTTATCTCCGTTTCTAAATAAATTAACACCTTGTGATACATTCTAGTCAAAGATTTCAAATAAGTCTAGAGTTAATTTTTTAAAATATCACTTTTTTTTATTTTTTTATATGATAAATTAAGTAAAAACTGAGGATTTAAATATGAAAAAATACTTTTTTTTATTTTTGTTGTTTCTTGTGACGCAACCTGTCAAAGCTGAAATTCTTGATTTTAGTTCATATTTTGAGGTTGATTTGGATGCTCCGCTTCCTGATTTAAAAGCTCTGCAAGAAGAATATACTTACGCCACTGAAATTTATGAACCTCGTTACATTATTAGTTGGGATATGGGGCCGACTTTTGATCGTATTTGGCGTGATGTGATTACCGTTTACGGAACAAGCGAAAAACGTTTACGAGCAGCAGGTGAAGAAGATTTAACAGAAATGATTGCCACACTTCCAAAAGAATTTTATCCTTATATCGGACCTTTTTTGCACTCTGTTCCGGGGATTCCTGAGAAAATTTTAAATATGCCCGGCATTAAAGAAACAAAAAATAAATTTCCGGAGCGTATTGCGCCACAACTTGAAGGAATTGAAGACTTGGAATTTTTATCTCCCTACCTTTATATATTGCTAATGCCGGAAATGTGGCCTGAAAATCAAAAACCTGTTGAAATAAAAGAAAAACGTCGAGCTCAAATTCCTCAAGCGCCTTACAATCCGGAGTTTTATGCCAATATTTTTAAAAGCCTTCCGAAAGGTGGATTTGGTGGCGCTAATGCCAGAGGAGAACGTCCTGTCACAGATAAGTTACGCACCTTAAACGTAACAAAAACATCTCCTCTGACAACAGCAGATATTATAGCTTTTACAAATACGTTAGATGGTGTTTTAGCTTTTGCAACCCTTGATAATAAATATAAAATAGTTCAGGCGGGTGCTTTGTTGGATTATTATGAATCAAAGAACGGAACAGCACTTGATATGAACACATTAAAAGATGTGGTCAATCCTTGTCAAAGACTTGCTCTAAAAGTTAAATGGGCGGGTTTGGAAACGGAATTTTCTAAACCACTGGCAAAAGAAGGTTTTAATTTAAAAGATTGGGCAATCACTTGCGATAAAACCATCAAAGCTTATCGTACCATTTTGGCCTCGGATGCTAAAGTTGCTTCGGTAAAAATGTATAAACGCGGCATACATAATTCTTTTTATCAAACACTTTCTCCAAAATGGAAAGACAGGCAATTGGCAAGTATTCAAAGCTTTTTGAAAATGTATGACACAAACAGAAATGATGTTATTGAAGCAATGAAAAACGAAACCATTATCAGGGAAAAGCTTAAACCTTTCGGATTCGTTATGTTGACGTCTCCTTTAACCTATTAAAAAAAGCTTAAAAAAAGTGTTGCATTTTTAAAAGAGAATCGTTATAAACTTACAAAAAGATTAACTCATCATTTAAAAGAAGGTTGTAATTATGGCTCGTGTAACTGTCGAAGATTGTATTGAAAAACTTCCGAATCGTTATGAATTATTAATGGTTGCTGCACAACGTGCTAAAGATATTGAGCAGGGTTCACCGATTCGTGTTGAACGCGATAACGATAAAAATTCGGTTGTCGCTTTGCGTGAAATTGCCGAAGATAAAGTCAGCATCGAAGATTTGCAAAAATCTTTGGTTTTGAACTTACAAAAGTATGTTGAAGTTGAAGAACCAGAAGAAGAAGAAATTGAGATTATTGCTGCAGAAAAAGAATTGGCTGATTTGGATGCACAATTTGATGCTTCAATGCTTCTTGATGATAGTTTGGAAGATGGGATGCAAATTAAAGATGATGCTTCCGATTCTTTAGACGAATTAGATGATTCTGATTTTTCCGATGTTCTTGAGGATGAAACTGTCAGCGGTGACGATTTTTCAGATGAAAACGAAGAATTTTAAGATTATCTAAATCTTTTATAAATATACTGAACGGCAGAAGTTTTTCCTTCTGCCGTTTTTTTTTATCAAACTCATTTAGGATGTTAAATGTTAAGACAATATGAGTTGGTTGATTTGGTTAAGTCGTATGACCCTGAAGCTGATGAAGACGCTTTAAACAGGGCTTACGTTTTTGCTATGAAAAAGCACAGTGGGCAATTTAGAACATCAGGAGATCCGTATTATTCACATCCCATTGAAGTTGCCGGTATTTTAACGAAGTTCAGGCTTGATTGTGCTTCCATTATTGCCGGCCTTTTGCATGATACGGTAGAAGATACGGATACGACCATTGAAGAAATCAGAAGTCTTTTTGGTGACCAAGTCGCTTCTTTGGTTGATGGGCTAACCAAATTGGCAACCATCGAGCAAAAATCAGGCAGCAGCAAACAGGCAGAGAACTTTAGAAAATTATTACTTGCAATGTCTGATGATATCAGAGTTTTGCTGATTAAATTAGCCGACAGACTTCATAACATGCGCACGCTTCATTATTGCCCGGAAGACAAACGCGCCCGCATTGCAAAAGAAACCTTAGATATATATGCTCCGCTTGCCGAACGTATCGGTATGCAAGGGGTTAAAGATGAGCTGGAGGAGATTGCTTTCTCAGAGCTTTATAAAGAGGCTCATGATTCTATTGTTGCCAGATTGAACTTTTTAAGAGAGCAGGGAAGTAATATTATCCCTAAAATCATAGAAACCTTAGAAAAAGATATGTCGGAGAACGGTATTCAAGCAACGGTTACCGGCCGTGAAAAAGCTCCGTATTCTATATGGCGGAAAATGCAACAAAAGAATGCTTCCTTTGAACAGCTCTCCGATATAATGGCTTTCAGAATTTGTGTAGATGATATTGCTTCCTGTTATCAAGCTCTTGGCGTTATTCATAGCAAATATCATATGGTTCCGCGCCGTTTTAAAGATTATATTTCAACGCCCAAACCAAACGGATACCAATCCATTCACACTGGTGTTATCGGCCCTGAAAATACACGTATTGAAGTTCAAATCAGAACTTATCAAATGCATGAAATTGCCGAAAAAGGTGTTGCAGCTCACTGGGCTTATAAGCAAGGGCAAAAAGCAGAAGGCGTGCATTTCAGGTGGATCAGAGAACTCTTGGAAATTTTGGAACAAGCAGAGAATCCTGAAGAATTTTTGGAAAACACTAAACTTGAGATGTATGATGACCAAGTTTTCTGTTTTACGCCGAAGGGAGATTTAATCGGCCTGCCAAGAGGGGCTACCCCCGTTGATTTTGCTTATGCTGTTCACTCCAGAATTGGTGATACATGTGTCGGTGCGAAAGTTAATGGGGAGATTGCACCTCTTAGAACTGTTTTACAAAACGGTGATCAAGTAGAAATTTTAACATCCAAAGCGCAACATCCATCAACAGAATGGGATCGCTTTGTTATCACAGGGAAAGCTAAAGCTGCCATCAGACGGTATGTCAGAGCCACAAAACACGAACAATTTGTTGCTCTCGGAAAAGAAATCCTTGAACGTTTGTTTAAAGGCGAAAATTTAGAGTTTTCAGATAAGGTTCTTGTTAATGTTATGCCCAATTTTATGGCTGAAACCATTGAAGATATTTTTGCAAAAGTCGGGGAAGGGCTTATTACGGGTTGGGATGTTTTAAGGGCTGTTTATCCTGCTTACAAACAATCTAAAATCAATAAGATGGTGGAAACAATCAAAGCACCATTGTTTAAGAAAAGGAGAAAATCCGACCCTCTGAAAATCAAGGGGTTAATTCCTAATATGGCTGTGAGTTTCGGAAAATGTTGTCACCCTCTTCCGGGAGATAGAATAGTCGGAATTGTCACGACAGGCAAGGGGGTTACCGTTCATAAATTTGATTGTGGAACTTTAGAAAAGTTTGTTGATCAACCGGAACGATGGCTTGATATTGATTGGGGCGATGATGTTGAGTCTGAAATTCACACGGCGCGAATCAAGGTCATGCTTTCAAATGAGCCCGGTGCTTTGGGTGATTTATCTAATTTGATTGCCAAAGAGGGTGCAAACATTTCAAATTTGAATATTGCCAACAGATTGCCAACATATTTTGAACTTTTGCTTGATATTGAAGTTAAAGATGTTGAACATCTAAATCACATTATCTCAAGCCTTAAAGCAAAAAAAGTTGTGTTATCCGTTTCAAGAGCAACAGAATAGACATCCCTGTGTAAACTTTGGGATATCTGTTTTTCCAAAGCTAAATTTAATTCACTTTGATTAACCTGCCTCGAATCTGAGCGATTTAAAAGTTATATCTGGCTTTTATAAGGCCTGTGTGGGATTTGTAATCTTTCCGGCTTGCCAAAGAATATTCGGCAGAGAGATCCCAATTGTTAATGCTCATTTGAGCACCGAGGCCTGTTTCCAAACCGTAGCGGTTAAGCTTTTGCCCTGTGATGGTGTATGAGCTGTTTGATATTTCAACCAAAGCTTTTGAGTTGCTGCTTAAGATATCATAGATCAGCCCGATGTGTGCCGTCGGTCTGAAGGTTATATCCTTGGTGGTTAAGGTTGTGGTGTATTTTAAGCCGATTTTGCCCGTTAAAATATCCATATCATCACTGCTGACACGTTGCCCGACGTCATCGGTATAACTCTCGCGTTTAAGATGTGTCAATCTCAAAGAGGCCTCCGGCGTCAAACCGCTTTCAAAGTTATATCCGAGGCTTGCTCTTGCGCCATAGTTATATACGTCATAATCTGACTTGTTTAAGATGCCCCCGACATTTGACTTTTCATCATATTTTGCAAAGCCGTAGTTGATAAGGCCGTTTATGTATAACTTTGAGGGTTGATATTGCGCATATGTGTATATACTATGAGATTTAACATCTGTTTTTCTTTGGTTTGAATCAATATCTGTTTTACCGTAAGCATACCCGATACCGAGCGTGACGGTTTCAAAAAGCTCTCCGTCTATACCGAAGGCCACGCCTGCCGTATCACCCTTAAAGCCCGAAGTCTTAGATGTCGCATCCTTTTTGGTGTGGTTATAAAGGGCTTGTATCCATGCGCCTTTCTTGTTAAAAACATCACCTGAGTTCATACCTTGATCGGCAAGTCGAAGATCAACCTGATTTTCAATTAAATTATTAAAATCTTGTGTCACATCAACGTGAACCATTGAATCTGTCGGCGCAAGGTTTGTTAAAGCCTCAACATAACCCTTAGGATCATGTTGTGATAAATCATTTAACACCGCTTGAACTTCTGATGCTTTGCCTTCAGGTAAAGAGGCTTCATCCCACGCAACGGCGCTTTGGACATTGTTTTGAGTGCCGTTTCCTTTTTCAACGATTTCAGCAGGAGAATACATGCCGGTCACAATAACTTGTCCGGGGCTGACAGAAGTAATCTCATAGCGCTCGTTTGATAAAACGTTTCGAAAATCTCCCGTGATTTCATCTGCGTCGATTAAAGTTAAAACACCGCTTGATTCTTGATGTTTTAGAAGAGACGGGGCAATCGTTAAAGAAAGATCGGCCTGATCTCCCAAAGTCACCGTTGAAGCCGTAATTTTTCCGCCCTCATAAACATCAGAGTCTTTCAAAAGATTTGTGATCCCGATTTTTAACAGACCGTTGATCTCAAGGTCGGTATTTATGCTGACGGCGTTTGCGCCTATGTCAAAAGAGGCATCTTTTCCAACTGTTAAGGTATAGACATTAAGAGGGCTTGCCTTTCCGAGAACAAGCGAACCGTCTTTTAGATAAACACATGCATCTCCGCTAAAAGGTGCGTTAAATTCCACCAAACCGCCGTGATAAGTTTCATCCGTATTGATGTTAAACATTTCCCTGGCATAAATCTTATCATTGATGGTGATGGATTTACCTTGGGCGGCATTTAAGGTAAAAGTATCTCCAAGAGTATAAATGCCATACCCATCACCACCTTCAGTGCCGGTTTTATTGTTGTTTGAAAAGACAATGTCTTTATTTTGAGCAGTGATGGTCATCGTACCCCATTCATTATAAATTGCGCCACCCTCATCAGCCTTGTTGTTAAAAAATGAAGAATCAATAAGATTTATTGTGCTATACTCATTATAAATTGCGCCACCACCATATGAAGCTTCATTTGAAATAAAATCACCGGTGATGGATGTGATGGTGCCACTATTAGAATTATAAATTGCGCCACCGTAGCTTGCCTTATTTGAAATAAAATCACCTGTGATGGATGTGATGATGCCACCATCATTATAAATTACGCCACCATAATATCCAGCTTCATTTGAAATAAAATCACCTGTGATGGATGAGATGGTACCCCAGTCATTATAAATTGCGCCACCGTCGCCTGTTACCTTATTTGAAATAAAATCACCTGCGATGGATGTGATTGTGCCACCATAATTATAAATTGCGCCACCAAAATCTGTAGCTTCATTTGAAATAAAATCACCTGTGATGGATGTAATGATGTCACCATAATTATAAATTGCGCCACCGTTGCCTGCCTCATTTGAAATAAAATGACCTGTGATGGATGAGATGGTGCCACCATAATTATAAATTGCACCACCCTCGAGTGTTGCCTCATTTGAAATAAAATCACCGGTGATGGATCTAATGTTGGCGTCGTACTCATTACAAATTGCGCCACCGTAGCTTGAAGCCCTATTTGAGATAAAATAACCTATAATAGATGAGATAGTGCTATACCTATCGTTATAAATTGCGCCACCGTCCTCTGAAGCCTCATTTGAAATAAAATCACCTGTGATGGATGTGATGATGCTATCCTTATCGTTATAAATTGCGCCACCGTGCTCTGAAGTCTCATTTGAAATAAAATGACCTGTGATGGATAAGATGGTGCCCACATTGTCAATTGCGCCACCGGAATATAAAGCTTGATTTGAAATAAAATCACCTGTGATGGATGAGATGCTGCCTCTATTGTCAATTGCGCCACCATAATCTGAAGCTTCATTTGAAATAAAATCACCGGTGATGGATGTGATTGTGCCATGATTATTAATTGCGCCACCTTCTTGTGATGCTTTATTTGAAATAAAATCACCTGTGATGGATGTGATGGTGCTATCACGATTAAAAATTGCGCCACCGGAATATAAAGCTTGATTTGAAATAAAATCCCCTGTGATGGATGTGATGTCACCATCATCATTATAAATTGCGCCACCGTAGTCTCCTTGATTTAAGACAAAGTCACCGGTGTAAGAACCATCAACTCGAGGGTGGGTCACGCTGCTTCCACCATGGGTATCCACCACAAAAGAACCGTCTTCATAAGAATAACTCAGAGGGTAAATCGCTGTTAAATCATCATAAGAGGTTTTTTTAATGTTAAGATAATAAGGTTCCTCTGAAAAAAGAACAGAAAAGGAGGTGTTCGCACTTAAAGGATCAGCTTCCCATGTGTAAACTGCGTTATCGCCATTTGTCGGTGTCGGCGCAGCAGCATACGTCACATTCGTGTTGAGTAAAACACAAAACAGTATTGATGATATATATAAATCTCGCTTCAACATCTTCAATACCTCCCCATGATGATAACACAATCCCTATACACTTTACTTAATAAAGTTCAAACCACAAACTTTGAAATGAAGTATACCACATTTTTAACCCCATATCAACAAAATTCGGATGAAAATTTCCCCCTTTTTGTCAACAAAAAAGAGACCCACGCGTAAAACGCTGAGTTTTCTTATTACAAAAAAAGCCTCGTTTTTGGCGAGGCTTTTTTATTAATTTTTCAAATTTGCAAGAATATCTGCGGTATAATTTCTTAAATCCGGATTTTTTAATAAAGTTAACTTGATGTTTGCTTTGGCCAGATCTTTATTTGTACCACAATCGAAACGCGTTGAATGAGTTAGGACACCGGTTAATTTTTCACCTTTTTGAACAGCTAAATTGATGGCATCCGTGAGGTTAATTTCTCCGTTTGTGCCCTTTCTGACTTCAGGCAATAATTGCATGACGACATTCGGCAAAATATAGGGGCCCATACTTGCAAAATTTGATGGAACATTTTCTAGAGCAGGCTTTTCAATTAAACCTTTAGCATGCACCATATTGCCTTCACGAACGGCGTCAATTAAAGCGCCATAGCGAACCATCTCTTCTCTTGGAAACTCCATAATGTTTTCAACAACACCGCCTGTTTTTTCGTAAACATCACACAATTCTTTTAAAATACACGGACCGTTTAAGTTAATGTAGACGTCATCTGGCCACATCACAATAAAATTGCGTTTGCCGACAATATCTTTAGCCATTAAAATGGCATGTCCGTTACCAAGGGGTTTGTCTTGCAAAGCAAATGAAAACTTCATGCCTTGAGGAATAATTTCTTCTAAAGTTTTAAGTAAATCAAGCTTCCCTTTTTCTTTTAAATGATTTTCTAAGAAAGGGTAGGGTGCATAATATTGTTCAAACAAGTGTTTGCAAGATTGATCGCTATATATAAAGACAACCTCTTTAACACCGATTTCACGGCAGCAATCAACAGCATATTGGATAATCGGTAAATTGTTTAACGTTAAAAAACCTTTATGCAAAACTTTAGTCGCCGGTAAGTTGCGAGTGGATAAACCCGCAACTGGCAAAATACAAACTTCCGGTTTATCAAACATGATCAATCTCCTAAAAAAATAATTGTTATGCTTTTACATATAACCGAATTTTTTAAAATAGGCAAGCTAAAAGATTATTTGATTTGTTAATCATAGGAGGTTATTATTTTTTTTACTTTATATACTAAAAAACTTGAAAAGGATATGCTTTTATGTTACACTTTCTATAGTGTTTCTTGCTTGTAAAGGATGATCGATGAATAAAAAAAATAAATATTTAGTTTTATGCTTTTCTTTGTTGACTTTGCCAACAATTGTTGGGGCTGTAGAAAATCCGACGTGCCCTGAGGGACACAGTTGCGTCTACGATACACAAGGCAGATTAACGGTTGATAAGGGTGCTAACCCAAATTCTTATAGTAATACTTGGGTAAGATATAGTTACGATAGTGCAACCGGAAATCTTATCAGAGAAACTTCGTGCCGTGATAAATATAGCTCCAGCAACACCAGTTGTTCTTCTTCAGACATGTCTTATAAAAAGTATGATGCGACAACGGGAAATTTGACTGAAGAAGGAAAAGGAGAGTATTCAAATTCTTCGAATGATTACAATGGTGAGCATTCACATACAAAATATGACCCTATCACAGGAAACATTACGGAAACCTATGATGGCGATGATGGAAACAATTCATGGGAATATACATATGATGACGCTGGGCAATTGGTTGAAAAACGAGGTTTTGCTAATAATTCTCCTTCTTCTTATGAACAATATGATCCTTCGACCGGAAATTTAATTGAAAAGGATAATGGGGATTATTATGCCAAATACACTTACAATGATGCCAACCAACTGATTAAAAAAGAACAACATTATGAAGCTGATGGTTTTGATGCAGAAACAACTTATATTTATGATGATGAAGGCAAATTAAAAGCCACCCTTGAAAGTACCGGAGTTTCTGGGGATCAACCATTTTTTCAGTATAATCTTTACAATGCTGATGGTACTGTGGATATTTTTAACTATGATCCGGATTGTATGGAAGACAATTGTGCAGGAAGTTTATATAAAAATGGTCAACTTATAGCTATTATTGATGAATTTTCCGAAGAAGATAATGCGTATATTCTTCGTGATTTAGAGGGTAATTTGCTTGGTTCATATAGCAGTTTGGAAAATATTGTCATGGGCAAAACAATTGAAGATGAACAAGATGAATCAAACATAAAAATCTATAATGAAAAAGATGGAAGCTATACCGTGTATGATAAAGATGGAAATTTTATCGGCTATAAAGGTAAACGTATCTATACCTACACAGAAGCTCAATCTGTGGTGAAAGAAACAGGAAATAAATTTCGTCTAAGGTATAGATAAACAAGCTAAAGCCTAAGAAATTAATATCTTCTTTTTGTTGTTCTGCGTTTTGTTTTTGTGAGAGAATCAGCTATTTTATCAAAAATTGCATCACTTTTACTGGTGACTTTTGATCCAGTCAAAGCCCCAATTAAAAGAAGCCAAATCATTTTTAAAAACTTCTTTTTTTCTGTTTTTGAAAGCCAACCCCAAACGCCTTTAACCCATCTGACAAGGAAAAATCCTTTTTTCTTTTCAGCCTTTTTACCTTCTGTTTTCTCAACAACAATTTGCTCTGATTTTTTCTTTAAAATCGGTTCAACTCTTGAGCGATAAGGTTTTAAGATTTCATCTATGCCTTCGGTTGAAATATAGGCACCGTGAATGCGTGAAACTTCACCGTTTGCTGCCAAAAACAGGGCATCACCGCGTCCGACCAAATCTTCCGCACCTGTTGTATCTAAAATTGTTTTAGAATCTATACCTGATGCCGTTTTGAAAGCCATGCGGGAAGGGAAGTTTGCCTTAATTGAGCCTGTGACCACATCAACGGAAGGGCGCTGTGTCGCTAAAATAAGGTGAATACCTGCAGCTCTTGCTTTTTGGGCTAAAATTTGAATTTTCTTTTCAACAGTTTTATCTGACAACACCAAATCCGAAAATTCATCAACAATGGCAACAATATAAGGCATACTGCCTTCTTTTGCATTATATTCTTCAATATTTTTGGTTAAGCTCTTTTCAAGAAGTTCATAACGTTTATTCATTTCCTCAACAAGAAGCCCCAAAGCATCTGACGCATCAGCATTATCCGTAATCACCGGCATATACATATATTTTTGGTCGTTATAAACCGAAAACTCAATACGCTTCGGATCAATCATTACAAACTTTAACTCATTTGGCTTTTTGCGTTTGATCAGCGAGATAATAAAAGCATTTAAACCGACGGATTTTCCGGAACCAGTTGCGCCGGCAACAAGCAAGTGCGGCATTTTTGCAAGGTCTGCAAACACAGGCGTTCCGTCAATTTTAACACCCAAACTGATGGGAAGGGCACCTTTGGCATTTTGAGCCTCTTCTGACTCTAAAACATTTTCTAAAGGAACGGTCTCAAAAACATCATTTGCAATTTCAAAACCAATGCAACCACCTTCGCAAACATTGCTGATACGAAGGTTTTTAACCCCCATTTCACGGGCGATATCTTCAAGAGAAGATGTGATGTTTTTAATTTTTGTGCCCGGTTTCGGCTTAAAGCGAATTTGTTTAATAAGGGGGCCGACACCTTCGCCTTCAACTTTTCCTTCAACACTGTAATGAGATAAAATTTCTTCTAATTGATGCATGTTCGTTTCCTCTAGTTCGCTTTCAACATTTTTTCAGGTGCTTCAATGCCTAAAAGATAAAGCGCTTGTTTTAATACATCTCTGACTAAAGCCGCCAACCTCAGACGAGAAGCTTTGATTTGTTCATCATCGGCGCTCATAATGGGGCAGGTGTTATAAAATGAGCTGAATATTTGTGCCAATTGATAAGCATAATCAGCCATAATGCTCGGTTCTTTTTGTTCTGCCGCACGCCATGTGGCATTTTCAAAAGACGCCAATTTTAAAGCAAGTGTACGTTCATCTGCTTCATTAATGATGACCGATCCTTTCAAAACACCGCTTTCATCTGCTTTTCTTAAAATAGAATTGATACGCGCAATGGCATATTGAATATACGGACCTGTTTTACCGTCAAACTTTGCAAAATCTTCTAAATCAAAGACATAACCGGATGAGGCTGTGTTTTTCAAATCTTGAAACTTAATGGCGGCCATGGCAACTTCTGTCACCAGCTTTTCAATTTCAGCTTTTCCATATCCTTCGACCTCATCGGGTTTTGGCATAGATGAGCGTACTTTTTCTTTGCTCATTTCGATTAAGTCGCACAAATTCATCACACCGCCGTCACGGGTTTTAAAAGGCTTTCCGTCTGCACCGTTAACAGTTCCGAAACCAATGTGTTGAAGAAGAACAGATGGTGCAATATCAAGCATCTGAGCAACCTGAAAGACTTGTTCAAAGTGAAGCGATTGACGTTTATCAACCACATAAATGATTTCATTTGCCTTTAAGTCATCAACACGCATTTTGATTGTGGCAATATCGGTCAGCTGATAGCCGAAACCACCGTCAGATTTAACCAAAATAACAGGCGGCATCGGCTTGTTTGTTTGTGGAAGGCGGATAATTGTTGCGCCATCATCTACTTCGGAAATTCCTTTTTCTTCGGCTAATTTAACAATTTCACCACACGCTTGATGCGCATCACTTTCTCCAAGCCATAAATCAAAATGTGTTTGAAGTTCATTGTAGTTTTTCTTAACCGCATCAACAGAAACAGATCTCAAGTGTTTCCAAGCTTGAACATATTCCTTATTTCCGTTTTGAAGTTCTGCCGTCATCAAACGAGCCGTTTCGGCTGCTTTTTCGTCTTCTTTACAACGGATATTGGCGCGTTTATAAAAGGCAGAAATGGCACCTATATCGTAGGTTTTTACCTTGCTTAAATCACCATCTTCATAAATAATTTGCGCCAAAATCATCCCCATTTGCGTTCCCCAATCGCCGAAATGCACATCGGAAATAACTTTATGACCGATAAATTCGATGATTCTTCGAATACTTTCACCGATAACGGCTGAGCGCAAATGCCCAACGTGAAGAGCTTTGGCCACGTTTGGACCACCAAAATCCATCACAACCGTTTTTGGTGTTTCCACTTTAGCGCACCCAAAGCGTTCATCTGTAGCTAAGCTGTCCATGTTTGAAGCGATAAAACTGTTTTTGAGCTTGAGGTTGATAAAACCTGGGCCATCAACCGAAACAGCTTCAATATCTGCATCTTTTTGAAGTTCTTGAGCTATTTTTTGCCCGATTTCACGTGGATTTTGCTTTAAGGTTTTGGCCAAAGCCAAAGCTCCGTTGCATTGAAAATCGCTCAAATCCGGCCTGTCTGATGGTTTTACAAATGCAAAATTTGTATCAAATTCGAATTTTTCAAATATGGTCTTTATCTTTTCGTTTAATTGTTTTTCTATGCTTTTCATTGTTTTTTCCTATTTTTCGCATTTGAAATATGTGTGTGTTGGAAGAAGTAACTTACATGTTAAACGGGTTTTGTGTGTGAAAACGGCATGTGTGCCCGGATGGTGCTTTGCGCATTCATCATCAGCCAGCTTTTGAATTTCTTCTTCATTCGTCCATAAACCGTTGGCACATATTGCCGGCTCATCTGGTGTTGAACGACCGACATAAAGTTTGGTGACATCCGTTTGTCCGGCATTTCGCCTTCTATCAACAAAAGGTTGAAAAACAGAGCAGGCAGCCAAAACATATATCACAGACGCAATAAACACCATTTTTATGCTGGACATTTTAATTTATTTCCTTATATTAAAATCACAAATTAAACACATCATATACGAAGAAGATTTTAAATGCAAAGCCAAAATGAATATATTGGAGATGATAATTTCAAAAAATTTCTTGAGCATTATGCTTGTCCGACACCTTTAAATGTTGTGAAAATGAAGTTTGCCGGTGCGATTTGTTCACCAAATTACGACTTGCGACCGACAGACGTGATTTCATCCTTTTGGCGGGAAGGAGAGGAGCCTCGTTTGGAAACGAAAAAAGAAGCAGAGCTTTTTTTCAAGTTTTTCATGGGGTTATGGGATGAAATTTTTGAACAAATCGGATTTAACAAACTCAATCTTCCAAAACTCGAGGGTAAAAAAGCTTATGACATAGCCATTAACCGTTATGATGAAATAGAGCTCGGATTTTTGGAAGGCTTTTGGGGCGGTATGCAAAACGCCAAAATTCCGGCTTATATTGCCCAAATTGTTGATCAGCTTTCAGAGCTTGCCGATGTTTATGAAATTATTGCCAATCGTTCAAAACAAGGCGAGGGTGATGATGTTTTACTTCAAACAATCAAAGACACCGACCAAATGGTTCAAAAAGCCATATCTTTTATTATTGAAAATTTTGCACTGCCGAAAATCAAAAATATCGGCGATGACGCTTTGATGAATTAAAACATTCGTTGGTTTATAAGCCATCTGCCAATATGCTGTATAAAAATGAGGGAAGATGTCAATTTTCCTGTTTATATTTTATACTTTTGTCGCATAATGTTTATTATGTATAGTTTTTGATTGTTTTTATCCTGATCTTTACGATTTATAAAAAATATTATCTTATATTCAAGGTATTATATTGATTTATATTTGAAAAGGATTTTGAATATGGCACTCTTTTTTGTGATATTACTTTGGTTTTCCATTTTAATTTTAACGCTCTTAACGCTTCACGAAGTTGCAAAGAAATATATCCGCTGGATTGTAGAAGATTATCTTTCAAAACGCAACAACGACACTAAAAAACAGAAGCGTTAAAAAAAACGCTTCTGTTTTTCTATCCTTTCTGCTGATTTCTATTTTTCAACAGTGGTTGGTTTGCCATTTATAATGCGTTTGATAACCGAGGCACTATTGATATTGCCTTCATCATCAATACTTAAAATCGAAACAACTCCTTTGAAATCTTTATTATTTAACATAGCATCAACAACTTCATCACTATTTGGAATGATTTCATTTTCTGAAATTTTAGCTTTTTCAAACCCCTCAACAATCATTCTCAAGCCATCATACATATTCGCCGTACAAGGCATCGGATTGAGTTTTGTACTTTCCGAAAAATGCTTATAAAAATCCTCATTTCCTTCTTTTTCAGTTAAATAGATATGCCCTTCAAACAACTCAGGAGCAGCCGGAAATGTGTTAATGTTTGTCAAAGGTACGTTGAAATTTAATTCTTTGACCTGTTTGCCGAAAATTTCGATCATCGGAGACGGCATTTCAACGAAAACAACATCAGGATGAGTTTCTTTCATTTTAATAATATCTACCTTAAAATCTCTTGATGAGGGCAATGCTTGCATGTTAAAAGCTATTTCAAAGCCATTTTCTATTAACATATTTTTCAAAATTTCGCCAAATTCCAAGCATTCTGCCAATGCCGCATTGAATAAGCCCACCTTTTTAAAACCATGCTGCTTATAATATTTGATTAATGTTGATGCATGTTCTTTCGGTGTTGTTGCGTGATTAAAATTATATTTACCCTCTCCTACCACATCAGATAAGGCGCAACCCATATGGATAATATGTTTTGATTGTGCAAAATTGTGAGCTAATGTGCCAATATTTCCCCAAAAAGTCATAATCGCTCTAACTTTATATATATCATTCATGCGATTTAAATTTAAGGAAGCTTTCTTGAGTTCATACGTGTCATCTTCAAAAATCAGCTCATATTTATATTTTAAATCATCTTCATTTAAATCTTTAAGAGAAAGCTCCATAGCGGCTCTCATATTCTCGCCGGCATATCCCAAATCTCCCGTAAGTGGCAATGTGGCGCCGATTTTTATCACGGGCTTTGTTGTTTCTTTTGTTTGATCAGCTTTTTCGTCGTTACAAGCAGTTAAGGCTGCCAACATCATTAAACCTAAAGTAATTTTTTGTATTTTCATATGAAAGCTCCAAAATAAAAAACCGTTTCGGATAACATCCAAAACGGGAGCTTCAAGACTGTCTACACACAGTTCGGCTTATTCGTCGCAAAGCGCTTATTTCACCTACTCCCTTAGAGGAGTTATATGTAGAGATGTCTTGAAAACACCGTGATGAATGTCATCACGGCGCTATAGTTTCATAAATTGTATCAAATGTCAAAGAAAAAATTAAAAAATTGAAGCGTTAATTAGAGCTTTGGTGTATTCTTGATGCGGATTGTCCAAAATCTGATTTGCCGAGCCGATTTCAACAATTTGACCTTCTTTCATAACGGCAATTCTGTCTGAAACGGCCTTAATGGCGCGCATATCATGTGAGATAAAAATATAAGTGACACCGGTTCTTGATTGAAAATCCGTCAAAAGTTTAATGATTTGTTTTTGAATTGTTACATCAAGCGCCGATGTCGGCTCATCTAAAACAACAATTTCAGGCTCTAAGACCATGGCTCTTGCAATGGCAATGCGCTGTCTTTCGCCACCCGAAAACTCATGCGGATATTTATAAAGGCTTTCTTTTTTGAGGCCAACCTTTTGAAGTATGTTTAAAACTTTTCCTTCTATCTCTTTGTTATTTAGTTCTTTTTGATGAACTTTCAGCCCCTCGCCCACAATTTCAAGAACGTTCATTCTCGGGTTTAAGCTGTTATACGGATCTTGGAAAATAATCTGTACTTTTTTTGTAAAATCTGCTTTATTAATAGATTGATTAAATTTAATAACCCCTTGATATTTAATTAAATTCACAACACACATACCAAGCGTTGTTTTGCCGGATCCGCTTTCGCCAACAACACCGAGCGTTTCACCTTTTAACACATCAAAAGAGAGATTTTTCACGGCATGAAGAACGGCTGTTTTGCGCCCGAAGAAGTTCTTTTTTAAGGTATATTCCACCGATAAATCTTTGATACTTAAAATTGCGTCTTTATTGTTATTTTCTTCTTTTTTCAACAAATTAACGGAAGAAATTAATTCTTTTGTGTAAGATTTTTTAGGGTTTTCAAAAATTTGTTTTGCATTTCCTTGTTCAACAATTTTCCCTTGATACATCACGGCCATTTTATCTGCAATATGGGAAACAAGCTTTAAGTCATGCGAAATAAAGATAACAGCCATACCGAGTTCATTTTTGAGCTTTAAGATT
>Ga0310690_10005347_pt1 | contig 17497 bp, 12 predicted proteins | sample AusTroGonzalo_MG_2_FD_207661 | JGI IMG/M metagenome (GOLD analysis project Ga0310690, IMG submission 207661) | Bovine rumen microbial communities from tropical cattle in Woodstock, Queensland, Australia - Gonzalo_04 (v2) (version 2) | ecosystem: Host-associated > Mammals > Digestive system >...
TGTCGATGGCGCCGGGGAACACGTATCCGCCGTTGTAGTCGGTATGCTCGCCTATGAGGTTGATGCGTCCCGCGGCCGCGTAGAATACGCCGCCTTCTCCGAAGAGCTCGACAAACTTGCTATGGATTCTCTCTTTCATTTGGTTATCAGTGTTATACGTTAAACAGGAAATGCATTATGTCTCCGTCCTGGACCACGTAGTCCTTGCCTTCGATGCCCATCTTGCCGGCGGCGCGGACGGCAGCCTCCGTCTTGTACTGCACGAAGTCTTCGTATTTGATTACCTCGGCGCGTATGAAGCCCTTCTCGAAGTCGGTATGTATGACGCCGGCGGCCCTGGGGGCCTTGTCTCCGGCGTGGATGGTCCAGGCACGGCACTCGTCTGCACCGGCAGTGAAGAAGGTCCTCAGGCCCAGAAGCTTATAGGCACCCTGGACCAGGCGAACGACGCCCGACTCCTCCAGACCCATCTCTTCCAGGAACATCTTGCGGTCTTCGTAATCCTCCATTTCAGCGATGTCGGCCTCCGTGCGGGCGGAGATGATGAGTATGCCGGCGTTCTCGTCCTTTACCGCCTCTTTGACCGCCTCAACATAGGCGTTTCCGGTGGCGGCGGAGGCGTCGTCCACATTGCAGACGTACAGCACGGGCTTGTTGGTCAGCAGGAAGAGGTCGTGGGCCAGCTGGGCCTCCTCTTCATTTACGAGGGCCACGCTGCGGCAGGACTTGCCCTGCTCCAGGGCCGCCTTGTAGCGCGTAAGCAGGTCCGCCAGCTTGCGGGACTCCTTGTCCCCCGCCTGGGCGGCCTTGACGCACTTGCCGAGGCGGGCCTCGACGGTCTCCAGGTCCTTTATCTGGAGTTCCGTATCTACGACTTCCTTGTCGCGCACAGGGTCTACGGAGCCGTCCACGTGCACCACGTTGCCGTCGTCGAAGCAGCGCAGCACGTGCAGGATAGCGTCGCATTCGCGTATGTTCGCGAGGAACTGGTTGCCCAGACCTTCACCGCGGCTGGCACCCTTCACGAGGCCGGCGATATCCACAATATCCACGGTCGCGGGGATGGTTCTCTGGGGCTTACATATGTCCGTCAGCACCTCCAGGCGCTTGTCCGGCACGTTCGTGGAGCCCAGGTTAGGCTCTATGGTACAGAAAGGGAAATTGGCGCTCTGGGCCTTGCCGCTGCTCACACAGTTGAAAAGTGTAGATTTACCTACATTCGGCAGCCCGACTATTCCGCATTTAAGTGACATGTTTGCGATGGTTTATCTTTTACAAAGATAAGAAAAAAAACATACGGATAAGGATTATTAGAGTATTAGGCTCAAGTGCTGTGCAATAGAGTGAATACCGTCCAGAATCTTTCTCTGGGTTTCCGGACGCGGCTTTTTCCAGCCATTGGCATAATGGCTGAGTTGCTGTTCGTTTATTCCGGTTTCTATTGCCAGTGCTTTTCTGGTGATATACTTTTCAGAATAACGCAGCTGAGCCCTGGTCGTAAGCACAAATTCCGGTTCCCACTGTCCCTTAAGCTCTTCAGGAACCGAATCTCCATTTGCAATAAGCCCTTCTACATGGAATTGCAGAGCCTCAATAATAGCATCCTTAACCTCTTGCAGAGTCTTTCCCGTCGCCACGCACGCTATTTCATCATTTTTCGGCGCCGCCCCAAAATTCCTGTCTATCCAATCGATATTAATAATTACTTTCCTCATATTGTAGAGTTCTATTTCCATCCTGCCTGTTTCCAAATACTGTTAAGAAGAAATTGGTTCAATACTTCATTGTTTTTGCCTTTCACGGTCACCGTTCCCGGTTTTGTCGGATGCTTAAACTGCCTATGGTCTCCACGAACTCTTACCAGCACCCATTTGTCTTCTGTCAGTAGACGGATAATCTGTCTTACTTTATACTTTTTCATTTTTCATAGTTGTTACAAAGGTATATAATTCTATACTTATTAACAAGAGGGAAAGAGTGTTTATACTGCCCTTCTTTCAACAAACCTAAAGAAATAAACGGTTATCAACAATATTCAAATGCATATTTTGCTGATTTTTATCAAAATTGCTGATTCTTTTATATCAACGACCGGTTTATTTCTTAGCTTTGCCTTTGACTTAACCATTATAGGCTATGAAATTCATTCTTCTACTTTCTCTATTTCTCTTTCCGGCAAAAGACAGCCTGCTGGTGGTCAGCTGGAACGTAGAGAACTTTCTGGATCCACGCACAGACAGCACGGGGCGATATACTTTCGGGCGTTTCCGCAGCAAATGCAACGCAATTTCCAAGACCCTGCTGCTGATTGCCGGGCGCTACGGGCGACTGCCGGACGCCGTTGCGCTGATGGAGGTCGGCGACCGCTATGTTCTGGAACGGCTACTGCGCGACACTCCCCTGCGTAAGCTTGACTACGGCATTGTTCATTACGAATCCCCCGACCGTCGCGGCATCGACTGCGCGTTGCTGTACCGGCGGAGCACCATTACGCTGCTGCGTTCGGCCCCGGTACACCTGTACGACAGTTCCGGCGCCCTGATGCGCACGCGCGACATCCTGCTGGCGGAGTTCGACGGGCTCGATATTCTGGTGAACCACCACCCTTCCAAGGTCGGCGGCAACTCCGAACGCCGGCGGGCGGTGGCGATGACGCGAATGCTGGCGCTGATGGACTCGCTTGCCGCTACCCCGTCCACAAAACCGGCCTCTGGCGTGGACGGGGTGGTCGAATGCGGGCGATTGTCCGGATTTTCGGCCAATTTTCCGGATGAAGATGCCGAGAACGACCGGTCATCCGGATTTTCGGCCAACTTCCCGGACGGCGAACGGCGGATCCTGGCCGTCGGCGACTTCAACGACGATGTCTGGCCGCATGACGGGCCAAGGGCGGCGGCAGAAGGCACCATCAAGTACAACGGCGCCTGGGAAAAAATCGACGGGTACTTCGCCCGCGGCCTGGAGGTCAGCGAATCCGTCTTCTCCGACCCCATCCTCTCCGCGCCCGACCGTAGCTTCGGCGGCACCAAGCCCCGCCGCGCCTTCTCCGGCCCCCGCTACCTCGGCGGCGTGAGTGATCACTATCCGGTTATCTTCCGGATAGTGATCCTTCGGACTTCGATTGATTGAGGGGGCGTTCCCCCTCAAACTCCCCTGCCTTACTAATTCCGGTTATCTTCCGGATAGTGATCACTCTGGCTTCAAATTAATAATGGCAGGGGGTATCGGGGGGAACGCCCCCCGTCCCCTGGGGGTGCAGGGGGATAATAGGTCCCAGCGGGACGCTGGGATGAGCGCGAAGCGCGAAGTTCTCTGCAGCCCACCACCTGCAGGCGCAGATGCCACGGCTCCAGAGGCAGCAGGCATTCCGCTTGAGGGGCCTTTGGCTCCCGAAAAGGGAAGGGGCCCACGCAAGTGGGAAGGCGCCCCTCAAGCGGAGGTGCCTGGGCCGGCAAAGGAGCCGCGGCGGAAAAGAGATAAAAAAACTGCCACCAGGGAAACTGGCGGCAGTTATAACACTTTGGCGTTGAATCCTAGTAGAAGCGTGCCCTGTTATCCTTGACGTTGTCGTACTCCATCATGGTAGGGACAATCATCTGGGCATTGTACTGGGTCTTCTGCAGGTTCTCGTTCTGGGCATCCTCCTCGGTAGAGAAGGCGCCGACGTTACGATCGCTCACCTGGAAAACGTACACGCAAGCCTGTCCGGCCACGGGACCGCAAATCTGTCCCTCGGGAGCCACGGAAGCGGCACCGATAAGAGCGGGCTCGATATAAGTGCGACCGCCGAAAGAAACATCCTCACGCTCGTTCCTGCCTGCATTCAGGGCAGTAGCAATCTCGCTAAGGTCGTTCAGGCCGGCAATCTTCTCGGCCACATTCTTCCTGGTAACCTCCTGCAGCTTCTGGCTGCGGAGAATCTCGTTGATGGAAGGGGCAACCTCTGCAACCGACTTGTAACCCTCCTCGCGGATAGCCTTCACGGCCACCACAAAGAAGTAGTTATTGTTGACGGTAATGATGTTGGAAGCCTTTCCGGCCTTGTTGTCGTAAACCCAGCGGGTGATTTCCTTGGCCTGGTTGATGGAACCGTAGCTGGAAGTAGCCTCGGTCACATCATTCTGGTGGTGGGAATAAACACCGGTGGAATCAACGGCCCTCTTGTAACCCTCGTAGGTGCCGCCTGCGATAGTTGCAAAGCGGTTGGCCTGGGCATAGAAATCATTGAAAGTCTCCTTGCTGGCAAGGGCGGTCTTCTCAAGGACGGCCACCTGCTTCTTGGCAACGGGCTTGGTGCGCTTGCTCACCACTACGACATGGCTGCCGTACTGGGTGTTGAGCACGAAGGGCTTGTTAAGCTCAGCGGTAATCACGGGCTCGAAGCCGGGGATGATGTAGTTCTGGGTGAACCAACCGAGGTTGCCCAGCTCGCCGTCGGCTGCGGAAGCCTGGTCTACGGAATAAAGTGCGGCAAGGTTGGAGAAGTTGCCACCCTTGGCAATAACACCGCAGAGGCTGTCTGCCTGATGCTTGGCGTTGGCTCCCTGGAAAAGGATGTGCTTAACGTACACGGAATCGGGCACGTTGGCAGTTCCCATGGTCCTGACGCTGCGGAAGGTGTTGCCGTTCTTGTAAACGGGAGATGCACCCTGGGCGCCGCTGAAAACGAAGTCGGCAATGTCGGAAGACAGGTTGCTGGCGAGTTCGTTCTTGGTGTACCAGTAATCGGAAGCGGAACGCTCGGAGTTCTTGAGAAGGAAGGCCTTCATGTTGCCGGTGGTGGCGAAATCTTCCACCACGGCCTCCATATCGTCACTGGTCTTCTGAATGTCGGCCTCGGAAGGGACAACCTCATAAACCACGTACTCGATATCGCGGCCTGCGTTCTGCTTGTAGTTCTTCTTGTGATCCTTGTAGTAGGACTTGATCTCCGCGTTGGTCACCTTGACGGTGCTGTCTGCATAATCGAAAGGAACCATCACGTAGTCCACCTTCACGGTACTGTTGTTCTCGGCGGCAATGCGCTCGGCAAAGAACTTGGGAAGTACCGAAGAATTGGTGAACAGGGCGCCGAACTTGTCGTAGTACTTCTGTACCATGACAGCGTTCTGCAGATAGTGCCAGTAGGTCTTGAGCTGACCGGAGGTGTCGCCTTCCACCTGATTCTGCACGAAGTCGCGGAGAAGATCAGGATTGTATGCACCAGTCTCGTCTGCAAAACCGGGGTTGCCGGCAAGCACGGGAGAGATGTTGTTACCGGTGGTGAGGTCAACGATTTCGTCCTCGCCTACGCGGATACCGGCAATCTTGGCGTTCTTGACGAACATATACCTGTCCAGGAAGTCCTGCCATGCGGCATTGCGGACCTGGGTCTGGCTCTGCTCGTTCTGTACGGAAGAACCGGTAGCGACCTGCTGAATGGTGGTAAACTTGTCCACATTCTCCTGGAAATCGGTGTAAGACACGCTCTTTCCGGCTATCTCGCCGACGTCATACTTGGAAGACATCGACTGCACAGCCGTCTGCAGGGTATTGGGGTCGATAATGAATGACAAAAGGGCCAATGCGATGATAATGGAGATCGCAAGACCGAACTTAACGCGAATTTTTTGAAGAACCGCCATTGTGTTGTTTTATTTTTAATTTCTTTTAGTCAAAGGTAATGGGCCGCGAAATTACTAATTTTTTGGGAAAGCACCAATAAAATTCACAGAATCAATCACAACAAGGGTAGAATCCTGCACTGTAACCCCGTAACTGTTGAACGGTTTTCGGAGAATTGCGTTGCGCGCATGGTCGTCTGCGCGCATGCCGTAGCCCTGCATAAAGCCGTCCGGGGAATACAGTTTTACATAGCAATCGGTGTATATTTCTTTCTTGGTTTCGTCCCAATAAATCGTATCCGTTTCTATGGTTTCCCGATTCAATACATTATGAATCATAACGTTGCCGAAAGCAGACCAGACATCGTCCGTCTTGCCGGTCTTATCCACTTTGTGGCTGGCGTTATCGGAGAACACAAGGCTCTCCAGCAAGCCTTCTTCGTTGTAAGAATAAACGGAAAGGCCTTTTGGAAAATAGTCGGTCTTGAGGGTGTCGCTGTCGTAGGTCTCCATCAGCGGGGCTTCTATCCTCATTTCCACCTTTCCGTTCTTGGTCTGGACGGAAAACATGTTCTCGAGGGTCTGCACCGGCGTCTTGGAAAGGTCCAGCGAATCTGCCTCCTGCAACTGGCTGCTGCAAGAAACGACAATACTGGCAAGCGCTGCAACGCCTGCCAGTATGGAGAGATATTGGAACTTGTGTCTCAAGTTTCTATTTCACGGTCCTGGCCGTGGTGGTGGCCCTCATGCCGCCGCAGACCACGGTGTAGGAGTCACCGTTGTTCACGCCGTACATGAATGCGTCTGCCGCTGCAGGGAAGAACCTGCTGTACTGTCCGATGTAGCGGTTGGCGTCATCCGCGAGGGAAGGATCTGCCGCCTTGGCCTTGTTCATGTAGTCGCAAGCCACCCAGTAAGGAGCCCTGCGGGCGATTTCGTCGCCGCCGCAAGTGGTGGATCCCCAGATGGTTCCGAGGAGCAGGTATGCCTTGCCGGCAAGGTTCTCGTCCATTGCAGGAACCTTGGAGGCCGCCTCGTATGCGGAAGCGGAACGACCGTTCTTGAAGCAGTAGAGAGCAAGCTCGTAGTTGTATGCGGCATCTGCCTTTACGTCGGAGTCTTCACGGTCGATAGCTTCGTTGAGGTACTTGACTGCGTCGGCCACGTTGCCCTTTGCGGAGTGCAGCTTGTACAGGTAGTAAGCGGCATCTGCCGAAGGCTCGAGGGTATACATGGTGGTAACGGCGTTCAGGTAGAGGTCGTTGTCGTTGCAATCCTCGGCCAGGCTGAGCATCTTGACGATATTCTTGGCAAGTGCGAGGTCGTTGGGATTTGCCTCGTAGCGGGGACCGAAGAGGGCGAGCAGGTCGTCGCAGGTGGCCACCTTGCTGGAAATGAACAGATTCTCGATGTTGGTGTGGAAATCGGCAATCTGCTGCTTCTCCAGGTCGGAAGCGGGAGCGATGGCCTCAAGCATGCCGAGGTTCCTCTGGTAGAGGTTGAGCACATCCTCGGTGCCGAGCTGGCCGGCGTTGTAAAGGTCGACGGCAGCCTTGAAGTCGTTGAACAGCACGGAAGCCTTTGTCTCAGGGCCGATGGCGCTGATTACGCCCTCATAGATATCAAATACGCGCTTGGGGTCGGACTTGATATATTTGGCGGCATAGCTGGCCTTGTTGTTCAGGGCCGTGGCTGCATACTTGGGATAATACTGTGCACGGACGTCCTGCAGGGTGAGCAGGGTATCCACAAGCCCCTCGACCATGATGGGGTTCTTGGCGTTCTTGGCGATGAGCCTGGACACGAGGTCGGAACCATGGATAAGGAGGTTCTGGCTGCAGCTCGGAGGACACAGCGTGTATGCCTTGCGCCAGTTGGGAGTGGCGTCTTCGTAATTCTTCTGCTTGTAGTACTCTGTGTAATAAGACAGATACTTTACGCACTCGTCTGCGTTGGGGCCGTACTTACTCATATCCTGTGCTTTCAGTCCGGCACCGGAGAGTAACATTGCAAAGCTTAATGCAGCTAATAATACTTTTTTCATATGTCCCATTTTTAATAATTATTCATACCTGTTCTTGACGAACCAAATGTCGTGCAAGTTAAAACCAATGGAGAAGTTACAGTACGTCTCCCTGATCATGTTGTTCTTTATCGAGCCCCTTTGTCCAAAATCCATACCAACGGTAATTCCGTTGTAGAACCTGAATACGGGAAGCGTGGCGCCAAGCGTTATGCCATAAGCATTTACGGGGTTCCCGTCGAGCATGAAGTAATCCTTCTTCCAGTATGCTCCGGCCCTGTAAGCTATCTTCTTGTAGTAGTAGCGGATATCGCTGCGGTTGGGCACGTATTCGACGCCCACGCGGTAGGATTCGGAGAGGGCTGCTGAGAACACCGATGCGGTGGCTCCTGCCATGGTGTTGCCGGTCATACCCTCACGGACGTCGATTCCGGTGTTGCGCCAGTCGGAGCGGGTGTAGTCGACCTCCGCCATGAATTTATCGGCATAACGGAAGCAGAGGCCAACCCCCTTCTCGCTTGCCAGCGAGACGTTTCCGGGGACGCCGGACCTGTAGTACAGGGTATCCGAAGCGGCCGTGCCGGTGGAGTAGCGGTAGCTCTCTATGTTGCCGGAAAGTTGGGCGGCCGTCTTGTAGGTGGCGCCCAGGGTGAGCGAACTCTTGGTTCCCAGCGGCTGTTCGTACTGGATACCAAACTTGGCCGCAGGGGCGGTAAGCTGGAGAACATGTCCGTTGGACGCACCGTTGTAGGAGGCCTCCGAGAACGTTTCGTAATACTTCTTCTCTATCTTGCCGAAGTGGTAGATGAACTCCGCTCCCAGCGACAGCCTGCGCCAGAAGGTGACGCCGACGGCCGCAAACGCCTGATATAGGCTTCCGCTGCCCGATGCCGTGTAGGCCACGTTACCGGTGTTGCCGATTATATTCGGATCCGTTACCAGGTAGCCGTAACCGTAGCCGGTGTCGCTGTAAGGCATGATTCCTATCATCATCGCCGATGTCTTCCATATAGGGAAGGAAATCATGCAGTCGGTGATATTGAAGGTATTGGATGCGGAACGCATGTCTCCCTGACGGAAAATCTTATTGTCCTGGAACAACGAATAATCCGCCATGAAAGCCAGGGTGTCGCGTGCCGTAATGGATGCGGGATTGAGGGGGTTGAGGAAGCGGTGGCTCCTGTTTGCAATGCCAACGCCGCCCATGGTCTTGTTGTATGCGTTGCCGGGGGAAGCCAGGTCTCCGACACCGAAAATGGAGTACGGGGTATAACTGCCGTAGGTCTGGGCGTTCGCACCCACACCGGCAGCCGTCATAAGTATGACCGACAGCAACAGACTACTGAATATTCTTCTTGACATATTCATCAGTAATTATTGCCAAACCCATCAAACCAAGGTTACAAACTACAAATATCGAGTTTTTCATCCGCTTGGCAAAATAAATTGCATCGCCACCGGTGAAAATCACAATGTTTTCCGGGTTTGAGCGTATATACCCGTCTATTTCAAACATTATACCTGAAATGACTCCGGACTCGATGGAGCCCTTTACGGAGTCGCCCGGGAACCTGACTTCCGCCGGCGTATCCACCAGGGGAAGAGCCCTGGAATAGCGGTTCAGGGCCTTGAACCTGGTACGGCATCCGACGGAGATGTTACCTCCGAGATACCGGCCCTGTGCGTCAAGGTAATCTACGGTGAGCGTCGTTCCGAGGTCGAAGACAGTGCAGGACTTACCTTTGAACATATACTTTGCAGCAACCAGCGAGGCACCCCTGTCGTAAGTAAGGTAATCCGGAATACCGTATGCAGACAGCTTGTCGGGATGGTTGGCATCCATCAGCAGCAGATACTGGCAAAGGGATTTCATCCTGTTCTCTTCTTCCTGGCTGATCTCACGCACGGAAACCACGGCCATTACAAGGGGCTGCTGCTTGTCTATGAGGGATTCGATGAAATCCATCACCTTCTCTCCCTGATAGCGAACAGTCTTTCCCAGGACGGATTCTTCCGCCCAGGCCGCCTTGACGGCTGTGTTGCCTATTTCCACCAAAAGGTTAGCCATTACAAAAACGCACGAATTGCAAAGGTAGGAATTTTTTTATTCCAGTCTACCAAGTATCTCCCTGGCTTTTGCCAAAGTATCTACTTTTCTGGTAATTATCTTGAGTTTTCCCTCACTTTGCTTGAGTTCCAGATTGTATGTTCCGGCGTTGATCTTTTCCAGTATCCTGGCGAATACATCTGACTGGAAATACGGGGACATCTGGTTGGATATAAAGAACGCTATGAACATTCCGTTCTTTATTATAACCTTCTCGAAACCAAGACGGGAGCCGGCATTACGTATTTTAACCACCTCAAAGAGGTTCTCCACCTCCGTGGTCATCTTGCCGAAGCGGTCCTGCAGCTGGGAGGCCAGGCGGTCGATTTCCTTATCCGTCTGCATGGAATCCAACTGCTTGTAGATACGTATCTTTTCTGCTGTTATGTCTATATAATCATCCGGAATCATGGCCGGCTGGTCGGTTTCCACGGTACAGTCGGTGGAATAGCTTCCCCTTGCGCCTTTCTGCACCATGCCGGTTTCCACCCCGAGCTCCTCCATCGCTTCGGAGAGTATCTTCTGATACGTTTCGAATCCCATTTCAGTTATGAAGCCGCTCTGTTCGGCTCCCAGCAGGTTGCCGGCGCCACGGATGTCGAGATCCTGCATGGCTATGTTGAAGCCGCTTCCCAGGTCGCTGAACTCCTCTATCGCCTTGAGGCGCCTGCGGGCGTCGTCGGTAAGGGTGGTAAGCGGCGGCACTATCAGGTAGCAGAAGGCTTTGCGGTTGGAACGGCCGACCCTTCCCCTCAGTTGGTGCAGGTCGCTCAGACCAATGGTCTGCGCCTGATTGATTATAATGGTGTTGGCGTTAGGGATATCCAGTCCGTTTTCTATGATGGTGGTACACAGCAGCATGTCATAGTCGCCGCGTATGAATTCCAGCATGCGGTTCTCAAGCGTCTTGGATTCCATCTGGCCGTGAGCCACGCATATTTTCATATCGGGCACCAGACGATGGAGTATTTCGTGGATGGCCGGCAGTTCCTCCACTTTGTTATGGAGGAAGAATATCTGCCCGTTACGCTTGAGTTCGTATTCTATGATGCTCTTTATTTCGTTCTTGTCGAACAGGATTATTTCCGTCTGGACAGGGATACGGTTGGGCGGAGGCGTATTTATTATACTTAAGTCGCGCGCGCCCAGCAGGGAGAACTGCAGGGTTCTGGGGATAGGAGTGGCCGTAAGTGTAAGGGTATCTATTCCAGTACGCATCTGGCGGAGTTTTTCCTTGGCCGATACACCGAATTTCTGTTCCTCGTCTATAATCAGCAACCCAAGGTCCTTGAAAGTGAAACTGTCGGACAGTATCTTATGGGTACCTATCAATATGTCTATCTTACCTTGCTCCAGGCGCTTTTTTATATCACTCAGCTCCTTTGCGCTGCGAAGGCGGCTGACGTAATCTATGTTGCAGGGCAGGTTCTTAAGGCGCTCGGTAAAAGTATTGTAATGCTGCAAGGCAAGGATTGTGGTAGGTACGAGAACGGCTGTCTGCTTGCCGTCCACCGCCGCCTTGAAAGCGGCCCTGATTGCTATTTCCGTTTTTCCGAATCCTACATCTCCGCAGATAAGGCGGTCCATGGGGCACACCCCTTCCATATCCCTTTTTACTGCATTGGAAGCCAGTTCCTGATCCGGAGTATCCTCAAACATAAATGAAGATTCCAACTCTTCCTGGAGATAGGTATCGGGAGAAAAAGCATAGGCCTTGGAAGCCTTGCGCTTGGCGTATAACTGGATAAGGTCCTTTGCTATATCCTTGACCCTGGATTTGGCGCTGTTCTTCAGAGTAATCCAAGTCTTGGATCCCAGTTTGTTTATCCTCGGTGCCTCTCCGTCGCGGGAACGGAAGCGGGAAATCTTATGCAGGGCATGTACCGACACAAAAACCACATCTCCGTCCCTGTAAGTAAGCTTTACTACCTCCTTCATTCGTCCGAAGTCGTCCCTCATCCTCACAAGCCCGCCGAACACACCGACTCCATGGTCTATATGGACTACATAGTCTCCTATATTGAATGAATTAAGGTCATTGATGGTAAGTTGCTCGGATTTTTCTACGGTTCGCCGCAGGGTAACCCTGTGGAAGCGGTCGAATATTTCATGATCGGAATAGCAGCAAATCTTGTTTTCCTTATCTATGAAACCGTTGTGTATATTCTTACCTTTTACAAATACCGGCAACGGACAGCCGCTCTGGCTCAGTATGGAAAATATACGGTCCAGCTGGGCCTCCTTTTCGCCGTAGATATAGACATCGTAACCGTTCTCAATCTTGTTTTTAATATCCTCGGCCAGCAAATCGAAGTTCTTGTTGAATACCGGCTGGGGAGCAATATTGAAATCTATTGGATCCGCATCCTGTAAAGCGAGAGGGGTATCTATGTAAACTCTTTTATAATCAGATATATATTCAAAGAAAGGCTTCTCTTTATACATATCCGAGGAATCTAGCCATATAACGGTATCCTTAGGGAGTACCTTCATGATACTGTCCCCTTCCGCCGCTCCTTCCGAGATTATATCCGAAATAATTTCTGCCTTATCCTCCTTAGAAATAGACAGCTGGGTATTGCAGTCAAACAGATGTATGCTCTCTATCTCATCCCCCCAGAAAGAAACCCGGAAAGGATAGTTCCTGGAAAAGGAGAATATATCCACTATGGAACCTCTTATAGCAAACTGACCGGGAGCAGAAACGAAGTCTACCTTTTCAAAACCCTCTCCGGACAGCTTTTCAGTGATTTTTTCGAAAGAAATACTATCCCCTTCCTTTAAAGTGAAAAATGCTTCTTTTATAGCTTTGCCGGAAGGAAGCAACTCTTCCAGAGCCTCAGGATAACTTACAATGAATATCCTGTCTCTTTTATTGTAGTTTATAATCTTTTCTACCGCCGAGGTACGCTGGACACTCAATGATGATTTATAGTTGCTCTTCTCCACTCCTTTACCGGAAGAAGGAAGAAAGAACACATTATCTCCTTCTATCAATCCGTATAAATCCGAAGAACAGTATTCGGCCGCTTCTTTATTGGGTAATATTATGAAATTCAATACATTGTCAGCGGCCTGGCTGAGTACGAACCACCTGGCGGACATAAACAGCGAACGGCAGAATACTTCATTTTGGTTTTGTATTCTGCTTTTCAGAAGCGAGGTGGACTTTTTGTTTATCAACATCAAGTTCCTATTTGTTAATAATCCCGTTGAAAACTATGTTTAAAAGCCTGTTTATAGTTGTTTATCCTTTTATTGTCAGTTTTCTTAACAACTTAAAAACACACTATAAAACAATGTTATCAACAATCTTAAAATTTATAATTATTTGATAATTAAGTATTTCTACTAAGAATTAACAAATTCACAGCAGTATACAAAAACATCAAAATATAAATTAAAAGAACTATATTTGTAATTGTAAAGACTAAGACGAAATGTCCGATTTTAATCCCCACAATACGAACGAGGGCAAAGATAAGGATTTAGACGGAATAATCCGGCCCCGGGAACTGGAAGATTTCACAGGACAGGCAGAAATCGTATCCAACCTGAAGATTTTCATAGAGGCAGCCAAGATGAGGGGTGAGCCTTTGGATCATACCCTGTTCCATGGTCCTCCCGGACTGGGAAAGACTACCCTTGCCCATATCATTGCAAATGAAATGGGAGTCAACATGAAGATTACCTCGGGGCCTGTGCTGGACCGTCCTGGTGACCTTGCCGGCCTGCTTACTTCACTGGAAACCGGAGATGTTTTGTTTATAGATGAGATTCACCGTCTTTCTCCAGAGGTTGAGGAGTATCTCTACTCGGCAATGGAGGATTACGTAATCGATATTATGATAGACAAAGGTCCCGGTGCCCGTTCGGTGAGGATTTCCCTCAATCCGTTTACCTTGGTGGGTGCGACCACCCGTTCCGGTTTACTTACCGCTCCCCTGCGTGCGCGCTTCGGAATAACCAGCGGCCTGGATTACTACGATACCGACCAGCTTATAAAAATAGTCAAGCGCAGCGCAGATATACTGAAGATAGGTATAGATGACGATGCGGCAAGGGAGATTGCGCTGCGCAGCCGCGGCACTCCCCGTATAGCGAACGGCCTGCTCAGGCGCGTCAGGGACTTCTCCCAGGTTATGGGTGACGGTCACATAGACCTCCAGATAGCACGTTATGCCCTTAATAAATTAAATATAGATACCAGGGGCCTGGATGCTATAGACAACAAGATTCTCAGGACTATCATCAATACGTTCAAAGGTGGTCCTGTGGGCGCAAATACCATAGCTACGGCAATAGGTGAGGATCAGGGAACATTCGAAGAGGTGTACGAGCCTTTCCTTATAAAAGAAGGTTTTATAGTTCGTACCCAGCGCGGACGTATTGCAACCGAGCTTTCTTATAAGCATCTGGGGCTGGAAAAGGAGCCTGAAGAAGGTACTTTATTCGGGCAGTGATTGCAGTTGTGACGAAAATTGATTAAAATTGCAGGATATTTAGAATACCAATTAATAATTATAAAATGGCCGATAAATTATTATCCAAAATTCCTGAAGGACCTTTAGCCCAGAAATGGACTAAACGTAAGTCAGAAATTCACCTGGTGAGTCCCAACAACAAGCGTAAACTTGAGATTATCGTAGTAGGTACCGGTCTTGGCGGAGCATCTGCAGCCGCTTCCCTCGGAGAACTCGGATATAATGTCAAGATTTTCTGCATCAGCGACACACCCCGCCGTGCCCACTCCATCGCTGCCCAGGGCGGTATAAACGCAGCAAAGAACTATCAGAACGACAACGACTCCGTCTACCGTCTGTTCTACGACACCATCAAGGGTGGCGACTACCGTGCCCGCGAGGCAAACGTTTACCGTCTTGCAGAAGTCAGTGCGTCAATTATCGACCAGTGCGTTGCCCAGGGAATTCCTTTCGCACGCGAATACGGCGGATATCTTGCCAACCGTTCTTTCGGTGGCGTGCAGGTAAGCCGTACCTTCTACGCCCGCGGCCAAACCGGCCAGCAGCTGTTGCTCGGTGCTTATGCATCCCTCAATAAGGAGATTGCGGCAGGTACCGTGAAGGCATATCCCCGCCACGAGATGCTGGACCTGGTGGTCATCAACGGTGAGGCGAAGGGTATCATCACACGCAACCTGGTTACCGGCCAGCTCGAGCGTTTCGGAGCCCATGCCGTTATTATTGCTACCGGCGGTTATGGAAACACCTATTTCCTTTCCACCAACGCAATGAACTCCAACGGTTCCGCAGCACTGCAGTGCTATAAGAGGGGTGCTTATTTCGCAAATCCCTGCTTCGCACAGATTCACCCTACCTGTATCCCCGTACACGGTGACCAGCAGTGCAAGCTGACCCTTATGTCCGAGTCGCTCCGTAACGACGGACGTATCTGGGTTCCCAAGAAGAAGGAGGATGTTGAGAAACTCCGCAAACATGTAATCAAGGCTTCCCAGATACCCGAAGAGGATCGCGACTACTATCTCGAGCGCCGTTATCCCGCATTCGGCAACCTGGTTCCCCGTGACGTCGCTTCACGTGCCGCCAAGGAGCGTTGCGACGCTGGTTTCGGTGTGAACGAGACAGGTCTTGCTGTATTCCTCGATTTCGCAGACGCCATCAACCGCCTCGGCCATCAGAAAGTCGCCGAGCGTTACGGCAACCTCTTCGACATGTATGAGAAGATCACCGCTTCTTCCCCTTGGGAGGAGCCTATGATGATTTATCCCGCTATCCACTACACCATGGGTGGTATTTGGGTTGACTACGACCTTCAGACCACTATTCCCGGCCTGTATGCGATAGGTGAGGCCAACTTCTCCGACCACGGTGGAAACCGACTCGGCGCATCCGCCCTTATGCAGGGTCTTGCCGACGGTTACTTCATTGTTCCCGTCACCATCGGCGACTACCTCTCCAAGAAGTTTGCAGAGCCCAAGACCGATGTGAACCGTCCTGAGTTCATCGAGGCTGAAAAGGCCGTTCAGGCACGTATCGAAAAGCTCTTCGCCATCAATGGAACCGAGACTGTGGATTCTATTCACAAGAAACTCGGCCACATTATGTGGGAGTACGTAGGTATGGCTCGCGAGAAGGCAGGTCTTGAGAAGGCAATAACCCTTATAAAGGAACTTAAGAAAGAGTTCTACGAGAACGTTAAGGTTCCCGGAACCCAGTATGAATTCAACCAGGAACTCGAGAAGGCCCTCCGTCTGGAAGACTTCTTCGAAATTGGTGAGCTGATGGCCCGCGACGCCCTTAACCGTAACGAGTCCTGCGGCGGACACTTCCGCGTGGAGAGCCAGACCGAAGAAGGTGAGGCCAAGCGTGACGACACCAACTACATGTACGTTGCTGCATGGGAGTACAAGGGAGAAGACAAGGAGCCCGAACTCCACAAGGAGCCTCTCGTATACGAGAATATCAAGGTTATAACCAGAAATTATAAGGACTAATATGGAATTCAATTTAAAGATATGGCGTCAGAAGAACGCCAAGGCAAAAGGACATTTCGAGACCTATCATATTTCTGGTATCGAAGAAGATGCTTCTTTCCTCGAGATGCTTGATATCCTTAACGAGCAGCTGATCCGCGAGGGTTGCGATCCCGTTGCAGTCGAGCGCGGATGCCAGAGCAGCGGTCCCGTTTCCTTCGACCATGACTGCCGTGAGGGTATTTGCGGAGCCTGCTCCCTGTATATCGACGGCCGTGCCCATGGTCCGGACGACCATGTGACCACCTGCCAGCTGTTCATGCGTCATTTCAAGGATGGAGCCACCATCACTGTGGAACCCTGGAGAAGCGCCGCCTTCCCCGTAATCAAGGACCTCGTGGTGGATCGTACCGCCTTCGATAAGATACTTCAGGCCGGCGGTTTCATCTCCGTCCGTACTGGTTCCGCCCAGGATGCCAATAATATCCTTATAAGCCACGATGTGGCCGAGGAAAGTATGGATGCAGCTGCTTGTATCGGTTGCGGTGCCTGCGTGGCAACCTGCAAGAACGGTTCGGCAATGCTCTTCGTGGCCGCCCGCGTTAGCTCTCTGGCCCTGCTTCCTCAGGGACGTCCCGAGGCAAAGCGTCGTGCCAAGGCTATGGTAGCAAAGATGGACGAACTCGGCTTCGGTAACTGTACCAACACCCGCGCCTGCGAGCTCGAGTGTCCTAAGGGCATCACCGTAGCTCACATTGCAAGGCTTAACAGGGAGTTCCTGAAGGCTAAGTTCTCAGACTAAGCTACCAAAGGAAATTATTAAACGGCCATCGGCCGGCATGAATCTCCGCAACCATCTTATAGATGTCGTTGCGGAGTTTCGGTAATCCCTCACGAGACAGCGCCGACATGAAAATGCACGGCACTTTCTTTTCGTCTATCCATTCGTGCTTAAGATCGTCCAGGCTGCGGTTATTTTTTCCACGTGGAACAAGAGAGAATTCATCGTACTCCTCGTAGGTATAGGCGTCCGTCTTGTTGAATACCACATACTGCGGCTTATCCCCTGCTCCTATATCCTTCAGGGTTTTTTCTACCACTGCCATCTGCTCCTCGAAGTCGGGTGCGGACACATCAACCACATGCACCAGCACATCGGCCTCACGAACCTCGTCGAGGGTACTCTTGAAGGCCTCTATCAGCTGGGTGGGGAGTTTACGGATGAAACCTACCGTATCGCTCAGCAGGAACGGGCAATTCTCTATAACCACCTTGCGCACCGTGGTGTCGAGTGTGGCGAACAGCTTGTT
>Ga0310690_10005348_pt1 | contig 17495 bp, 35 predicted proteins | sample AusTroGonzalo_MG_2_FD_207661 | JGI IMG/M metagenome (GOLD analysis project Ga0310690, IMG submission 207661) | Bovine rumen microbial communities from tropical cattle in Woodstock, Queensland, Australia - Gonzalo_04 (v2) (version 2) | ecosystem: Host-associated > Mammals > Digestive system >...
GATTTGTGCCGGGGCAATAAGGTTCCGGTGGGGACGAGATGAAAGGAGAGATGTGGTATGAAGATGGGACGGACTCTGACCGAACTCGCTGTGGAACTTGACCGCCAGATGAAGGTCAAGAAGGATTATCTGATTGACACCCGGAATCTGGTGCTTGACCCGGTGAACAATGGTTTTCAGTTGACCCTCAATGGGGAAGGGCAGAACATCATTCTGGGAGTCAATGAGGTTGCCCATGAGCAGATTGGGTCGCATACCGGGATTCCTGCCCGGTACTATGACAAGATGGCGAGGGAGAATCCGGAACTCCTTGCCACGAATGTGAACAGTTGGTTCCAGAAAGACCCGGATGTCCGGATGGTGCGTACTCTGGATGGGACGGCTCGTGCGTTCCTGTCTGACCGTTACCGGAGAATCGACAACTTCGATGTTGCCGAAACTGTTCTCCCGGTGATTGCGGACATGGAGGATGCGAGGGTTGAGTCCTGTGAGGTCACCGATAATCGGATGTACATCAAGGTGGTCAACCCCCGGTTACAGGCTGATGTGTCTGTCGGAGATATCGTGCAGAGTGGGATTCTGATTACGAACTCTGAAGTAGGGCGTGGGTGTCTGAATGTTCAGCCTCTGATTTACCGTCTGGTTTGTTCCAATGGAATGGTGGTCAATGATGGTCAGCGGATGCGGAAGTACCATGTGGGGCGTACCGGGATGTATGGGATGGCTGATGATTATTCCCTCTTCTCCGATGAGACTCTGATGGCTGATGACCGGGCATTGATGCTGAAGGTTCGGGATGTTGTCCGGGCGGCGGTTGATGAGGTTCGGTTCCGCAAGGTTGTCAAGATGATGCAGGATGCCAAGGAAGCCAAGATGACCACGAACAATATCCCGAAGATGGTGGAACTTGTTGGCTCCGACTTCAAACTCGGCAAGGGTGAGCAGGAAGGAATCATCAACCATCTGATTCGGGATGGAGAGTTCAGCCTGTATGGACTTTCCAACGCAGTAACCCGGACAGCACAGGATGTTGAGAGTTATGACCGCTCCACGGATATGGAGAGCATCGGATACACTCTTCTGGGAATGAGCCGTGAGAGTTGGAACCGTCTGAACAATGTGGCTTGATGGGGAGGGGGAAACCCCTCCCTCTTTGGGGGTGGTTGAGTGTTTTCTTTGCATATTGAATTTGAAGATGGGAGCAATCCTTGGTATAGGTTGAACATGACCCCGGAGGAATTCGGGGAAGAATTGATAAAGTGGAGCAAGAAATTCCGCCTTGATTTTGACATGGCAAATGGGAATTATGGGAGTTGTTTTGTGTTCATGAAAGCAAGACAGAAGGAGGTGTGAGATGGGCGAAACATTCATAGTGAATTCTCTGGAAGAGATGTGTGACATGATGTGCAACAATGTTGTTCCAAAGAGGAAGAAGGTTGATAAATTGAAGACAGGGAAGATATTGGGAACGATGGTTGGTCTGGCGGTCGGTGATGCTCTGGGTGTTCCGGTGGAGTTCATGAATTGGGAGCAGATTCATGACCGATATGGTCTGCTGAACAAGATGGTTGGGGGTGGAACATGGGGGCAGAAACCCGGTACTGTATCGGATGATACAGAGATGGCTCTGGCGGTTGCTGAAGGGATTATCAATAAGCCGTACAATCCTGTTCCTGCTGTTGGGGAGAAGTTCATTGAGTGGTACAAGACAAATCCGTTTGATATCGGAGTATGCTGTGCAAATGTGATTCGGCAGATGGAGGATTTGGAAAACCCGCAGGATTATGATTGGGAGAATGCATCCCGGTATTATGACAAGATTTCCGGAGGGAAGTCAGCCGGGAACGGTGGTCTGATGAGAACTGCGTTTTGTGGTGTGTATTATCCTGCGGAGCATGATGTTGAAAAATTTGCAAAGGATATTTGCGGGATGACCCATCACAATGAGGTTGCCCGGACGGATTGTGCCTTAATGAGCCGTATTATCCATAAATTGATTGATGGAGGAACCAAAGAAACGATTGAGGATGAAATCATCAGTTATGAAGATTGCAATACCCGATATTCGCTCGGAGAGATTGAGGGATATCCTTTCAAGGTTGAACCGTCCGGGTATTGTGTGGATAGTCTGGCGTGTGCGTTGAAGTGTGTTCTGACAACCCGGAGTTTTGAACAGGCTGTGGTGATGGCTGTGAACATGGGTGGAGACACGGATACCATCGGGGCAATCACAGGTGCAATGGCGGGAGCGTTGTATGGGATTGATGGGATTCCGAAGGAGTGGATACAGGCTCTGGACAAGAAGGTTTTTGAGAGGATAACGAATGTGTGTACCCGTGCCGCCGTGAAGCGGTTGGGTGGGATTGATAAAGTTGTCGCAGAGATTGCAGGAAAGTATTGATGAAGGAGGTGTTTGACTTATGGGCGTAAGTGTGCTATAATCCCGGTATGGAGGTGTGCAGTATGGGTCTGATTACGTTGGTTGAGTATGCACGCCGTGTCGGGAAGGCTCCGAATACCTGTCGGAAGAAAGCAGAGATTGGTACACTCAAAGCCGTCAAGATGGGAAGGGATTGGTTCATTGAAGAGGATGAGGTTTATCAAGATGCCCGACACGCAAGGTCGAAAGACAACCCCATTGCTAATGTACGGAGGGAGCATGGGGTAACACAGGAGGAACTCGCAAAGAGGGTTGGGGTTCATAAGCAGTACCTTTCCATGATTGAAAGGTCTGCCCGGAAACCCTCCGGGGAGTTGCTCCAGAGGATAGCCGAAGCCTTGGGCATAGAGGTGGAGGATATCCATTTCCCGGTGATAGGGGAATAATTCCCCGACCCCCGCAATATAGGCGGGGGTTTTCCTTTGCCTATGGCGTTTGACATAATAGCCCAAAAGTGGTACTATAATGGAGCCGGGGGCAGTAGGGTCTCCGGGCGGGTGAGTTCCCGGAAGGAGGGTTTCCGAATGAGTGTTTATGAGGTTGTCAATGGGATGGTTGCCGATGACATGAATGTCCGGATTGTTCGCCGTGATGGTTATGCCCTCTGCACGATGTGGTCTGGCAAGATGAGTGACCTCCGCAATGATTCTCCTTCCAGCGTGGTTGCTTGGGGACTCAATGTTTCGGAGGTTGAGATTCGTGAGGGCGGTGCTTGGTGTGGTCTGGTTCTGATTGTGTGATTGGAGGGATTGAGATGAAGGATGTTCGGCTGAACAAGGTGCCCTATGGTGGGTATGTGATTTGGGTGTGGATTTACCCGGATTATTCGCTCTGTGATGTTGAGAAACCCGGTTATGATTATGCGGTTGCCACTCTTGGAGACATGGATGAGGCGAAAGCGTGGATTGATAATCATCCGAATGGTGATGCCGTGGTTGATGCCATCGAAGATGAGAAAGCAAAAAGGGCGAGGGATGCTCTGATTGACATCCTGTGTGGTTAAGGAGGGATTGCGATGAAGTGTGTACATGGTCATGATGTCAAGGCTCTGAAGAGTGCCGCCGGGTGGTATATCGGAACGGTTGATGAGTATGGTTGCCCCTATTGTCGGATTTCCATTTCCTATTTTGAGACCAAGGAAGAAGCCGAGAAGATGATGGTTGAAGGTTTCGCCGTCAAAGATTATGGCGAGAATGAGTTCTGCTTTCTGACCTCTGGTGGGGTTTCCTGCTTCAAGAAAGGAGAGTGCTGACGATGACGATTACGAATGAGTTGATGGACAAGGTTGAAAATGCCCTCCGGGAGAAGAATGTGTTCGCTGATGTATACCGGGGATATGATGATTTCAATCGGGAAGTCATGAAGATTGACATCAGTTGGGGAGATTGGAAGCATGAACACCTCCGGGCGAAGTGGGTTGTGGAGGATGTTCTGGGCATCAATGTCCGGAGATGGGATGAAACCGTCACAGAGGAAGATGGCGGGGATGTCTACTCTGCGACTCACACTCTCTGGTTGGCTGATGTTTGACAGAAAGTCGGAAAAGTGGTACTATAATGATGCCGGGGCGAGTAACCCCGGCAGGAAGGAGTGAGGTTGATGTTCCGGGTTGGTGAGGTTCATTTCAACAGGGTGGCTCCGTCTGGAAACATCTTTGCCATCATGGGTGGTGCTTCCAGAGTGCTTCGGCGTTGTGGGATGGTTCCGGAGTGCAATGAGATGATTGAGCGTGTGACGAGTTCTGGTTCCTATGAGGAAGCGTTGGCAATTATCAATGAGTATGTCAACCTCATTGAGGATGAAGAGGAGGAATGGCTGTGACGATTCTGAAGAAGAAGATTGAGTTTGGCAAGTTCGATTTCGCCGGGAAGGGTCGGAAGACCAATGCCGCTGATGTGGAGATTGAACTCCGCAAGAATGGTGGGGAAGAGGTTTTCCGGTATGTGAATGGCAAGAAGGAGTACACCGGGGAGGTCACTCCGGAGTATCTGGAATTGTCAATCTGTGGCAATGTCTGGAACAATGTCCACACCAACATCATCATGGGAGGTCAGTGCCTTGATGAGATGGCGAAGGTTATCAAGACCCCTACCTTCCAGAAAATCTACAAGGTATGGAAGGAATGGCATCTGAATGGCATGAAGGCAGGAACCCCGGAGCAGGAAGCTAAGGTGAAGGAGTGGCTTGATGCCGGGAATCGGTATGATTACAAAGCGGCGTGCGATATGCTTGAAGAATGTGGTCTGTATGAAGTGGAGTACACCGGGTTGGCGTGTGGGAAGCGTTATGACCATGAACCCTACAAGTATGGGCATGGATGGATTATCAAAGAACTCCCGGATGAGGTTGTTCAGTTTGTGAAGGAGGTGTGTTGAATGAAGACGAATGTTCCGGAATTCCTTGAAGAATTCGTGATTGAACCGATGCCTATTGAGGTTCACATTGGGTATGGGAATACGGTGATGATTTATGTCGGGAGCGAAACCAATTGGGATGCGTTCAAGACCCATATGAAGCATTTCAAAGACACAGAGGTTTGGTCGGTGTCTGTTGAAAATGGGAAGTTGATTGTGTCGGCAATCTGATGGAGGTGAAAGGATGGGAAAGTACACAGTAACCCTCAACCTTGACCAGAGCAACATCAATGATGTGCTGAATATTTTCAAGAAGTATGGCAAGGAGTTGCCGTATGAGGTTTATTCGGCAATGGATGACAGCGTTGATTATAGTGTCCGGTGGTCACAGCCGGGTGAGCCTACGATGCTGAACACCTTCTCCTATGGCGGAAATGGTGTTATCAACATCCATTATGAGCCACAGGGGTATGCTCTTCTCGCCAAGAAGACCGATATGCCGTTTGATTGGGCAATCCGTCTGAATCATTCCGGGAAAGAGTTGTACGATATTGTGAAACAGCCGAAGGATATTATCAATAAGATGTGGCTCAAAGAGCGGTGTTACCGGAACATCAAGGGTGGGAATGAGACCAATGAGATGTTCACCGTCCTGCTTTACCTGTGTGTGAGGGTGATGACCGTCTGGTTTGTGATGTCTCTGGACAAGAAGTTGGAGCCGAATGGAGTGACATACACGCCGAAAAAGAATTTCTATAATGTTGCTTCGGAAGGTTATGAAAAAGTGAAGGAGGAAGTCCGGGTTCGGCATATGTATGACCGGGTAGACACCGTCACTTTGGATGAGAAGCAGTTCACGAAGATGGCAGAATATGTGGATGATGTCGGGATGATGATGGACATTGATACTCTGCCGTTGGAGGATTTCGCTTTCCGATTCACCAAGAAGGATGGAGGAACGGAAGCGTATTTTTACACCCTGTTGGATGGTGGGTTGTTGATTGTTGTGGATTCAGAGAGGAAAGGGACGAAGCGTTTTTCATTCGGGGTACTTCTGAAGGAGAGCATCAACCCGGACACCGGAGAGAAGGGTTGGGAGTCTGAACTCAAACCGGATGTTTCCTGTGGAGAGAAGGAGACCGAGTGGTTGAATACAAGGTTGGATTCCGGAATCACAAATTGGGAGTGGCTTGTATATTCGTATTTCGGAATCAATACCTTCATGCTGAATTATCGGGATGTGTCGGTGGATGTGCAGGAGATTGAGTGCAAGCCGAATGATAATGTCAGTAAACCCGGAAAGAGGAAGGAACGTACCGTTGTGAAGATGTTTAAGCGGTATACCTTGAAGAAGGATTGGAAGAGAGCAGTTGCCCGGAAGAAACAGGAGTATCATTGCCTTGCGTGGAGTGTCCGGGGGCATTTCCGGACATACCGGAATGGTAAAAAGGTTTTTGTTCGACCCTACATCAAGGGAAAGGAAAAGGACAAGTTTGTTCCAAAGGATTATATCCCGATTCCTTCAGACGTTTGACAGAATGTCGCAAAAGTGGTACTATAATCATGCCGGGGCAATAGGGTTCCGGTGGTGAGAGTTCCCGGAAGGAGGTTCTGTGATGAAGGTTCGTGATTTGCTTGGTGCGTGGGCGTGGGCAGATTGTGGTGATACCAAGATTTGTGTCGGGACGAGCGGGAATCCTTATGGAGAAGACCTCAAGTGGGTCGGTGGGTTCCGGGATGTGGAAGACAGCGGTTATGCGGGTGCGGTTGTGATTGGGTTCGCCGATGATTGTGTCGATGGTGTTCATCGGATTGGAATCACGGTTGATGCCCATTCTGTTCCGGTTCGTGTGTTGAGGGGGTGGAATTGATGGCAAGGTATGATAGCGAGAAGTTCGCTCTGTGGATTCTGGATTCCATGCCCGATGAGAAGAAAAAGGTTCTGGCTAATGCGTGTGCCAGAAACCTCCACTTCACTTCCGCTTTTGTCCTTGAATTCGGGAAAATCACCACTTACAAAGAGGGTTGGTATGTGGAATTGACCGGAACTCGGAGTGGTTTCAAGGTCTGGGCGGGTGACAATGATGGGGTGTTGGTTTTCGGGAGGAAGCCTGTGGCTTCAAAACTCCATGAAATCTGGCATGATTCCCTTCATTTCAACGAGTGTGATTTTGATGCGTATTGGAGGTATTGAAAATGATTGTTCGTGACAGCATCAATGAGATGGTTGACCGGCAGGATTTCCGGGGAGAGGTTGTGGATGTTGCAGAGATTCTGGGGTTCATTCGTGACCGTTGGGGAGACCTTGATGATGAGTGTGGGTGCTACATCAATGGTCAATGGTTGAGTGTCCGGGATGTTGCCCAGATGATTGTTGAAAATGCCTATGTTGCGTGAAGGAGGGATTGATATGGTGGAAATCGGAACAAACATTCTTCAGAGGATTGCCGACCTTGGGAATTGGTTGACCTCTGATGAGAAGTCTGCCGTGAGTGAAGCGTACAACATGACCGTGAGTGTGTTCATGGTTCTGGAACGCACTCTGTTCAACACCTATGGTGCAGATAAGGTCACCACGCATGGGGGTTCTGCTCCTTTGAAAAAGAGCGTGAATGATTTCATCGGGTGGCGTGATGAAGGGTACAAACTCGCCGATGATATTGATGATTTCATCCATTCTCCCGGACTCAAGTATGTGTACGATGATGACAAACATCTCCTGCGTTCGGCACACAATCGGATTCTTCGCCTTGTGTATGATGTGATGGATATAGCGGTCACAGTTCCCGCCAAAGATTAAGGAGGGGTTGGAATGAGCAGTTTCGTGATTGATAAAATGAGTTATGTCCGGGTGGGTGCGATTGTTGCGGGGATTGCGAAAGCAACACGGGGAACCGAGCGTGAGTTGTGGATTTATGATTATGATAATTGTCGGAATATGAAAGGAACCGACTATTCGGACAAGTTTGTTGAGTGCTACAATCTGAATGTGGAGAGTGTCTGTAAGCAGTATGCCCATGACCCTGTGTATGGGAACCCGGAAACCTATAAGGATGAAAATGATTACCTTGATGAATATGTCCGCTATTTCAAGTATGGGCAATTGGTTGTCAATGACACAATGGCTCTGATGGATGTGATTTGGAATCTCACCAATTTTTCCCGGTCTGTAAGTTATCAGATTGAAGACCCGGTGTGCAATGAAGTGGTGATGAGTTTCTTCAACATGGTAATTGCAAAACTTGTCCACATCGCCGAAATCGGAGAAGGGCGTGAACAATGGGGGCATTTTGACCTTGAACTTGACCATGAAAAGGCGTTGGATTAAGGAGGGATGGCAATGATGTATAATGGTGTGGAAGTCATGGAGAAGAATGGCAAGGTTGCTGTTCTGGTTTCTCATGGGTATGGAGCCGGGTGGTCAACATGGAATGACCCGAAGATTGCCTATGACAAGCGGGTTGTGGAGTTCTTTGATAATCACCCGCCGAAACTCTCTGTTCCGGAATTGGAGGAAGCGGAGAAGCATATGGAAGAAATCGGGTATCCGGACACCTACATGGGTGGGTACAACAAGTTGGAGAAGGAATGGATTCCTGTTGGTCAGCCGTTCATTATCATTGAAGATGATGGTGCTGAATACATACCCGACATGAAGAAGTACATTGTATTCAAGTGAGTACCCTTCATTGTACCCTTTATCCAATGGAAAAGGATGGGTACCAGAAAGTGAGCCAGAAAGTAAAAGAGACCGGAGAACCTTAAAAAATGGGGTTCCCCGGTTTTCAAAAGTGTGGTACAATAGTGCCGGAGGCGGGACTTGAACCCGCCTTCCTCTCCCGCCGAGAAGTGTTGAATCTATTCACTTCCCGGTTCTTTTTTTGTGTCTGTTTCTGGTGCAGTACCCTTCAAAGTACCCTTTATGAGGTTTTCCATGCGGTCAGCAGAATCTTTTTTCATCCTTTCCGAAACATGACCATAGACATCCAGAGTGAACGCAACTGTGGCATGACCCAGATTGGAAGAAACCGTTTTTATATCGTCACCGTTCTGAAGGGATAGGGTGGCGAATGTGTGTCGGAGGTCATGATATCTTGCATCCGGACAGCCTATCTTTTTGGCAATCCGTTTGAAGTTGCCGTAAATGGTGGAGGATGGGATTGGGTTGCCCTTGTGGTTGGTGAACACGAACCCTTCCGGGTTGACGAAATGTCCTTCAGATGATTCCGCAAATAATTTCTGTTCGGATTTCACTTGCTTTAGGGTTTCCATCACGGTAGAGGCGGGCGTTATGGTTCTGGGTTTGTTGTTCTTCAATGGAGAGAATTGATAGATGCCCTTGGAGCCGTATTTCCTTTCTTTCCGGTATTGACGATATATGGTGATTGTTCCTTTTTCAAAGTCTATGCAATCCCACGTAAGTCCGATGATTTCGGATTGTCGCATTCCGGTGAAGATGTCCACGATGAGCATATTTTCATTGACGGTTCCTTGTATTTCCCGGAGGAATGAGGTGACCTGTTCCGGTGTGAGTGGTTGGATTTCTTTCCGGGGGACGATGGGTGGTTCACAGGCATCGCATGGATTGATTGGTATGTACCTAACCTTAACAGCCTGTGCAAGCATTTTGTGGAGGATGCCGTGAATGTTCCGGACAGACTTCGGGGATATGGTTTCAAGTGATTTGTTATAGAACCGTTGAATCATGGGGGAAGAGAGTTTTGATAATCTGATTGCCCCCAAAGATGGGATAATGTGCTTCCGGATGTTGTATGAGTATTGTTCTTTTGTGGAAGGTTTAACAGAATTCAGATAATCCTTTTGCCATATTTCTGCCCATTCTCGGACTCGCATTTGGGTGGGGTCGGAATATAGACCGGAATCATATTCGACCACTTTTTGGGCGAGCAGTTTGCGGACTTCTTCTTTGGTTTTACCGTATATGGATTTCTGGATTTGTTTTCCTGTTCCGGGGTCTCTACCCGCAGAATATCTGGCTTCCCACAGGTCTTTATCTTTCCGGTATCGAATGGAACCCCCGCCTTTAGCCGACCTCTTCATTAAGGTCAATTCCCTTCATTCTCATTTTCTCCCGGTAAGCAGTTGCAAGGACTTCAGCCTGTCCTTCAATGTCGAGTGAATCAAAGAGGGTCAATAATTCCTCTTGCAGTTCGTTATTGGTTTTGATGATAATTTCCATTGTGTACCTCCTATGTTATCAAGAAAGAAGGTGAGAGTGTGGACGAGGAAATAGAACAGATTTATGAATCATTGTCGGAATCGGACAGGTTGGTCTGGTTCGGATTGTTATTGGCACTTCTTGATGCCAAATATTTACCGAAAGCCATCCATTGCCCCAATGATTCAGAATCCAATTCATGAGCGAGTTCAATGAACGGAGCGGCACTTGTTAGAAGACGAGTGCTGTTTTCATTCAGTTCGTTTCCAATAAGCATATCAGAGGTCACGCCGAAAATAGAACAGAGTTGGATGATGGTTTCGATGTCCGGGGTGCGTTCTTCACGCTCCCATTGGGTGATGGAGGATTGAGAAACATGAAGTTTGTCTGCAAGTTCCCTCTGGGACAAATTGCATAGTTTCCGGAAATGTTTGATTCTGGGACCGTACATAGTCACACCTCCTGTCTGATTCTATCACAATCCGTTTATCATTTTGTTATACGGTATGTGATTTAGACTCTTTACATACTTAACATTCTGTGATACTATTACTCTGCGAGTTCGGGAAAGGAGGGAATGATTACGAAGGGAATTAAAAAGTGCAGGGAGCAGGCAAAAATGACCCAAGCGGAGTTAGCCATCATGTTGGGGGTCACCGAGATGACCATCAGCAATTATGAGCGTGGAGAGCGAGAACCTTCCATTGATAATCTGAAGAAGATGGCAGACATCTTTGGAGTTACGGTGGATGAATTGATTTCGGAATAATCCTGTGCAAGAAAGGAGGGTTGAGGATGGACAGACCATTGATGAGTGCACAAGAATTCGCAAAGTACACAGGATTTCCAATCAATAAAGTATATGAACTGCTGAACCGGGCAGATTTCCCGGTGATTCAGTTCGGAAGGAGGAAGTTCGTCAGCGTGAAGGGTTTTGAACGATGGATTGAGGAACAGCTTGAGAAGCGAAAAAAAGAAGCCGATTGCCCGTGAGCAATCGACTACAACGATGGGATGATGTTGCATACATAGTATAGCACAAAACAATGGTTCTGGCAAGGAGGAAGTTGAACCCATGAGTGAAGTTGTAAAAGAGATTGATGTTGTCGAGCAGTATGAGGACGAAGGATTTTCAATCAAGGATGACCGTGGTGCGGAATATGCCTTGAAGCGGATAAGGGAGACACAGGCAGAGGTTGATGTTTTCCGGGTGTATTACGATGAGCAGATTCGGAGGATGCAGGAGAGGGCAGATGGCATCCGGAGTTTTTACACCGGGCATTTGGAAAGGTATTTCAATGGTGTACCCCATAAGTCCACCAAGACAACCGAGTCCTATGAACTCCCTTCCGCTAAATTGGTTCTGAAGCAACAGGCTCCGGAGTTTGTCCGGGATGAGGACAAGATTCTGGAATGGCTGAAGCAAAGTGGAGAGACACAGTTTATCAAGGTGAAGGAAACCCCGAATTGGGCAGAGTTGAAGAAGAATGTGGATGTGTCCGGTTGTGATTGCATCTACAAGGATACCGGGGAGATTGTTCCGGGTGTTGAAGTTGTGCCGAGAGAGCCGAAGTTTGATGTGAATTTCAAGGAGGGTTGAGCCGATGAAAGAGATTACTTATGAGCAGATTGTCAAAGCCAATGAAGGTCTGACCGGGATTGATGTGAAGGGCAAGAATTACATCATGGTTCCGGAGAGGGTCAAAGCATTCCGTAAATTATATCCGGGTGGATTTATCAAGACGGATATTGTGAGTCTGGCTGATGGTGTTGTGGTCATGCAGACCAAGGTCGGGTATTACGATGATAATGGTAATGAGGTTGTGCTTGGTACCGGGTTGGCATATGAGAAGGAAGCCAATGGGTACATCAACAAGACGAGTTTCATTGAGAATTGTGAAACCTCTTGTGTCGGAAGAGCGTTGGGATTCCTTGCTCTGGGCATTGATGGCGGTGGTATCTGTTCCGCTGAAGAGTTGGCGAATGCAATTACGAACCAGAATCAGCAGAATGGAAATGTTGTGAAAGCACAAGTGACTACCGTGGCGAAGATTCCGGGGAAGTTTGATTACCGTCCGGTGTTCGCACGGATTAAGCAGAAGTTAGGTCTGAATGACCGTGAGTTTGCCGCTCTCCGGAAGGAATTGATTGCGAAGGGCGTGGTTGGTGATGTTCCCGGAGCCGAACTTGATGAGAATGGTTGGAAAGTGCTTGAAGATGAGATGACGAAGGCGAAGGGTGTTGTGAATGGAGTTTCTGGCAAAGCTGAATGAGTTGAATTTTGACCGTGAGGGTAATAACCGTATTACCCTCACCGCCTTTTCTGATTGTCGGAATGAATTCGATGAGTTGTATGACAAGGAAGTTGATGTGATTATCAAACCTCATCGGAAGAAAAGGAGCTTGTCTGCCAATGCTTATTGTTGGGTTCTTATTGATAAGTTATCTGCTTGTCTGGGAAAATCGAAAGCGGAGATATACCGAGACGAGATTCGTGATATCGGAGGGGTTTCACAGACGATATGTTGTCAGATTAAGGATGCCCCGAACATCATGCGGAGGTGGGAGAAGCATGGGTTGGGGTGGCAAGCAGAGGAAGTGGACAGCAAAATCGAAGGTTGTGTATGTCTTACCCTGTATGCGGGAAGTTCAGAGTATGACACAAAACAGATGTCCATTTTGATTGACCGAGTGGTGCAGGATGCCAAGGAACAGGGAATAGAGACCCTCCCTCCCGCCGAATTGGAGAGGATGCTTGGAAAGTGGGATGAAGCGTGGAGGAAAGAGAATGGCGAAGAGCATCATGCAGAATGATAAAGTCTGTTACATTACCGGGTCAGTTGATGACCTCCACAAACACCATGTGTTCCACGGCACGGCAAATCGGAGTAAGAGTGAGAAGTGGGGTTGTTGGATTTGGTTGAGGTCAGATTGGCATAACATGGCTCCGTATGGAGTGCATTCAGACCGGGAGTTGGATTTGAAAATCAAGAGGGAGACCCAACGAAGGTTTGAGGAATTGCATGGGCATGATTTATTCATGGAGGAATTCGGAAAAAATTATCTGTAATTTGCCGAAAGTTTCCGAAAATTTCCGCAAATTTCAGAAAGGAGAAAATGATGGGCAATAGGATGTTGAAAGAGTCGATTCGGACGAGTGAGACAATCGACCAACTTGATAATTTTGAAGAGGTCATGTTCTACCGTCTGATTGTGACGGTTGATGACTATGGTATCTATTCAGCCAACCCGATAATGTTGGCTCATATTCTGTTCCCGATGAGGGAGAATGTCACCTCCGGGATGATAAAGGATGCTCTCACGAAGTATGTGGAGTTGGGTCTGATTGATGTCTATGAGGTTGAAAATAAAGGGATTTTCCTCAAATTGACCACATGGGAAAACCATCAGAGACTTCATGAGTCAAAGCACAAGTTCCCTGTTCCGGAGGATGGGAAGATTATCAATGATTTGATTGTTGATGGAGATTTTCCGAAATTTTCCGCAAGTTCCGGAAAGGCGATGAAAGTTCCGGGAAAAAATCGTCTGAAACCAAGTAGAAACCAAGTAGAAGTAGAAGAGAACTCTTTTTCTTGTTCGGAGGTGTCAGAGACACCAACCGAACTTCCGGTGATTTCCATTCCGCTGAATGATGGTTCTGAATATGGAGTCATGCAGGAGGATTTGAACAAGTATATGGAGTTGTACCCGGCTGTTGATGTGATGCAGGAATTGAGGTCAATGGTTGGGTGGTGTGATGCGAACCCGACAAGGAAGAAAACCAAGAGTGGTGTCCGGAAGTTTATCAATGCGTGGTTGTCAAAGGCACAGAACCAAGGAGGTCGGGGATTTGTCCAGAGACCGCAAGGTTCCCGGAATCCGTATGCAGATATGGTAATGGGGGGAGAATGATGACACCGCAGGAGACGAACAAGATTCTTGCGTTGATGGTGGAGGTTTACCCGAAGTTTAATGAGGGAAGAAATCCGCAGTTGACATCAAAGTTATGGAGTACCCTGTTCGCTGATGAACCGTATGAGTGGGTTGAGAAAGGGTTCATGGCGTTTGTGGCAACAGATACAAAGGGATTCCCGCCCACACCCGGTGCAATCAAGGAGAAGATTCAGATGTTGACCGGGAAAGAGGAACCCACGGAGTTGGAAGCGTGGGGGAAAGTGTACAAGGCAATATGCCGAAGTGGGTGGTATAGCAAAGAAGAGTTTGATAAATTGCCCAAAGATATACAGGAGGTTGTCGGCTATCCGGAACAGTTGTTTGAGTGGTCGCAGATGAGTTCAGATGAGGTCAATACTGTTGTTGCAAGTAATTTCCAGAGGTCATACCGAGCAAGAGCAGAATCCCGGAAGATGATGCTCCGTATTCCGGATGGATTGAAAATCAACCTCCCGGAACCAGAAATCCCGGCTCTTCCGGAAGCGGAGCCTGTGGCAATCGAAGAACCGTGTCATGAGTTCATGGAGGCTCCGCAGAGTTTGAGGGACATTATCAATGGGATGAGGGAAAAGATGAGCGTTTGACAGCAGGTCGCAAGAGTGGTACTTTATAGAGGGGTGAAGTTGCAATGAAAAAGGTTCTTGTGTTCCTGTTGTCGGTGGTTCTGTTGTTCGGGATTGGGTTCGCAGAAGAGTATGAGGGTTGCGAAGAATATTTTGTGATTTGTGACCCGGATTCGTATGTGAATGTTCGGGAGTTCCCGACCCGGAAGCAGGAACCCAGATATGCCCTGTATTGTGGTGATAAGGTTTATGTGGATGGAAAAGTTCGGAATGGTTATTGGCACATATGGGGCGTGAGTGGGGAATCAGATGAAGGATGGATATCACCCCGGTACATTGATGTGTGGGAACCGATGGATGATGTCGCAGGAAGGTATGTGGTTGTTGGTCAAGGTCGGGTTGCTTTGAGGGAGGGGATTGACGGAAAGCGAATTGATTGGGTTTATCCGGGGGAAGAAGTTGAAGTGTTGGCAATGTCAGCGAAGTGGGCAGTTGTCAAAAAAACATTGAAGAAAGGATGCCGAAAAGGGTTTGTCAAAGCCGAGTATTTGGAGGAAATAGCCGATGAGAAAAAGTGATGTTGCGTATAATCCACCGCTTCCCCACAATGGGGAAATGCCGAAGAAGGTGGAGGAAATGACTCTTGATGAGTTGCAGAAGGAGTTATTGAAAACCTGTGCCAAGTGTCATGGGGATTACACAATTTGTGAAGGGTGCATGGATTGCCTTCCGGGAAGGTTGTTGATTGATAAATTGAAGGAGAATCCGAAAGACAGACAGAGGGGAATCCGGAAGATGTATGGGTTGAGTCCGGTAAAGAAGCAAGAGATTGCCAAGAATCTGTATCGTGATGCTCTTGTTTCCGGTGACCCTGTGAATTATCTGGTGACCCAATGTGGATTTGATGAGAATTCAGCCAAACAGAGGTTGTATACATATAAAAGGAAGTACCCAGATGTCCGGGATAAGGTCAGAAGATTGGCAGGAATGGGGGAATTGAAAATGACGAAGTTGGAGCCGAAGAAGATGAGTGATATTGCCCCGAAGCAGGAAAAGACCGTTCCGGAATTGGTTTCCGAATTGGAGAAGGAAAGGAGAGATTTGCTGAAGCGGATATCAGAAATAGATTCCGCATTGGCAATTATCAAAGCGAAGGTCGGATGAACAAGTACCATGCCAGAAAGGTTGAGTATGATGGAATCAAGTTCGACTCTGCATTTGAGAGGAACAGATACATCCAACTTCGGAAGATGGAGGAAGAAGGGAAAATCAGAAACCTCCGGATGCAAGTCAAGTATGAAATCATACCGAAGCAGAGTGGTGAGAGAGCCGCCCATTATATCGCAGACTTTGTTTATGAGAATGATAATGGGGTTGTTGTGGAGGACACCAAAGGGTTTTCTACCCCCGACTATATTTTGAAACGCAAACTCATGATGTGGGTTCATGGGATAAAGGTGCAGGAGGTTCGGATGAATGAGTTTCACAAGAAAAATCCAAAGAAACATCGCAAAGAATAATTATGCCTATCTGAAGGATAAGGAGAAGATGGACATAGTTGCTCAGAAAGCCGAGATATTCCGGAATGGAATCACGGCAGATGACCTCAAGCGTGAGTTTCAAAAAGGATATGGAGCCGGGTGGTCGGATGGTCGGGAGAAACTCTACAAGGAAGTATTCGCCGCTATTTGTCTGGTCATGGGGGAAGAATATGATTCGGATGACATCATTGATTTTCTTCATGAGGTTGATAATCGGACACAAGTGTCCATTGATGCCAATGAGGATTTGGATGAGGTTCTGGAAAGGTATGGAATTAAGTTGAATTTCAGAAATGCATTAGACAGGATTGAAGAGGTGTGAGCATGGAGCCGATAACAGCAGTTGCTTTGGTTTATTATCCCGGAGAAGAGGAATTGAATCTCTGTAAAAGGGCGGTATGGGTTACGATGGGGAAGGTCGGTGAACCCAAAGGATTATCAAACGAGTTATTGAGGAAGTTGTTGGTGGCACGGCATAGTCCGATAAGGGTACTAAACTTCGGGTTTAGCATTACTAACATTCCGTCAAACATCGCAACTCATCTGGTTCGCCATGTTCATGCCGTACCATTTGTTTCTTCATTGAGGAATGATAGGCAGGACAGAATGGATGGGGATTTGGCTCCACGGAACACCCCGGTTGATATGATTCTGTATTGTAATGCGGAGGAACTAATGACAATCGCAAATAAAAGATTGTGCATGAAAGCGAGTCCGAAAACACGGAGTGTTGTCCAGATGATGTGTGATGAGGTTGTGAAGAAGTTTCCGGTGTTCAAGGGTTTATTGGAACCTATGTGTGTTTATCATGGTGGGGTTTGTCATGAAATAAATGGTTGTGGGAGGTGTGCGCAGGATGGATGAAGAGAAAACCGCCGAAGTTGAGATGGAAGGTGGAGGTTCTACATGGTGGTATGTGTGTGGAGAATGTCACACGGCAGTTGACCCAAAGCAGGAGTTTTGTCCGGAATGTAAGCGGAGGTTGATTTGGGATGCCAATGGAAAGGGATAGATATCCTGCTGATTGGGGGAGGATAGCGTTTGATAAAAAAGAAAGCACAGGATGGAAGTGCGAGGTTTGTGGTAGGCAATGCAGAAAGCCGGGGGAGAAGTTTGATACGCATAGGCGAACATTGACAGTTGCTCATTTGAACCATATCCCGGAGGATTGTAGACCGGAGAATTTGAAAGCCATGTGTGCAGGATGCCATTTGAAGTATGATGCGAAACATCATGCAGAGACAAGGAGATTGAAGAGAGCATGAATGAAAAAGAGATTTGGGATGCCATAAGTGAGGAAGTAAAGAACCCATATGGGGTTGCGGGAATCATGGGGAATCTGATGGCAGAAAGTTCCTTGAACCCGATATGCATCACCAAGAAAGGATTATCAATAACGGGTGCAGAGTATGTTCGGAGAATCAAGGATGGAACAATCACACCGGATGAATTCGCCCATGATGG
>Ga0310690_10005349_pt1 | contig 17488 bp, 13 predicted proteins | sample AusTroGonzalo_MG_2_FD_207661 | JGI IMG/M metagenome (GOLD analysis project Ga0310690, IMG submission 207661) | Bovine rumen microbial communities from tropical cattle in Woodstock, Queensland, Australia - Gonzalo_04 (v2) (version 2) | ecosystem: Host-associated > Mammals > Digestive system >...
CGGAGCTGCGATCTGCTCCTCCGGAATAAACTCGAAATAACAGACATCCGGCAGCAGGACATATTCACCCACCGCGCCGAGAACCGGCGCGACGCCCATATTGCTCTCTGAAGCCGCATAGATAAAGCCGTGCAGGGGAACATTTCCCGCCAGGGCCGTCAGTTTATCGCTGAACGGCTGGAAGAGGCTGCCGCTGATCATCTGGATATACCGGAGTTTCTTCCAGACCTTGGGCAGCATTCCGTCTTTCAGGGTTGCCCGGTCCAGTCCGGCCAGTTGATCTGCCCGCCGCCGATCCGGCGGAAGCTTTTTCCGCAGGTACTCCTTCCATTCATCACTGATATGGAAACAGTCGCTGACCGTCCCGTTCCGGATATCGCTGATCAGTTCATCCCAGTGCCGGAGGATGTATTCAAACATGCCGACCGCCCTGTGTGCAAAGATCCCGTGGATCGCTGTTACATGCTCATTTCCGAGGGCAAACCGGACCTTGATATACAGCATATCCTCCAGTTTGGCCGGGAACAGCGCCTCCTCCGGTGCCGTATAGCAGGAAAGATCGAAAGAACCCGTCTGATGGGCTGTACGGATGCTCACGCCTGAACGCACGCCGTTCATGGTTCCGTCCGGCATATCCGTGAGGTAGAATTCACTGAGATGGAAAATGCATCCGAAGATCTCCTGCATGCTGTATTGCGGCAGCGCTTCCCGTATAATACCCAGGCTTGCCTGGTCCACGTACAGGTGCTGCTTTTCGGCATCCTCCCGGCACAGTGGGATAAACTTGGGTTCCCCCGTGCTTCCCGCGCTGATGTTGTAGAACACCGGCGGATCAACGGTCAGGATGTTCCGCTCTCCATGAATCATCCGGGTGAAACTCTTGTCATAATCCGGGAAGGTGCTGAGCGGAACCATCTTGCTGTACTGGGCGCCGTCCCGGATCTTTTCAAATCCGTACCGTTCTCCGAACTCTGTGTGCGCGTTGCGGCGCAGCAGGCGCGTCAGGAACCGTTCCTGCTCTTCACAGGCATGGCTGCAAACATTTCGTAACTGCGTAACGGCATTTGCCAGGGCGATCTCATCCATCAACTGCTCTCACCTCCCCGATCATATGATGACCAACAGGGAGTTCAGGCCGAGGATCCGCTTGTACAGGACGGACTTGACCAGTTTCCTGATCATGGCGATCCCCATGTACTCGTCGCTGTCTTCCTGGCCGGACAGCGGGTTCAGATCCATACCGTCATAACGGATTCGGATACCGAACGTTCCCTCGTAGGTAAACATGCGGATATCAAAATGGATCTGCTCCGGGGCGTTCTTCATACCGATCAGGGTCATCAGTTCCTCCAGCGCCAGGCTGATCCGCATCGTCGTTTTGACGTCCATATCGTTCGCTTCCAGGAATCCGGTCACCCTTTCACAGGCGCCGCAGATCTCCTGGTTGTCTCCGAGTACTGAATAATTGATGATGTTGTTGCTTCTGTCCAGGCTGTTATCCAGCAGCATAAACCAGCTGAGATTCCTGTTCCTTTTGCAGATAGCCCGGGCCGTGATCAATGCCGTTGCCAGTGTCAGTGTTTCCCCGATCGGCAGGAAAAGCCACACCGGCCCTCCCGCAGCGGCCAGGATCATCAGGCTGGAGACAGAGAACAGGAATACCCGGCAGAAGATCAAGACGTTGGCAAATGCGGCACGCCCCGATACATTGTAGAATCCGGATAGGATATTGTTGCACAGGGCCGGGAAAAGGCTCACGGCAAGACAGATCATCGGGAAATAAACCGGTACCTTCAGCCCGTAGGCGGCAGCGATCAGTCCCGCTCCCGCGCTGATGATCACCCCGAAGATCGCGCAGTAGATCATGCCGCTTGTGGATTCGAGCTTCAGCACGATCCGGAGGCTTCGGTTGTCGTGTTCCCCCTGGTAGACACCCAGGATAGCGGACGCCGCCTGCGGTACACCGACCGTCACCGCCTCCCCGAATGCGCTGATACCGTTGACGACTGTGAACAGGGCTACTGTTTCGCTTCCGCCGTATGACATCAGGATCCCGTTCACACAGAGCAGCCGGATTGTCTGCATCAAATTGTTCAGCGCAGCCGGGCTGCCCGTTGCAGCGATCCTCCGGAAAGCTTCCCAGTCCGGCAGTTGCGCTTTGAAACGGAAGGATGTTTTTCCGGTATGCATCTGGACCATTCCGACCTCGCAGGCCAGGGCCGTGGCGATGACACTGGCCAGCGCAGCGCCGTATACGCCCATATCCATCCCGAATAAGAAAAGCAGGTCCAGGAGGACGTTCCCGACACCCATGACGGCCATCATCACGGTAACGGTCTTGTGTTTCCCGTCCAGGCGCAGGAACCAGAACGGGATATAGATCAGGATCTTCGGTGCCGCACCGATCAGTGTGATCTTCGTATAATCCCGGACCATCCCCACGATCCCGGCGTCGCTGCAGAGCAGGCCGGCAATCGTATCGGACAGGAAAATCCCGACGATCGTCATGACCGCCGAGGAAACGAAGCATGTAAACAGCGCGATGCCGTAATAGCGCTGGGCTGCTTCGCTGTTATCCTTCCCGATCTCGTTGGATGCGCAGATAGCCGTCCCGGAAACGAAGAAGGAACCGAGAATGCATAAAACAAGGTATACGGGGACGCACAGGCTGATCGCTGTCAGGCCGTCCGTTCCGATCTTTTGTCCGACGATAACGCCGTCGGCAATGATATTCACGCAGCCGCTCAGGATGGAAAGCATGCTTGGGATCAACGCAGCGTTGTATGCTTTTTTCAGGAATCCCCTGCTCTGCCCGAGGCCCTCAATGGCGGTCGCTTCCTGTCGCTTCATAGTCTGCTGCTTCTCTCCCGGATTAATATACTGATTATTATATTATACGTCCTGGCTGCCTTTTCTTCAATACTTAATCAGCGCCTGAACCGATATCCTTCCAGGCGCTCTGCAGCCCTTCGATAATGGACAGATGCTGCGGGCAGGCCGCTTCGCAGGCGCCGCAGGCGATACATTTGTCCGCCCCGCTGTCGTTCTTCCGGATCATCATCATGCCCCAGTCAGCCTTCGGATCGGTCTCATACAGGGAGAAATTGTTCCAGACGGAGAACACACCCGGGATATTCACGCCGTTCGGGCAGGGCATGCAGTAGCGGCAGCCGGTGCAGCCGATCTTTGTGCGGCTGATATACGCTGCACGTACGTCGTCGATCAGCTGGAGCTCTTCCGCTGTCATGATGCCTGCCTCGACCGTATCAAAAATCTTCAGGTTCTCGGCGATCTGCTCCGCCTCGTTGCAGCCGGATAGGACCACCGATACTTCCGGGTGATTGCACAGCCAGCGGAACGCCCATTCCACCGGCGTCCGTTTCACCGGGAAGGCGTCGTACAGGGCCTGCACGTTGGCTGGTGCCTTGGCCAGCCGTCCGCCGAGCATGCCTTCCATGATCACGACCGGGATCCCGAGGCTTCCGGCCAGTTCCAGGCCTTTTGTTCCGGCCTGGTTGTTAATATCCATGAAGTTGTACTGGATCTGGACCATGTCCCAGTCCTGGTCTTTCAGGATATACTCAAACTCGTCATACGGGCCGTGGAAGGAAAAACATTTGTACCGGATCTTTCCTGTCCTCTTCATGTCGTCAAAAAATTCCGGGGCGCCGATGGACTTGAAATATTCCCACTTTTCCTTGTTGATCCCGTGCATCAGGTAAAAGTCGATATGGTCTGTCTGCAGCTTTTTCAGTTCGCTTTCAAGCAGGGCTTCCATCTCTTCCCGGTTGTGGACAAACTCCGCCGGCATCTTTGTGGCGATGGTCACCCGGTCGCGGTAGCCGTCCTGAAGGGCCTTCCCCAGAACGATCTCCGAGGTTTTGTCCAGGTATACGTAGGCGGTATCCAGATAGGTCACGCCGCCGTCAATGGCCTGACGGATCAGCCGGATAGCCTTCTGTTCATCGATCACGCTGTCTCCGGAAGCGGCACCGTTAAAACGCATGCAGCCCAGGCCGAAAGCCGATGCCTGGATCCCCAGCTTGCCCATGGTGCGGTATTTCATCGCTTGTACCCCTTTTCCGCCGTTCCCGGCTGTTTTATGTGAATTTATCTTTTACCATATCTATTAAGCCCCAAATCCGTCCTGAAGTCAATTGTTTTGTTGAAAAACCCCGGGCAATTCTGCCCGGAGCCGTCGTGAAGCGGGTTATTTGCCTGAGATCGTCAGTCCGTCAAAAGCGATGTAAGGTATACTCACATTTCCGTCCTTCAGCACATCGCTGCTGATGCCCCGGATCTGCGTGAGCATTTCCGACACGCTTCCGCTGATCATTGTCTCGGACAAGGCGCCTGCGATCTTTCCGTTCTCGATCAGGAAACTGTTCTTCGCCACGCCGGAAAACTCACCGCTGGGAGCAGGCTGTCCTCCGGAAAAGCGCATCACGAGGATCCCGCGGTCAATCCCGCTGATCATCTGTTCCAGTGTCTCCCTTCCGGGAGCGACGATGATATTGCCGCTCTGGTTTCCCGCCCGGGTTCCTCCGGTTTTGTTGGCGCCGTACTGGCTCAGGAAGAAGCTCGTCAGTCTGCCGTCACGGATCAGGTCAAAGTTCTCTGCAGGATATCCTTCCCCGGTGTAGTGCGAGCCGACCACCACATCTTCGCCCAGCGGCCGGAAGGACAGCGAGAATGCGGGATCCGCCACTTCCTTCCCCAACTGGTCCTTCCAGATGCTGACGCCGTCGATCAGGCTCATGTCGCTGACAAAGTTCTCCAGGATCGTTCCGATCACGATCTCAGCCAGTGCCATCGGGGCCAGGATCGCGGGGCCGATGAATTTCCCTTCAAGCGGCATCGGATCCAGCTGCTGTTCCACGGCAGCCAGTTCGCGTTCGATCAGCGCGCATTCGATGACCGGCCGGTCCAGGGTTTTCACGGTCACGTCGCTGCCGTAGAAAGAGGTGCTCTTCTCGCCCTCGTGGGCGGAATACATCAACCCGAAGGAATAGCATCCGGACCGGGTGCGGTAGCACACATCATTGGTGGACATAAAGACGGTCTTTGCCGCGTCGTGCTCGGTGATCATCTGCTCCATCAGGATCTTCGGATGTCTTTCCCGAATGATCTCCAGCAGTTCCTTCGTCCGCATGAACAGACGATCGGTGTCACACTCCGGTATGCCTTCCTCAAAGCTTTCATCTGCCGGGCCTTCAGCGAATTCCCAGGCAGGATCCGGTTTGCCGCTGTCGCACGCAGCGATCGCGTCCGCCACGGCAGCCTTCACAGCATCTTCCTCAAAGCGGTTGATCTGTACCGTTCCTTTGTGCTGCTCCTTCAACACCGTGATGATGACATTCCGATCGAACAGGGTCCGCATCAGCGAGAACTGCCCGCCGTCCACGTTGAATTCCTTCTTTTCGCTCTCACTGACCGTGCACTGGACATAATCTGCTCCCAGCTTCTTTGCCTCCGTCAGGATCGTTTTTGCGATACTTGTGATTCTGTCCATCTCAACGGCCTCCAATCTTCACCCGGCAGCGCAGGGCCGGACCGCCCATGCCCACAGGCATCGGCTGCTTTTTCCCGCAGAAGCCGGAGCTGCACCAGAATACCGAGTCGCTCACCATGTCCACCGTCTTCAGCATTTCAAACGCCACGCCGGAGATCGTCGTATCCAGCAGAGCCTTGCCCAGCTTTCCGCCTTTGATCTCATACCCCATCGTCACGCCGAACATGAACTCGCCCGTGGTATCTGCCTGTCCGTTTCCGGAATCGATCAGGTAATAGCCGTCGTCGATCGAGGCGATCATATCCTCCAGCTTGTCCTTTCCGGGATGCACCGCGGTATTCCGCATCCGGATCAGCGGTTCATCCGAGAACATCCAGGCGCGCGCATTTCCTCCGGGCTCCATTCCGAAATGCTGCGCGCTTTCGCGGCTGTTCATATAGCCCGTCAGGATGCCGTTTCGGATCAGGGGTACGTCCTTCGCTTCGGTTCCCTCGTCATCCACAAACACCGGAAGCGGGCATGGCTCGCCGAAGGCGGTGTGGGCAAAGTCGGTCAGTGTCACCAGGTCGCTGGCTACCCGTTTGTTCAGGTTGTGTGCGGCCACGCTGCCGCCGAGAACAAGGTCTGCCTCCACGGTATGCCCGACCGCTTCATGGCTCAGCATGCCGGTCATCATCCCGCCGAGGATCACGGTCTTCTCTCCCGCATCCGCATAGACGCCTTCCCGCTTCTGCATCAACTGCTCATACAGTTGGTCGATCCCGTCATGAAGCGCGGCCGGATCGGTGAAGTTCACGTCAAACGTACCGCTGCCGCCGAAGGCTTTGAAAAGTTCCACAGGGGCGCCGGCTGGTGTCTCCGCCGTAAAGAATACGTAGATGTATGACCGCGGGGAAAGGATGTGCGCGTCCCTGCCATCGGATACCTTCAGGAGTTTTTCCATGGAATCCTCGGTCGCGAGAACTTTCCGACTGGTCAGCTTCGGGCAGTGTGCGGCGATATACGCGTCCACTTCGCGCGCAAAATCCACATAGACCTTCTGGTCCGGATCGTGGATGTCTTCCGTCACAAAAGGCTGTCCGCCCGTAAGCGGCGCCAGCGGCGGCTTGCCGTTTCCGGCATGTCGGTCCATGAAAGCCGCGTTTTCCAATGCAGCTTTCAGCACAGTGGCGGCAGCCTCCTTCGTGTATTCGGCCATGGAGGAGAAGCCACACACGCCGTTCCGGTATACGCGTGCGGATACGCCGCTCACATCGGAGCGGACGTTCGCCATCACATCACCGGACAGAAGCACCACGCGGCGATTCCGGTTGTTCTGTCCCCGGAGCTCCGTATGTACGCCCGGCGCGAACAGGCTTTTCTGTTCATTCAGCAGATCCTGCAGCATCTCTTATCCCTCCTGTGCCCTGATCTCGTTCAGGTCGTACGGTGTGGTCTGGTAGACCATGTAGTTCAGCCAGTTCGCGTAGAGCAGGTTCGCATGGCTGCGCCAGGTCACCATTGGCTCCTGCGTATCATCGTCGTTCGGATAGTAGTTCTTCGGCACCTCGATCGGAAGGCCCGCGTTCTTGTCCCGCAGGTATTCCTTTTCCAGGGTCCTCGGATCATATTCGCTGTGGCCCATGATGAATACCTGGCGGCCGTTCTCAGTGATTGCCGCATACACGCCTGCTTCATCGGATGAGGCCAGGATCTTCAGTGCCGCGCACTTCTCCAGGTCTTCCCGCCGTACGGTCGTATGCCTGCTGTGCGGCGCCATGAACACGTCGTCAAACCCGCGAAGCAGGATATAGTTCTTCCGTTCCGCATGGTGCGAAAACACGCCGAACAGTTTCTTTTCCAGCGGTTGTTTCGGCAAGCCGAAGTGGTAGTACAGCGCTGCCTGTGCACCCCAGCAGATGTGGAAGGTCGAATGGACGTGGCTTTTGCTCCATTCCATGATCTCACACAGCTCATCCCAGTATTCCACTTCCTCGAACGGCAGGTGCTCCACCGGTGCGCCGGTGATGATCATGCCGTCGAAGTTCTGGTCGCTGATCTCCGGGAATGTCTTGTAGAAAGCGGTCAGATGCTCTGCAGAGGTGTTCTTCGACACATGGGAACGCATCTTGACCAGTTCCGTTTCCACCTGCAGGGATGTGTTCCCCAGCAGGCGCAGCAGCTGTGTTTCCGTATCGATCTTGGTCGGCATCAGGTTCACGATGGCGATCCGGAGCGGTCGGATGTCCTGTGTCGTCGCCCGGGTCTCCGTCATAACGAAGATATTCTCTTCCGTCAGCGTCTTGTATGCCGGCAGCTCATTCGAGATCTTGATTGGCATCGTCGGTCATTCCTTCCCTTGGTGTAACTCTGCTGCAATCCTTCTGGAACCAATAACAAGCAGCAGATGAGGCCGAAGGTTTCCAAAGGGCGATCGGAAAGCCCATTGGTCGCATCAGCAGATGCGAAATCTCTTCTTCCATAATGTAAAAAGTATAAGCTTTCCCTTTGTACAAATCAAGTTTTACCGCAAAGCAAAGCGCCCGTGCTTTTCGCACGGACGCATATTTGATCTGCGGTGATCAGTACATTCCGCCCATTCCACCGCCGGCAGGAGCCGCGGGTTCGGGTTCCGGAATATCCGCAACCAGGGATTCGGTGGTCAGGATCATCGCCGCGATGGACGCCGCGTTCTGCAGCGCGCTACGGGTGACCTTGGTCGGGTCGATGATGCCGCGCTCCACCATGTCCACATACTCGCCCTTCAGCGCGTCATAGCCGTAGCCGGGCTTCTTGGCGTTCTTGATGTGGTCCACAATCACGCTGCCGTCGATACCGGCGTTCAGGGCGATCTGTCGGATCGGTTCTTCGAGGGCGCGCAGGACGATCTCCACGCCGGTCTTGGCGTCGCCCGCGTAGTTGTCAAGCAGGCCGGCAACCTTCGGGATCACGTTCAGCAGGGCAATACCGCCGCCGGGCACGATGCCTTCCTCGGCAGCCGCACGGGTCGCGCTCAGCGCATCTTCAATGCGCATCTTGCGTTCCTTCATTTCCACTTCGGTCGCGGCGCCGACCTGGATTACCGCAACGCCGCCGGCCAGCTTGGCCAGCCGCTCCTGCAGCTTCTCACGGTCATAGTCGCTTGTGGTTTCGGCGATCTGGGCACGAATCTGGGCAACGCGGGCCTTGATGGCTTCCTTGTCGCCGGCGCCGTCCACGATCGTGGTGTTCTCTTTGTTCACCTTGACCTGGCGGGCTTTGCCCAGCATGTCAACGGTGGCTTCCTTCAGTTCCATGCCGGTCTCAGAGGAGATCACGGTACCGCCGGTCAGGATGGCGATATCCTGCAGCATTTCCTTGCGGCGGTCGCCGAAGCCGGGAGCTTTGACGGAAACGCAGGTGAAGGTGCCGCGCAGCTTGTTGACCACCAGGGTGCTCAGGGCTTCGCCTTCCACATCCTCGGCGATGATCAGCAGCTTCTTGCCGGTCTGCACAACCTGCTCCAGTACGGGCAGGACTTCCTGGATGGCGCTGATCTTCTTGTCGGTGATCAGGATCAGCGGATCGTCCAGCACAGCTTCCATCTTTTCGGTATCCGTGACCATGTAGGCGGAAGAATATCCGCGGTCAAACTGCATGCCTTCCACGGTAGTCATGCCGGTGGTCATGGTCTTGCTCTCTTCAACGGTGATGACGCCGTCAGCGCCGACCGTCTCCATCGCGTCGGAGATCAGCTGTCCGATGGTCTCATCCGCGGCGGAGTTTGCGGCGACCTGGGCGATTGCCTGCTTGCCGTTGATGGGCTGGCTCTGTTCCTTCAGGCCGGCAACAGCCGCTTCGGTACCGGCTTCGATGCCTTTCTTCAGGATCATCGGATTCGCGCCGGCAGCCAGGTTCCGCAGGCCTTCACGGATGATGGCCTGGGCCAGCAGCGTGGCGGTGGTGGTACCGTCACCGGCGACGTCGTTGGTCTTGGTGGAAACTTCCTTCACCAGCTGGGCCCCCATGTTTTCAAAGGGATCTTCCAGTTCGATCTCCTTGGCAATGGTCACGCCGTCGTTGGTGATCAGCGGAGCGCCGTATTTCTTGTCCAGCACTACGTTGCGGCCTTTCGGTCCAAGGGTGATCTTTACGGTATCAGCCAGCGCGTTCACGCCTTTTTCCAGGCTGCGGCGGGCTTCCTCGCCATACTGAATCTTCTTAGCCATAGTTCTCATTCTCCTTCTGTTATGTTATTCGACGATTGCCAGGATATCGCTCTGGCGGACAATGATCAGTTCCTCGCCGTCCACCTTCACTTCAGTGCCGGCATACTTGGAATAGATCACCTTCTCGCCCGCCTTCACGTGCATGGTGATCTCCTTCCCGTCAACATTTCCCCCGGGACCGACGGCGATCACGATCGCCATCTGGGGCTTTTCTTTAGCGGCGCTGGTCAGGATCAGGCCGGATTTGGTGGTTTCTTCTGCTTCGCAGTTCTTGATGACAACGCGGTCACCCAACGGCTTCACGGTCATGAATTGGTTCCTCCTGTCATTTCTGTGTTGTTTTAGCACTCGTTCTTGTTGAGTGCTAACAACCAGAGAGTAATATAATGCTTTTATATATTGAAAGCAAGTTTTTCTGTTGGCGATATTACATAGTTTTTTCGTAATTTCTTTATTATTCTTTTACATTCTCCGTTTTTCTTCGTCTTTTATTGTTTCGGTCTTCCGACAGCTTCATTTCTTTGGGTTTGACCGGGTTCGCATCGCACCGGCTTTGTGGACAGATATGGGCATCCATGCTATACTTTTCGCGGTTTCAGCAACATAGGTATTTCCCGGAGGTGCAGCCATGACTGTGCAGAAAGCAAAAGGGCCAGGGTCTTTTCGGCAAAAAGAAAAGCTCCTCTTTTGTTCTGTGCTTCTCCTGGGGCTGTTACTGGTCCTCCTGATTCCTCCCTTTGACTCGCCGGATGAGCTGACCCATTTCCAGAACGTATGGGCCATCGGGCACGGGCAGGCTTTTACAGAGGAATACTGGGCTGAAGGGAAACTGTCGCTCCCCGCCGGATTCGCCCCCCTGATGAACGAATATCCCATCCGGTTGTTCGGGATCGGAAATCAGAATAAATGTTCATGGGCTGACTTGTTCCGGCAGAGTGCGGCTTATCAGCCAACCGGGGATATGATGACTGTCGGAGGCCGGATCTTCTCCTTTGGATATCTTTTCTCTGCCCTGGGGATGGCTCTCGGTTCCGCCGTCGGTTCCCTCTTCGGCATCCCCCTGCTGTCCAGTCCCTACATTCAGCTCTTGCTGGGGCGTATGGCCAACTGGATCGTTTTTGTCATGGTCGCGTTCGCATCACTCTGGAAGGAACAGCCTTTCAGGAAAACCCTCTTCCTGCTGGCGACGATGCCCATGACCCTGTTCCTGGCAGCCACCCTCAATTACGACGCTATTTTGATTCCTGTTTCCTTTTATATGTTCGCATCGGTCCTGTCCCTGTCGGAAAACAGGGCCGGTGAGGTTCCGGCTGCAGAATATCTCAGGCTGGTCTTCTGCGCGCTGTTCCTGTGCGGGATCAAAGCCCCTTATGCCTGCCTGCTGCTTCTGTTCCTCCTTCTTCCGCGCAACGCCTTCGGAATGGATGCCCGCAGAAGAATACAGCGTCGGTTCGTGATCCTTCTTGCTGCATTGATCGGCCTGGTGCTGGCTTCCGTTCCCTATCTGGTCCCTGCCGGAGGCGCTGTCGGTTATACGGTTGAGCAGCGTGACTGGCTGCTTTCACATCCCTTTGCCCTGCCTGGCATCCTCCTCAAAACCCTTTGGGTAGATGCCGTTTCCCTGATTATCGGCTTCTGGGGCTGTTACGGCTGGTTGGATCTGCATTTCCCGAGGATCTGGACAGTCGTCGGGTGGATCATTCTACTCACAGTGGCCGTCTTTGAATGCTGTACCTTCCCTTCTTCCGGGCACAGACGGAAACGGCTTCCCGGACTGATCGCCACGATCCTGGTGTACAGCATTCTCTGTACCCTTCAGTATATCAGTCATGCGCCGAAGGCAAACGGGGGCATTATCGGAGGAGATCATTCATATGGCTTCCAGGGCCGGTATCTGATCCCCTGTTTCCTGCCATTCATGCTGACTTTTGCAAACAGCAGCCTCAATCAAAAAAAGCCGAAACTCGTATCGGCTTTGAAGAATAAGCTTACATGGGTTGTCGTCTGCTGGGGCGTCTTCTGTTATCTGCTCGGTGCGGTCACGCTGCTCACCCGATACTGGATCTGAGCGTCGCGCGATTTATTCTGTTTTCATCTCCCGGATCGAGTTTTTTCGGACAAAGTAGGCCTTCCCGGCAATGGATGCCAGCGGGAGGTCTTTTTTCGAGTCCGTATAAAACTCATCGATAAACGCGTCCGGGTATTCCCTGCGGAAGCGTCGGACTTTTTCAGTGCCGGAACAGTTCGGCCCGCCGAATCGTCCCGATGCCGGATCCACGTCCGTGGCAATCAGCGTAACCCCGAATTCCCTGCTCACCGGTCCGAGCAAAAAAACGGGAGAAGCGGAGATGATGACGTCGCTCTCCCGTTTCCGTTCCAGGTACCATTTTTTGATCTTGCCGGTATGCTGCTCCCAGAACCGGGTGACACGCACTTCATCCGCCGGGAGGTACCTCAAGAACGAAAAAAAATGTTCCTTCCATTTTTCCTTCGGGATCCGTTTCAGCCCGTACAGGAGCGTGCCGTAAAAGAGCTCCGGCAGGCACTTCAGAAAAACCGAAGGCTTTTCACGAATGCTGTACAGCCAGAAGTCGACCGAGCTGTCGCCGTCGTAGATGGTCCCGTCAAAATCATATACGTTCATCACATCACCTGATCACATACAGGAGCATGGTCATCAGCACCAGGTACAGCGCGCAGAGTCCCAGCAGCACCTTGTCATGGATCAGGACCTCCACCGGGTCGCCGTCGGAATTGCCCTCCACCGTCATGCTGTATTTCATGAAGATCAGCATAACCACCGGCACTGTCCAGATCAGCCGGCTGCCGTGATAGGCCTCGATCGTCTTCGCATCCATGGTCCACAGGGCGTAGAACACAAAAACCAGCGCCATGCAGATATACATGTTGCTGTCAAGAAATGAAAACGAGTATTTGCCGATCACTTCGCGTGTCTCGTCGTTCCCCTGCCGTTTCAGTTCGTTTCTGCGCTTTCCGAGGCCCAGATAGAAAGCCGCGGAAAGGATCACCAGATACAGCCAGTCCGACATCTCGATTCCGGTCACGACAGAGCCGTACATCGCGCGGATCAGGAAACCGGCCGCAAGGATTGTGACGTCCAGTAGCGGAATGTTCTTCATACCGAAGCTGTAGCCAAGGTTCAGCAGGAAATACAGGACCAGGAGCCCTGTTGCGAACGGGTGGAAGCACAGGCAGTTGAACAGGATCGCCAGGGCGATCAGTATGATCGTAAAACTGGTCGCCGCCCGGACGGAAATCTTTCCGGCAGCAATTGGCCGGTTGCGCTTGGTCGGATGATTCCGATCCTTTTCAACATCCCGGATATCATTGATAAAATAGACGGCAGACGAGATAAAGCAAAAGCTCAGAAATGCATAGATCGACGGAAGCAGCTTGTCCGGGTCAAGAAACTGACCGCTGCATACCAGTGGAGCAAAGACAAGCAGATTCTTGATATAGTGATGGACACGCATCTCCTGCAGATAGTACTTCATCTTCATCTCCCACCGTTAAACAGGATAGTTGGTGATCGCGAAAGCAAGCAGTTTCCCGATCCCGCACAGATTCAGCCAGCCGAGCAATGCCACTATAGTACAGCTCACCAGCGGAGTCAAGAAAGCGAGCTTTGTTTTCGCAGCAAGTCCCTCGACCAGCCGGAACAGCAGCACCAGGAAAGCCCAGCCGAAGTACAGCGTATAGAGGATCATACCGTTTTCCGGGGCTCCCCAGCCGACAATCAGCAGCAGGAGCATGGAAAACCCTGCCCAGGCGCCTGCGATCCGGACCGTTCGGTCTTTGCGGTGGAGGATGAAGCTTACGACGCAGAGCAGCAGGAGGATCAGGCCGACAAGGTCCGTTTTCAGGATGTTCTGTCCTGTCAGCTGCCAGGAGGGATGCCCGTAGGTGACCATATCCGCCGCCGCGTCCGGTGCGGCAAAGCACGATGTGATAAAGGACAGGTATTGGTTGACCCGGCCCGCCAGGCTTCCGCCGCCGGCAAAGGAAGCAAGAATACCGGCTTTCTTTGATAAGCCCAGCAGCGTATCCAGCCGGCCGAAAGCGAAGAATATCGTCAGGAATCCGGCGGCAGCCTTGACCATCTTTTCCAGGAAGGACCTGAAACCCTTTCCGTCTGTTTCTGCACAGTATGTAAGCGGCATGAATGCCAGGCTGGTCAGCAGGGTTCCTCCGGCCGCCGAAACATCGATCAGGGATGCGCTCCCTTTCGCAGTCCGGGAGTATGCGGCAAAGATAAGCCAGAAATAAGCGATGATGTATTGCTCGATCATCACGGAGAACAGCAACGTGGAATATGTCACCGCGGTAATCAGCATGAAACAGATCCTGTCCCGCCGGTTCAGCCGGAGCATCCCGGTCAGCATCAGGTTGGTCATCACCAGCAAGGCGATCTGGAACAGGTTCATCAGCAGCGGGGTGATCATCCGGCTCAGCCCGGAGAATGGAAGTGCAAGTAAGTATGCCGGTGCAATCAGCGGTGCCGAAAACACAGCAAAGAGCGGCTGGCGCAGGTCGTTCTCCGGATGGTACAGCCAGAGGAAAACGTTCGGCTCAATCATGCTCGGGGAATCACTGGTATAGATCACTTCATAGCTAACGCCCGAATCCCAGAAAGCGTTGCTGTTTGCAAAGGCATAGACCGCATATCCCATCAGCGCCGCAGCGATCAGGGCATAGGCCGCGATCTCGATCCCCGAAAGCTCGCGGAAAAGCAGCATCAGTACCTGCATCACATGATCCAGCAGGAGGGATATCAGCACATATACGGCTGCCAGGGACAACAGTGCTGCGATAATTGAAATGATGGTCAGGGCCAGTGTTGCCGGCCGGGACTCCAGGGCATTTACCGTCCTGCTGATAAAGCTCTGTACCGCGTAGAAACAGGTCCCTGCCGCCGAGAAGGCAGCGTAGGCTTTGATACCGGCCGGAACCTTCCTGAGTTTTCCACGGATACCGGAGATCAGGGAAAAGAACAGTACGATGAACACAAACGCAACAGGCAGCGCAATGATCTTCTGGGGATCACGCTGCAGGTTCAGTCCCATGAAGGCAAAGGAGGAGAGGATCAGGAGCAGGTTCTGCCTGATATTCCGGATGCTGATCCTGTCCTTGAGTTCCTGAAGCACTTCTTCTCCTCCGTCTCTCTGCGTTCGCAGTCTTTCCGTTATCGGATGGTATTTTATTTATTATACAGCAAACTTCCGGTATTGAGAATACCGCAGCTTCGGTCGCAGTTCCTCCTGTTTGCACAGTTCCCGGATCTGTGCTATCTTTGGATGGAGAAATTTCGAACCTGTCCTGTAGTAGCAGCAGCCAGTTTGAGGTATTTATGGAACAGATCTCCTCAGCCCTTCTCGCCTGGTATGACCGATGCGCCCGGGACCTGCCATGGCGCGGTTTTCATGATGCCTATCGCACCTGGGTCAGCGAGGCGATGCTTCAGCAGACCCGGGTGGAGACGGTTCTTTCTTATTATGAACGTTTTCTGTCCCGTTTTCCCGACCTTGCTTCCCTGGCCGCTGCCCCGGAGGAAGATGTGCTGAAAGCGTGGGAAGGGCTCGGGTATTACTCCCGTGCCCGGAATCTCTGGAAAGGAGCGCAGCAGGTTGTTTCCGAATACGGCGGAATACTGCCGTGCGATCCGGAGAAGCTGCGGAAGATCAGCGGGATCGGTCCGTATACGGCGGGAGCCATTGCTTCCATCGCCTATGATATACCGGTGCCTGCGGTGGACGGAAACGTGATCCGCGTTCTTTCCCGGATCTTCGGCATCCGCACGGACGCGCTGGAACCAAATACCCGCCGCCGCATCGAAAGCCTTGCTGCTTCCCTGGTCCCTGCGGATCGTCCCGGGGACTATAATCAGGCGGTCATGGATCTGGGCGCGACCGTCTGCGTGCCCGGCACGCCGGACTGCAGCCGTTGTCCCCTCTCCGCTTTCTGCGATGCATTCCGCGCCGGCGATGCCGCGGATCTGCCGATCCTCCCGAAAGCAAAACCCCAGAAAGTGATCCCTTATGCGGTCCTTCTGATCCGTTCCGGCGGTCGGGTGCTTATGAGGCAGCGTACTGAGACGCTCCTGAACGGATTGTGGTGTTTTCCCATGCTGGAAGGCACTTATTCCGACGTTACGCTCCTGCAGTATGTGCGGAAGAAGTTGCGCCTTTCCTGCGCGGATCTCAGGTCTGCCGGCCCCGCCCGCCATGTTTTTACCCACCGGATCTGGCAGATGCAACTCTATACAATGAGCGCGGAAGCTTCCGCCTCCGCGCCTGCAGAATATGAGTTTATTGCTTTGGATCAGCTTGCTTCCCTGCCGGTCCCGGTGGCGATGAGCGCCGCCGTATCCGTGCTGAAGCAGGGATCATCTGAGTGATTCAGTTCTGTTCGTATCTGTCAGGATCACACAGCCCCGATAGATCAGGTACAGTCCGGCGCTCAGCAGCACTGCTCCGATGATGTCCGTCAGCCAGTGAACCCCGGCCGTCAGGCGGCCGATCACCATAAATGCCGAGAACAGCACCACAAAAGCGATCACAGCACGCCGGACGGAAGGTTTTTCCGTCCTTCTTACTGTCTGGAACCAGAGCGTCGGCATCACGCTCAGCACCAGTAACGTCGTCGACGAAGGATAGGAAGCTTCCATCGTGCCTTCAATGAGGATCGGCCGGTAATTGATCGGGATCATCTCAAAGATCAGGTACCCCAGGATGACCATGATATAGTAGGCTCCCAGCAACAGGATATCCGCGTCCACTTTCATCAGGCTCTTCCGTTGGATCAACTGCTTAAGTCCGAGCACACCGAAGCAGATACAGACGACGATCGGAACCAGTCCGAGCCAGTCCGTGATCGTATAGAGCCACAGGTGTACACCTGTCAGCCGGTGGAACCATACATTGACAGTTGCAAATCCGATATCCGTTCCGTTGACCCCGACCGGCTGTACGTCCACATGCCGGATCAGGACCGTCCACAGGATAAAACCCAGCAGCAGCGCCGCTCCTGCTGCGATCTCCTTCTTACCGTTTGCTTTCATCGTTCATCGATTCCCTTTCTTCTGTGTTCTTGCCGTGAGTCATTCTATTCTGTCCATCACGGTTTGTCCACAGCACTGCGACCAGGATGCACAAAACCGAGGCTAAGATGCAGAAATCAAAAGACCGGCTCCTGAAATCATTACTTCTGTTCCCTCAGGTAGGCTTCAAATTCCGGGGTCTGTGACCAGTACCGGATTCCCCAGTTCTCAAAGTTCCATTTATCCATGTACTCGTTGCATTCATAATCGATATACCAAAGCAGTCCGTCCCGGATCACGAAGTTGGTCGGGAAATAGTCGATGTTCAGCCCGGCGTCATGTGCCCGTTCTGCCATTTCCCGGACCTGCCCGAGAAAGGCTTCGACGGATCGTCCGCTTTTGACCAGGTCAAAAACCGTCTCGCCTGCGATGTATTCCTTCACGATCCGTTCTGTTTCCCTGTCTGCTGCGATCATTTCCGGGATCCGGATTCCGGCGTTTTTCAGCCGTTCATAATCCCGGCACTCCGCTTCGATCTTGTTCCCGAATGTATAGTAGTCGCATGGCTCATGATGAATCTGCTTCAGGACGGTTTCCCGGCCGTCGTCTTCGGCAAGCCAGGAATATCCGCCCTTTCCGTGCCCCAGCAACCGGATCAGGCGGTATGCCTTCCCGCAGGCCGTGACCGTTTCTCCCGTTTTCAAGCCTGATTCCCCCGTAAAATCTGAACAA
>Ga0310690_10005350_pt1 | contig 17486 bp, 14 predicted proteins | sample AusTroGonzalo_MG_2_FD_207661 | JGI IMG/M metagenome (GOLD analysis project Ga0310690, IMG submission 207661) | Bovine rumen microbial communities from tropical cattle in Woodstock, Queensland, Australia - Gonzalo_04 (v2) (version 2) | ecosystem: Host-associated > Mammals > Digestive system >...
CGTCCCTGCCATATCTTCTTCATTTTCAAGAAAGTGATAGTGTGGAATGCAAGATATACTAAAGGCAGGAAGAAAGCCAGCCAATGGCCATTGAGGCCAAAGGCAAGTCCCATCGCACAGGCGACGATGCCAACGCCCAGATAGAGCATCAGCGATGTCCGGGCACCGATGCGAACTACCAGCGTGCGCTTGCCAGCCACACGGTCGGTATCGCGGTCACGGAAATTGTTCACCAACAGCAAGGCATCAATCACCAGCCCGCAGGCCAGCGACGCTGTCACCAACTCTGTCGTAAGGGTATGCAACTGTACATAGTAGGTACAACATACAGGTACCAGTCCGAAGAACACAAGAACCAATAAATCGCCCAGGCCCAGATAAGAAAGATGTGTAGTGTACAGAAAGCAGAAAACCACGCAAAGTGCTCCCACGATGACCATTTCCAATCCTCCGTACCATGCCAGCGGCAGACCGACGATGCAGGCCAGACAGGTGGTAGCGGCTATCACCTTCTTCATCTTGTCGATGCTCACCCATCCTTGGGCACAGGCACGTTCAGGCCCCAGCCGCGTGGCGCGGTCGTCGGTACCCTTGGCAAAGTCCACAAAGTCGTTCACCAGGTTGGCATCTATCTGCATGATGAAAGCAAACAGCAGGCAGAGTATGGCAGCTGTCCAATTGAACGTATTTGGCAGATAGTCGGCTCGCGCATCGACCCATGCCAATGACAGGCCTATCATCACAGGAACGGCAGCACCCGACAATGTCTTGGGACGCGCTGCTAGAATCCAAGCCTTTAAAGAATCTTTCTTCACTTCCATATCACTTTTCTTCTAAAACGTTTGCAAAAGTAAAAAATAATTGTTATATTTGCAAACTTTCAAACCAAAACTTTATGCAGACTACTAACCCAAGCCTTGACCTGATGGAGTTTGTCGAGAAGAATATCCTGCCTCAGTATGCAGCATTCGACAAAGCCCACAACATGGAGCACGTCACCCGCGTCATCCGCCGTTCCCTGGAACTTGCCAGGCACACGGGAGCCGACATCAATATGGTTTATGCCATTGCAGCCTACCACGACCTCGGAATGTCGGGACCTCGTGCCGTTCACCACATCACGGGAGGAAAGATTCTTTCGAGAGATTCTAGGTTAAAACGCTGGTTTTCAGATGAAAAGCTGAAGATTATGAAAGAAGCCATTGAAGACCATCGTGCCTCGGCTTCTCGTGCCCCTCGCAGCCTGTATGGAAAGATTGTGGCCGAGGCCGACCGCGATATTGTCCCCGAGCAGGTGTTCCGTCGCACGGTGCAGTTCGGGCTGAGCAACTATCCGCAGCTGGACAAAGAGCAACATTGGCAGCGGTTTCGCCAGCACATGAATGAAAAATACTCGGCAAACGGTTACATCCGCCTCTGGATAGCAGGCTCACCCAACGAGGAAAAGCTCAAGGAGCTGCGTGCCGTCATTGCCGATGAGGAAGAACTCAGGAAGCAGTTCGACCGCTACTTCGGAGAGGAAGCGTTGTAGTTCTCCACCGCTCCGTTGACGGCCTCCTGCATCTCCGGGTCATATTGTCCCACCAAGTACCAATAGGCAAAGGCCAGCACAATGAGCAGCACCACGATGATGATGGTACGAATGAGGCAGGTGACAACGTTCTTCAGCAACAATGCTGCGATAATCACGGCAATGATGGCGAAAATATAGAATCCTACGTTTGACATCTTATCTGAACAGTTGTTTGAATGAAGTAGGAACGGGCGTCTCAAACTCCAGACGCTCTCCCGTCACGGGATGTGTGAGGCAGAGCAGCCAGGCATGGAGGCACAGCCTGTGCAGCGGGTCGTCGCCGTTGCCGTATTTCGTGTCTCCGCAGACGGGGTGTCCCAAATCGGCCGTGTGCACACGAATCTGATTCTTCCGTCCCGTCTCCAGTTGGAACTCCACCAGCGAGTGCTCGGTGGTGCGTTCCAGTACACGGTAATGGGTGATGGCCAGCTTACCGCCATTGTCGACGGGCGAGGAGTAAGTGATATAGGCCTTGTTGTCTTTCAGCCAGTTCCGAACCGTACCCTCATCCTGCTCCATCTCACCGCTCACCACCGCCACATAGCGGCGGTCATAGACTATCTGGTGCCAGTTGTGCTCCAGTATCTGTTCAGTTTCCATGTCCTTGGCATAGACCATCAGGCCGCTGGTGTCACGATCCAGCCGGTGCACCACATGTGCCGTACATTTTTGACGCGACCGGCGGAAATAGTCGTCGAGCACGCTCTTTACGTTCAGCGAGGAATGTCCGGCAGCCATCGAGAGGATGCCGATGTTCTTCTCCACCACGATTATCCACTTGTCTTCGTAGACAATCTTCACATAGCGGCTCTTGAAGCTCTGCTGGTTTCGCTTCGTCTTGCTCACAGCCACCTTCATGCCGGGCTTCAACAGGAAGTTGAACTGGCTGACGGTCTTTCCGTCCACCTTGATTCCCCTACCTTGCAGCGTGGCCTTCACCTTTGTGCGGCTCTCCTTGACATTGGCCAGCAGGAACTCCAGCAGCGGAGCCTCCTCCGTCACCACCAGATGCTCATACTCGCCTTCGCGGTTGTAACCTGTGTTCAGTCTCATATTCCGAAAGGATTAAGGTTGGAGTAGGCCTGACGCGTCTTTTGCTCAATGCCTTCTGCCGAATAGTCGCCACTCACGTCGGCCATCTCCTGCGGATTCAGCTCCAGCACCTTCTGCATGTCCTCTTCTGCTCCCTGCTTGTCACCCTGCTCGTAACGCAAGGCTCCCCGCTCCCGATAGGCATCCGTCTGGAATGGATTCACGTCTGTCACCCTGCCATAAAGCTCTATGGCAGCATCTGCATTTCCCAAAGCAGCCTCCAGTCGGGCTTTCAACAGCAGTACGTCTTCATTGTCCTCTGCCCGTGCCATCAGCCAGTCGGCATCTTCCTCAGCACTCTTGGCGTCACCCATTGCCAGGAGCGTCTGTCCGCGCAGCAGCCGGGCATCGGCCAGCTCTTCATCCAGGCTTATGGCCTTGGTCAGGCGGGCTATCCCCTGCACCAGATGTCCCTGACCCAGCTCTGCCTTGGCATAGAACAAGTGAACCAGCGCATGGCTGTCGTCCAGCGCCAAGGCCTGCTCGCAGATACTGACCATCTCGTCATAGTCCTCTTTCATATAGGCCACGCCGGCTGCCTGCATCATCAGGTTCACATTGTCAGGATCTGTCCGCATGATGGTTTTCAGTTCCCTGAGTGCTTCGTCAAGACGCCCCAGATGGATGAGCGCACGCGAGAAGTAATCATGCACCTCAGGGTCATCCTTCGTCTCCAATGCTTTCTGGAAGCATTTTGCTGCATAATCGAACTGGCCGATGCGCATGGCCTTCACCCCGTCGTATTTCAACAGGTCGAAATTACGTGCATCGGCATTTCTTTTCTCCTCCTCTGGGTCGGCCTCTCCGCCGAAAAAAGTTTTCCAGAAACCCATTTCTGATGATCCGTTCCTATTTAGTGTCGTATATTGTTCTATATACAAAGGAACAGAGATACAGGGCTTTTACGTTAACTGACTATAGTTTGGAACCTAAATCCCCTGTAGCTCTGTTCCCTGTACGTGTCTTATCCTCCGAAGTTGTCGTACATAATCGACTCCGGGTCTACGCCGAGCGAGTCGAGCATAGACACGACGGCCTTCGACATGGGTCCAGGGCCGCACATGTAGTACTCTATATCCTCGGGAGCCTCGTGGTCCTTCAGATAGGTGTTGAGCATCACCTGATGTACGAATCCCGGGGTGTACTTCACGCCTGCTGCATCTGCAGCGGGGTCGGGACGGTCGAGTGCCAGGTGGAAATGGAAGTTGGGATATTCCTTCTCCAGGCCGAGGAAGTCGTCGAGATAGAACACCTCGTTCAAGGCGCGGGCACCATAGAAATAGTGCATCTCACGGTCGGTGGTGTGCAGCGTCTTCGTCATGTGCATGATCTGTGCACGCAGAGGAGCCATACCGGCTCCGCCGCCCACCCATATCATTTCCTTCTTCGAGTCGAAATGCGGGTGGAAATCGCCGAAGGGTCCGCTCATGATAACCTTGTCGCCGGGTTTCAGCGAGAAGATATACGACGAGGCGATACCGGGGTTCACCTCCATGAAGCCGCTCTTGTCTGCCTTGAACGGCGGCGTGGCGATGCGCACGGTGAGCATGAACACGTCGCCCTCGGCAGGATAGTTGGCCATTGAGTAGGCACGGATGGTAGGCTCGGGGTTCTTGCACTTCAGGGGGAACAGCCCGAACTTCTCCCACGACGGCAGATACTCGGCACCGATGAGCTGCTTGTCGAAGTCCTTGTCGTAGTCGATGCAGTCGAAGGCAGGAATCTTGATCTGGGCATACGAGCCGGGCAGGAAGTCCATGTGCTCGCCGGCCGGCAGCTGCACCTTGAACTCCTTGATGAACGTAGCCACGTTCTTGTTGGAGATGACGGTGCACTCATATTCCTTCACACCGAGGATAGACTCATCTACATGAATCTTCAGGTCGCCTTTCACCTTGCATTGGCAGCCCAGGCGCCAGTGGTTCTTAATTTCCTTGCGGGTGAAATGGGGCTTCTCGCTGTCGAGAATCTCACCACCGCCCTCCAGCACCTGCACCTTGCATTGTCCGCACGAAGCCTTGCCGCCACATGCCGACGGGAGGAAGATTCCGTTCTGGTTGAGCGTGGCCATGAGGTTGTTGCCCTGAGGCACGTTGATGGTACGGTCACCGTTGATTTCAATGTTCACGTTGCCCGACGGCGAGAGATAGTTCTTTGCCACGAGCAGAATCACGACCAAGAGGAGTATGACGATAAGGAATACTCCGATACTGTATGCAATAAACTCTATCATAGGTTCTTAGATGTTTAATCCACTGAAGCACATCATAGCCATTGCCATGAGGCCTACCACAATAAACGTAATACCAAGTCCCTGCAGCGGGCGGGGCACGTCGCAATACTGCATCTTCTCGCGGATGGCACCCAGCGATACAATGGCCAGCGTCCAGCCGATGCCTGAGCCGAAGCCGTAGACGATGGCATCCCAGATGGAGGTGATGGCCTGCGTGTTGTCGGAGTCCATCAGGATTCGCTGCTGCATGAACAGCGAAGCACCCATGATGGCGCAGTTCACGGCAATCAGCGGCAGGAAAATGCCAAGTGCGGCATAGAGCGACGGCGAGTATTTCTCGACCGTCATCTCCACGAGTTGTACCATGCCGGCAATCACACCGATGAAAAGAATGAACGACAGGTAGCTCAGGTCGATGCCCTCAGCAAGGCAGTCGGGACCCAGCACTTTCGTCTGCAAGAGATAGTTGACGGGCACGGTCACCGTGAGCACAAAGGTCACGGCCAGGCCCAGCCCCAGGGATGTCTTCACCGTCTTCGACACGGCCAGATAGGAGCACATGCCGAGGAAGAAGGCAAATATCATGTTGTCGACGAATATCGACCGGAAGAATAGACTAATTGCGTGTTCCATAATTATTTCTCCTTATAAAAGTAAGCACGATGTACCCAGATGACGCAGCCGACAAGGATAAGTGCCATAGCAGGCATAGTCATCATGCCATTGTTGATGTAACCGGCCTCATAGGCTCCGTCGGGAATAATCTGGAAGCCCAGCAGCGAACCGCGTCCCAGGAATTCGCGCACGGCACCCACAATGACCAGAATCATGGCGTAGCCAAGACCATTGCCCACGCCGTCGAGGAACGACGGCCAAGGTTTGTTCTGCATGGCGAAAGCCTCCAAGCGGCCCATGAGAATACAGTTGGTGATAATCAGGCCGACATAGACGGAGAGCTGTACGCTCACGTCGTAGACGTAGGCCTTCAAGATTTGCGACACGATGGTCACCAATGCGGCAACGACCACCAGCTGCACCACGATGCGGATGCGGTTGGGGATGGTGTTGCGGATGACGGAGATAATCACATTGGCGAAAGCGGTGATAACCGTCACGGCCAAACCCATCACGATGGCTGGCTTTAATTGCGAGGTCACGGCCAATGCTGAACAGATGCCCAGCACCTGTCCTAATATCGGGTGGTCGAGGTTCAAAGGATTAGTAAAAACCTCCCTGTTTTGTTTACTGAATAGTGCCATATTTAAAAATTCAAAAATTGGAGAATTTAAAAATTAAAGAATTATTCGTTAGCCGTTTTGTCTGCGCAGCAGCCCTTGGCTCCCTCATGGTCGCATTCCTTGGCGGCACCTTGTTTGCAGCCCATACCTGCTTCATGTTTGCAGCCTTTGGTACCTTCATGACCACATTCCTTGGCGGCACCTTCTTTGCAGCCCATTCCTGCTTCATGTTTGCAGCCCTTGGCTCCGTCATGGTCGCATTCCTTGGCGGCATCATGGCAGCGGCCCTTTGCACATTCATGGCCACAGCCCTTGGTGCCGCATTCTTTCACGCCCTGCTGGATTTCCTTCATCAAGGACGACAGACCTGCGTGAATCATGTCGTTGACTCCATTTGAAGTCAGCGTAGCACCCGTTACGCAGTCAACCTGCGTGGCAGCATCATCGACATTCTTCACAACGGAGAGCGCAATGCTTCCATATTCACCGCCCTTGAAGACCTTCTTGCCAATGAACTTCTCCTGCCAGGCCTGCGAGTCCTTGATCTCAGCTCCAAGACCTGCGGTCTCACTCTCATGGTTGAAGTAGGCACCGTAAACCGTAGGGCCGTCCTGGTCGTGAATGGCCAGATAGCCGCTGATGCCACCCCAGAGGCCCATGCCTTTCAGGGAGAACACACATATTTCCTCACCGTCAATATCGCAGAGATAGATCTTCTGGCCGTCAACGTCCTTTTCCTCTTTCACCACCTCGGCATACTTGGCCTCGGCCTCTGAGCCGTCCAAGCCGCGGATGTTGAGCGAGTAGAGAATCTGCTTCTTGATGTCGAGTGCCACGTTGGCGTCCTGCATGGGTTTCAAAGCCTTGAAGATGAAGGCCAGCAGGAAGGCCACGATGATGACGAGTATCGCACTATAAATAATAATGTACGAATTGCTGTTAGTGTTCAGTTTCATTTGATACCTCCTCTCTTCATTCGTTTTGAAATATTACGCTCCACAACGAAGTGGTCGATGGTAGGAGCAAACATGTTCATGAGCAGGATGGCGAGCATCATACCCTCGGGATAGCCGGGATTCATCACGCGGATGACGATGGCCATCATGCCGATGAGGAAGCCGTATATCCACTTACCCGTCTCGGTACGTGCAGAGGTGACGGGGTCGGTGGCCATGAACACGGCACCGAAGGCAAAGCCGCCGAGCACCAGATGCTCATACCAGGGAATGACGGTAGAGCCGATGCCGGCAAACAAGGCGGCAGTCAGGGCACCGCCCACGAATACGCTCAGGATGGTCTTCCATGATGCGATACCCGTGATAAGCAGCAGCAGCGCACCCAGCGCGATGGCGATGACCGATGTCTCGCCGATAGAACCGGGAATAAAGCCGCAAATCATGTCACAAAGACTGGTGCCGGCCTCGATGGGGTTTGTGCCCTGCCCTACAGTTGCCAGCGGCGTGGCCTGAGTGAAGCCGTCGGCCAGCGTGTTGCCCAGACCGAAAATCTGCTCGTCGGCCACCCACACCTTGTCGCCACTCATCATGGAGGGATAGGCGAAGAAGAGGAATGCGCGGCAGATGAGGGCGGGATTGAAGATGTTCATGCCCGTACCGCCGAAGATCTCCTTGCCGATGACGACGGCGAAGGCTACGGCAATGGCCAGAATCCACAAGGGGCAGTTCACAGGGATAATCAGCGGGATAAGGATACCCGATACCAGGAAGCCCTCCTGAATCTCCTCGCCCTTCCATTGCGCCCAGGCGAACTCAATGCCAAGACCCACGATATAGCTGACCAGAATCTTGGGCAGCACGGCGAAGAAGCCATAGAAGAACACGCTGAAGAACGAGGCTGAAGCCAGCGTTCCAGCGGCCAGGTAGTTCTGATAGCCCACATTATACATACCAAAGAGCAATGCGGGCATCAGGGCGATGACCACCATACTCATGATACGCTTCGAATCAATGGCATCGTGGATGTGCACACCGTTCCGCGACGTGGTGTTCGGCACGTAGAGGAACGTCTCGAAACCGTCGAAGAGCGAACGGAAGGCATGCAGCTTGCCGTCCTTCTCGAAGTTCGGTTTTATCTTGTTTAAATAATTCCTTAAAAAACTCATGACCTTATTACCTGATATTATGCGTTTTCTTTCCTTAGTATGTCAAGACCTTCGCGAACGATGCGCTGCAGCTCCAGCTTCGAGCTGTCAACGAACTCTGCCAGTGCGAAGTCCTCGGGACTTACCTCATAGATGCCCAGCTGCTCCATCTTGTCAATGTCGCCGGTGATGATGGCCTTGACAAGATACTCGCCATAGATGTCCATAGGCAGCACACGGTCGTACTCGCCGCTCATAATGATATGACGCTCACCGCCCTTCACGCGTGCATCGAGCGCATACTCTTTCTTCTTGCCCATGAGCCAGGAGAAATAGCTGCGATTCACGGAGAACTGCTTCAGGCGCGGCATAATCCAACCGGCAAACTCGTCGGCATCGTCGCCCTCGGGAATAATCGTGACCTCGCTGCTGTGGGCACCCAGGAAGCCATCCTTCGTGGTTTGACGGCCTGTCAGCACATTGCCGTTGATGATGCGCACATGGTGGTCGGCATCATAGCTGTTGGAAACAAGTGTTGACAGCTCCTCGCCCACCAGCATCTCCACGTGGCAGGGCTTGTTTACTTCGCTGCCGCAGAAGGCAACCAGTCGGCGAAGGTCTACCTTGCCCGTATTGAACAGGCGACCGATGAACAGCACCACCGTGGGGTCGCCAATGGTCCACACCATCTCGCCCTTGTTCACAGGGTACAGATGGTTGACCTGTACGCCCACATTCCCGGCGGGGCACGGGCCGTCGAACACCGCCACCTCCACGCTGTCAAGGTTGGAGATCTGGCCTATGAGCTTTGAGTTCTTGCCTACGCCGACATAGACAGACGCTATTTTGGCCAGAGCCTTAATACCCGTCACGAAATCCTGCTCCTGTCCCATCACCTCATACTCGAAGTCACAGGCCAGTGGCTTGTCTCTCAATGCCGAAACGAAGATTGTCCTCGGACGGCCGGGGATGGCGGCGATGGCGTAGGGCAGCTGGTTGATATATCCCAGCAGGCCGGCCTCCATGATATGCTCGAAGACAAGCCGTCCGTCCATTTTGTCAAGATCAGGAGTGCCGAAGTCTACATAGCGCTGCTCCTTGTCGGCCTCCACCTTCACACAGAGCACTTTCCTCCGCTCGCCACGCTCCACGGCAGTCACTTTTCCGCTGACGGGCGAGGCAAACTTCACTTTGGGATACTGCTTGTTCACAAACAGCGCATCCCCGGCCTTGACAATGTCACCTTCTTTGACCACGACCTTCGGTACGACGCCCTCGAAGTCATCAGGCACCAAAGCATAGTGCCCATTCGACTTCAGGTTAAGCCTCGTCTCGGCGGCCTTGCCCTTCAGCTGGATGTCTAAGCCTTTGCATAGCTTAATTACCTTTGCCATATTGTTATTGTTTATGAAAATCGCACAATGCGAGTGCAAAATTAATAAAAAATAGGCAGAAAACGAAGAATAATCGATGAAAAATGGGAAAAAGTAAAGATTTTGTCGTAATTTTGCAACACGAAAGAATAAGAGGCAGGCAATTGTCACATCTGAATAGCGAATTTTGAGAAAGCTGAAGCACATTATCAACTGGACGATATGGAGTCTGCTGGCTCTGTATGTCTCTGTTGTGGTGCTCATCCAGCTGCCTTTCGCCCAGCACGCCCTGGGGTCGGCCGTTGCCGATGCTTTGGGACAGGCCCTGAATGCAAAGGTGAGCGTGGGTCGCATCAACCTGGGATTCCTGAACCGTCTCACCATCGACGATGTGCACATTAGCGACCAGCGGCAGGAAGAGCTGCTCCGTGCCCGCCGCATGTCTGTCAAGCTTCAGCTCCTGCCTTTGCTCAACGGCAGCGTGGCTGTATCGTCGGCTCAGCTCTTCGGTGCCCATGCCCATCTCTACCGCGACAGCGCCTCCGCCGTGCCCAACTATCAGTTCGTGGTCGATGCCCTGTCCTCGCCCGACAGCGACAAGCCCTCTGCACTCAATCTGCACATCGGCTCCCTCATCGTGCGCCGCCTCTCGCTCGACTACGACCAGCTGGATGCCCCCCTGACTCCCGGCCGGCTGAACCTGTGCCACCTGCACATCTCCGATGTCAGCGCCCACGTGTTGCTGCGCACATTGACCCCCGACACGCTGAACGTGAATGTGAAGCGTGTCTCGCTGCACGAACAGGCAGGCCTTGACTTGCGCCAACTGGCTTTCAAGCTGGAGAGCAACCATAGCGAGACCGTCCTCTCCGACTTCAGGCTGCTGATGCCCCACTCCACCCTGACGCTCGATTCACTTCATGCCTTCTATTCGCCCGACAGCCTCACCTCCACCCTGAGCTTTGGCCGTAGCACCATGCGGGGAACCTTGTCGCTGGCCGACCTCTCCCCGGTGCTGCCCCCGCAGATGCCTACTGGCTACACCTTCGATTTCAATGCCGCTCTGAGCGCCCTCTCAGGCACGCTCCATTGTCATCAGCTTTCCGTCACGGCTCCCGATGAAAGCTTTGCGCTCCATGCTACCGGCCATCTGTCGCGCAACGGCTGGCAGGCTTCTCTCGCCACGATGCAGGTTTCCGACCGCCTGCTGGCCGACATTCACGCTGCCTTTCCCTCCGCTCCGCAGTTCATCACCCGCCTTGGCCATGTGTCCCTGTCAGGTCATGTCAGCCAGGATGATGAAGGCCGGCTTGCCACGCAGGGCGGTCTCCATAGTGGCATTGGACACCTGTCGTGGCAAGGCTCCCTGGCACAGCACGACAAGACCTGGGAGGCCCTGATTACCGCCGACAGCTTGGATATGAGCCAGTTGGCCGGCAATCCTGTCTTCGGCTACCTCACGGCCCGGCTCCGCCTTGACGGTCACCAGTCGGCAATCGACGTTAAAGGCGACATGCCCCACGTCGGCCTGAACGGCTACAGCTATCGCAACGTGGCACTCAACGGCAGCTATTCGCCCGATGAAATCAGCGGAAAGCTGAAGGTTGACGACCCCCATTTGCAGGCCGATGTCGAAGGCTTCTTCTCCAACGCCCTGAAACCCCACATCCGGCTGTCGGGCAACATCGGCTCCATTGCGCCGCAGGCACTCCACCTCTCCGACCGCTGGGGCAACGCCACCTTCGCTGCCGTCGTCGATGCCGACTTCGCTGCCTCCTCGCTGGCCGATGCCGAGGGCATCCTCAACCTGGACGACTTCATCATGGCACAGGGCGACACCACCCACTACCACCTGAACAACCTGCATCTGAAATCGGGCTACGCCGACGAGCGCCGCCATTTCCTCAGTTTGAAAAGCGACTTCGGCGAAGTGCTGCTCGAAGGCATCTTCAACTGGAACACGCTGCCGCTCAGCTTCGCGGCCATCATGCCCATCCTGGCTCCCGACAGCCGTCCAGGCGACAACGATTTTGAACTCTCCATCAAGCTCACCGACAGCAACTGGCTGCAGAAGCTCATGGGCTTCAAGCTGGATCTGGAAGGCCCGCTGAACCTCCAGGCTCATGTCGACGACCCTCACCGCGTCATCAACCTGAATGCCGACATCCCGTCGTTCAGCTACGGTTCCGACAGCTACCGCCACGCAGAGCTGAGCCTTGTCACCCAGGGCGACAGCACGCGCTGCGTCGCAGAAGCCGTACGCCTGGCCGACAACAAGAACGACATGAGCATCCGGCTGAACGCCAACGTCAGCGGCGAGCAGCTGGCATCGTCGCTCACCGTGTCAACCAGGAGTAATGAGGGCGGAACCATCAATACCATCACACAGCTGTATAAGAACGACAATGGCGTGCGCGAGACCCATGTACGCGTGCTGCCCTCCGAACTGAAGCTGAAGGGGATGCGCTGGGAGCTGGAGCCCTGCGACATCATCTACAGCGACAAGCGGCTGATGATCGACCAGTTCAAGCTGCATCACGATGACGAGCACCTCATCATCGACGGCATCGCCTCGACCGACAGGGCCGACTCGCTCATCCTTGACTTGCGGGGCATCGACGTCGCCTCGCTCCTCGACGTGGTCAATTTCCATTCCGTCGACTTCGGGGGCAAGGCGTCGGGAAAGGCCTACGTGTGCCATGCGTTCGACGAACCGAAGGCATGGGCCGACATTGCCGTGAGCGACTTCCTCTTCCAGGATGCCCTCATGGGCACCTTGGATGCCCATGCCGCATGGAACGCCGACGAGGGGCAGATAGACATCAGGGCGGTCATCGACGGCAGGGCCGGCGCGAAGACCTTCGTCGACGGCTTCGTGTCGCCGCGTCGCAACGAGCTTGACCTGGGCATCGACGCACGGGGCACCAGCATCGGCTTCGTACACTCGTTCACCAGCAGCTTCGTCAAGAGCATCGAGGGGCAGGCCGTCGGCCATGTGCGCATCTTCGGCCCGCTGAGCAATATCGACATCATCGGCCAGGCAGCCGTCACCGGCCAGGCAGCCATCTCGCCCCTGGGCACCGTCTACCACATCAACGGCGACACCGTCAGCCTCACCCCGGGAAACATCGGCTTCAAGGACTTCCATGTCTACGACCGCGACAACAACCTGGCATTGTTCAACGGGGCAGTCACCCATCACTACCTGAAGAACTTCTCGTTCAACTTCAAGGCCGTTGCCGACAACTTGCTGGCATACGACTTCCCCGACATGGAGGCCGACGGCCTCATCGGAGGCTCGGTGCGTGCCAACGGCGAGGTGACCATCGACAACCTTCCCGGAGGCATTGAGATCAACTGCGACGTCACCCCGTCTCCCGGCTCTTTCTTCGTCTACAATGCCGCAAGCCCCGATGCCATCAACCAGCAGAAGTTCATCACCTGGGGAAGGAAAGATGCCGAAGCCGGCCAGCTGACAGCCGACACCTGGAGCCTGGAACCAGGAGAGCATAGCGAGCAGAAGGGCCACACCTCCGACCTCCGCATCAACATGCGCATCAATGCCACGCCCGAGTCGGCCCTGCGCCTGCTGATGGATCAGCGTTCCGGCGACCGCATCATCCTCAACGGTGCCGGCGTGCTCACGGCCAAGTACTATAACAAAGGACCCTTCCAGATGTTCGGCACCTACAATGTGGAGCACGGCACCTACAGCATGACCATCCAGAACATTATCCAGAAGACATTCCATTTCCAGCCAGGCAGCACGCTGACCTTCCAGGGCGACCCCATGCAGGCGGTGCTCAGCCTGAAAGCCCTGCACACCGTCAACGGCGTGTCGCTCTCCGACCTGGGGCTGGGAAACAGCTTCAGCAGCAACACCATCCGCGTGAACTGCCTGATGAACATCGGCGGGACGGCAGGCGACCCGCGCGTGGACTTCGACCTGGAGATGCCCACCGTGAACAGCGAGGAGCAACAGATGATACGCTCCATCATGACCCGCGAACAGGAGCTGAACCAGCAGGTGGTCTATCTGCTGGGCATCGGACGCTTCTACACCCAAGGGGCCAACAACGCCACCTCGCAGAGCTACGGACAAACCGAGCTGGCCATGCAGAGCCTGCTCTCGGGCACCGTGTCATCGCAAATCAACCAGATACTGTCGCAAGTCATCAAGAACGATGACTGGAACTTCGGCGCAAACATCTCAACGGGCAACGAGGGCTGGCACAACGCGGAGTATGAAGGACAGGTCAGCGGACGCATGTTGAACAACCGGCTGCTCATCAACGGACAGTTTGGCTATCGCGACAATGCCACTCAGGCCAACCCATCGTTCATCGGCGACTTCGACATACGCTACCTGCTGACCCCCAGCGGAAGCCTGGCATTGAAAGCCTACAACCAGACAAACGACCGCTACTTCACACACTCCTCGCTCAACACCCAAGGCGTAGGAATCATCTTAAAGAAAGACTTTAACGGATTGGGCGAATTGTTCAGTCACAGAAGGAAAAGGGAAAAGTGAAGGATTGAAGGATTGAAGAATTGAAGAATTGAAGGATTGAAGAATTGAAGAATGAAGAAAGAAGAGCGTTACCGCCTCATGCTAGAGCATTTCCGCCGCGAGATGCCCGACGCTGATACCGAACTGCGCTACCAGAGCGTGTTCCAGCTGCTTGTGGCCGTCATCCTGAGTGCCCAGTGCACCGACAAGCGCGTCAACCTGGTCACGCCCCAGCTGTTCAGCCGCTATCCCGATGCCCGTTCAATGGCCCTCGCCGAGCCCGAAGACGTGCTGGAGTATATCGGCAGCGTCAGCTATCCCAACTCGAAAGCCCGCCACCTGGTTGAGATGTCGCGCCAGCTGATGGAGCAGCACGGGGGCGAGGTGCCTGCCGACATGAACCAGTTGCTGCAGCTGCCTGGCGTGGGACGCAAGACGGCCAACGTGATGCAGGCAGTGGCTTTCGGCCGCACGGCGATGGCCGTCGACACACACGTCTATCGCGTCAGCCACCGGCTGGGGCTGGTGCCCCGCACGGCCGACACGCCTCTGAAAGTGGAAAAGGCCCTGATGAAGAATATTCCTGCTGCCGACGTGCCACGCGCACACCACTGGCTGCTGCTGCACGGCCGCTATGTGTGCACCTCGCGTGCGCCGCATTGCGACCGCTGCTTCCTGGAAGCCGTATGTCCCAAGCTGTTGGCCGACTCCAAGCTATAGCTGCTTCAGCCCGTGGATGACAGCCTCGGGGTCGGCGGCCTTGAACACATAGCTGCCGCTCACCAGCACATCCACGCCCGCCTCAACCAGCCGGGGAGCCGTCTCGCCCTGCACGCCGCCATCCACCTCTATCAGCGCATGGCTGCCGCTGTCGGCTATCAGCTGCCTCAGCCGCCTCACCTTGGCAATCGTGTTCTCTATGAACTTCTGCCCGCCAAAGCCGGGGTTCACGCTCATCAGCAGCACCATGTCCACGTCGCCGATGATGTCTTCCAGCGTGTTCACGGGCGTCGAGGGGTTCAGCGTCACGCCGGCCTTCATGCCTGCCGCATGAATCTCCTGCACGGTGCGGTGCAGGTGCACGGTGGCCTCCTGGTGCACGTTCATCATCATGGCACCCAGCTTGGCCGTCTGGGCAATGTAACGCTCGGGACGCTCAATCATGAAATGCACGTCAAGCGGTTTACGGCATACTGCCGCCACGGCTTCGAGCACGGGGAAGCCAAAGGAGATGTTGGGCACGAACATGCCGTCCATCACGTCCAGGTGAAGCCAGTCGGCCTCGCTATGGTTAATCATTTGAATCTCACGGTCGAGATGCAGGAAATCGGCCGCGAGCAAAGAGGGGGAAACCTTTGTCATCTGAGGATAGACAATTATTAGTTTGAAGGGTTCGTTAACTTAATTCAGGCAATAGGCCTGATTGTTGGTCACGCGATAGGTGTAGGCTATCTGCTTAATCAGTTTAATCACCTTTTCGCTGGGTGTCATCTCTTCAAGGGTAAATATTTGCATAGGCATATTCCGTTTATGTTTATTATTCTAACGCAGCATCCCGCTGTTTATTATATCCAGCAGAAAAAATATATCCAGGCGAATAGAAAAACAGGTGCCATCCTCTTTCATGGATAAATTGTGTCTATCCGTGGAAAGTCGTGTTGATAATAATAGTAACGCCGTTTCAGGAAAGGGCGTCAGCGTTTCCCAAAAAGGCGTTAGTATTTTCCAAAAAGGCGTTAGTATTTTCCAAAAAGGCGTTAGTATTTTCCAAAACGGCGTTAGTATTTTTGCAAGAAAGCATCAGTGACAAGTGACGGTAGTATAATAGACTTTCTTCTTGGAAAATAAAAATACTTACAGCATTTTTCTATTTATTTTTGGAAAGTTATTACACCAATCGTCACTCGTCACTTTTCAGAATGGCAATTCGAGTTCCTTTTCTTCCTTAACAATCTGATTTGCAGGCTGTTCACCCTCACGCTTCAACTCATCTGTCATAATGCGCTTTACAACATACACATTCCCCTCATTACTTCTTTTGACTGGAAAAATCTTCATTTTCTTCAGGGCTGCGTTTACTTTTCTGGGATCGTACTCTTTGTTTGGCCCGGTCCGGCTATTCATCCAACTGATAATCTCGCCAACTAATACCGCCTGGGCCTGTTCACCCGGCTTTGGTTCACGCAAAACAGTGGGTAATACGGCGGTGCAGATGTCCTCAGCAACGTATTTCCTGTTGATTTCCTTCAGCCTGGCTATCATTTCGCGTGAGATTTGTGTAGAAAACTTGCGCGGATGTGTTGCCAAATAGTAGGCCTGTGCAAAGGCTTTGTCGATGGGCATGTCATCGTAGTTTTTACTACCGACAACAGGGAGTACCAGAAAACGGCGGTCGCCCAGGTCTTCAGGCAGGAAGTTAACATGGTTCGTGGTGGCGGCAAACGAGGCGTGAACCTTGCGCACCTTGGTATTATGCGCGTATGGTGCACGCTCGTTCACCGTGTTGGCCCCAGCACCGCCTACCATGTTTTTCAGTTTGTTGAAGGTCTGGCGGTTCAGCGTAATCTCGTCAAGGAAGAACAACAGGTTGTTGGTCGTGGCCAGTGCCTCGTCCTTGTCCTTGAACGTCGTAAGCTGTGTGGGAGAAATCAGATAGCGACGCAGGGGCGGTGGGAGCAGTCGCAAGATAAACTCCGTCTTTCCCGTACCCTCGTCCTCGCCTGCCAGCACCAATAGTATCTGGTTCACTACATCGAGGTCAGCACCGCAGGCCACCAGGCATACTAAGAAGAGTTTGAAGCCCTTGAAGAGGAAATCAACATCGGCGCCATCTTCCAATATGAGATGGTCAAACTCCTGACGGATGTAGTCTGTGCGACGATTCCAGGGTTTAAGAGACTTCACATATTCCAACACTGGATTATAGGGTTTTGAGAACACGCCGGAGTTGATATACGTGGCTAGGTTTTCTTTCGAGACCATTACGTTGCTGCTATGGAGTTTGGTAAGGATGCCGTTGAGCTCGCGGTCGTCGAAGTCACGCCAGTCCTCACCTTCCGGTTTCACCTCTATGCGCTCGCTCAGCGTGTTGTAGCGGAACAGGTAGCCGCTGTTGAGGAACTGGTACACCAGTTCGAACTTGTTCTTGCGCTCCTCTTCGCGCTCCGCATCAGTCTTGCGGGGACGACCCCTGCGGCGTTTCGTTTCATTGGGAAGTGAGCCAGTCATGCGAGCTATAGCACCGAGGTCAACCCCTGCATCCTGTGCCATTTTATAGAAAGTGGCGAGGTGGATGCTTCGCCGTCCATCGTTCATAGCCCACCCCCATTTGTACTCGAAGTCGTGTTCCTGATACTTCGTGCTTTG
>Ga0310690_10005351_pt1 | contig 17483 bp, 13 predicted proteins | sample AusTroGonzalo_MG_2_FD_207661 | JGI IMG/M metagenome (GOLD analysis project Ga0310690, IMG submission 207661) | Bovine rumen microbial communities from tropical cattle in Woodstock, Queensland, Australia - Gonzalo_04 (v2) (version 2) | ecosystem: Host-associated > Mammals > Digestive system >...
CTTTCGGTTGGGGGATTGTCGTTTTTATGCATCTGCAAATACCTTGCCGTCTTCAAGGGTAATCTGAAGCTTGGTGTATTCGCAATGGAAATCGTGTTGCAGTCGGTCAAGGTAGCGGGCGCTTTCCCATTTACACATCGGCAGGTCGTGTAGCAGGTAGTTGCCACAGCTCTCAGGTTGCGTGGCAGGTACCTCCGCCTGCTTGAGAATCCACTGGAGACATTCGATGGTCAGTCGTCGCATATCCTCCACGGTGTATGCCCCCGTCATGATGATATACATGCCGGTCAGGCATCCCATGGGACCTACATAGACTACGTCCTCCTTTGCCTCGCTATTACGGAACCATGTTGCCATCAGGTGTTCCAGACTATGCATGGCGGCAGGAGCCACAGCGGGCTCTTGGTTCGGCTCAGTGATGCGCAGGTCGAAAGTGGAAAATCCCTTATCCTCGCGTGATACGTAGATACCCGGCTTCAGTCGGGTATGGTCGATGGTAAAACTCTGTATGACTTCCATATTGTTTAGTTTACCGTTTCAGAGGCTTTCTACAAAGGTCTTGGTGACATGGAAAGAGTTCTCGGCAATCGTATTCCAGAAATCGTGGTATTGCGAGGCATCTGTATCCTTGAGGGGCATGTCGCTGATAACACGGAAGGAAATAAATCTTACCTTGTTGATATAACAGGTCTGGGCGATGGCTGCCGACTCCATATCGACGGCCTTCGCTTCCGGGAAGTGACCGATAATCTCGCGCATCTTCTCTTTCGAATCCACGAACCAGTCGCCTGTAACAATCAGTCCTGTGTGGATTTTGAACTGAGAATTCTGAGCTGAGAATTGTTGCGCGACCCGCAACAGTTCCTCGTCGCCTTTGAAGCGGACGGGCATACCCTGTACCTGTCCATAAACAGTGGTGTCGTCAATGGCCGTACCGCAATACACGTCATGGTAGGCCAGTTCAGCGCTAACAACCACATCTTGAATGCTGATGTCGTCGCCGTTGCCGCCAGCACATCCGCTACTGATGATGATGTCAGGGTGGAACTCATTGATCATCCGTTGGGCACCTAATGCGGCATTCACCTTACCGATGCCGCATTTCTCTACACGTACATTCTCATTGTTGAACAACTTCTGCAACTGTTGCAGCTCCTTGTCCATAGCTACGATGATACCTATTTTCATGCTACAAAGGTAAAGGGAAAAATAAGAAAATAAGAAAATAAAAGAATAAAAAAGGTTAAGCGGTAGCAAATTCTCCGTCCTCCCACCTTCCACCCTCCACTTTTTTTCTTACCTTTGCACGCAAAATTCAGATTTGCAAATTATGAAGGATTGGAAGAAGTGGCTGCTTGACGTGGCAGCTGTTGTGTTGTTTGCCGTGATAGCGTTTGCTTATTTCTATCCGGCTGATGTGGAAGACCGTATATTGTTCCGTCACGATGCGTCTGCAGGTGTCGGTGCAGGACGCGAGGCGGGTGATTATCTGAAAGCCACCGGTGAGCGGACACGCTGGTCGAATAGTATATTCGGTGGTATGCCGACTTACCAGACGGCGCCAGCTTACGATTCTACGGACACACTGAAGACGGCTACTAATGCCTATCACCTCTGGTTGCCGGAGAACGTGTGGTATGTGTTTGCCTATCTGTTGGGCTTCTATATTCTGCTACGTGCGTTCAACTTCCGGCAGTGGTTGGCTATGTTAGGCGCTGTAATATGGGCATTCTCCAGTTACTTCTTCATTATCATTGGTGCCGGCCATATCTGGAAGGTGATGGCGTTGGCTTACCTGCCGCCTATGATTGCCGGTATCGTATTGGCTTATCGTGGTAAGTACCTGTGGGGACTGGTGGTGACGTCTATCTTTGCTGCGTTCGAGGTGAATGCCAACCACGTGCAGATGACGTACTACTACCTCTTCATCATTGCCGCTATGGTGATTGCGTTTATCATTGAAGGCCGTAAGGACTGGCGTCATGTGTTGAAGGCTACGGGGGTCTGTATTGCAGGTGCACTGATAGGTATCTGTATCAATCTGTCTAATTTGTACCACACCTGGGAGTACTCTCAGGAAACCATGCGTGGAAAGAGCGAACTGGTCAAGGAAGATGCTGGAAACCAGACATCGAGTGGATTGGACCGTGACTATATCACGCAGTGGTCATATGGCATTGATGAGACGTGGACACTGCTGATTCCGAATACAAAGGGTGGTGCCACGGTACCTATTGACCGAGACAAGACAGCGATGGCACATGCTGACAGTCAGGTGCAGGACTTCTTCGGACAGGTATTCCAGATGGATCCCTATTCGAATTTCTATGAATATTGGGGCACGCAGCCCATGACTGCCGGTCCGGTCTATGTGGGTGCCTTCGTGCTTTTCCTCTTTATTCTGGGCCTTTTTATCGTGAAAGGTCCCATGAAGTGGGCCTTGCTTGCCGTTACTATTTTATCGATCCTGTTGTCGTGGGGTAAGAACTTCATGCCGTTTACCGACTTCTTCCTCGACTTTGTGCCGATGTATGCCAAGTTCCGTACTGTGGCTTCTATACTCGTTATCGCCGAGTTTACCATACCTCTGCTGGCGATTATGGCCCTGAATCAATTTGTTGAATCTTCCAAAGCCAAGGAGCAAAAGCTAACCCCCGTTTGGATATCCCTTGCCCTTACCGGTGGTTTCTGTCTCCTTTTTGCGCTGATGCCGGGTGTGTTCTTCGACTTCAACTCGCAGATGGATGCGCAGACCGTCGATATGATGAACGCTCAGATTACACAGGTGCTGGCCGATCATCCGGATGTCATGCAGGAGTATCAGGCTGTCATCGGTCGTTTGCTGCCGTCGTTGGCAGAGATGCATAAGGCTGTCTTCGTGGCCGACTGCTGGCGTTCGCTCCTGATTATATTGATAGGTGTAGCCCTGATGCTGCTCTACCGTTGGGGTAAGTTGCGTGCTTCGTGGATGATTGTCGTTTTGACAGTACTTTGCCTTGTAGATATGTGGCAGGTGAACAAGCGTTATCTGAACGATGAGATGTTTGTTAGCAAGACAGAGCGTGAGAACCCCATCCAGATGACCAATGCCGATGAGCAGATCCTGCAGGACAAGACGCTGGACTATCGTGTACTGAATCTGACCACCAACACCTTCAACGAGAACGAGACATCTTACTTCCATAAGAGCATTGGTGGTTACCATGCAGCTAAGTTACGTCGTTATCAGGAACTCATCGACTATCATCTGATGCCCGAAATCCAGTCACTTGCTGCTGCACTTCCTCAGGTGGGCTACGACATGAACCAGTTGCCCACAGACAGCGTAATGCCCGTGCTGAACATGCTCAACACGAAATACATCATTGTGGGTGCAGGTAATAATCAGACTGTACCGCTGCAGAACTACCAGGCTTACGGTAATGCGTGGTTGGTGGATAAGGTGCATTACGTGGAAAATGCCAATCAGGAAATTGATGCCCTTGGACAGTTGCCTTTGCGTCATGAGGCTGTAGCCGATAAGAAGTTTGCTGACGTGCTGGGCAACAGCATCCAGCAGGATACGCTGAGCCGTGTGACGCTCGACAAGTACCAGCCCAATCAGTTGACTTATACGGTTGAGAGTGGCAAGGGTGGAGTCGTGGTGTTCTCTGAAATCTACTATCCAGGTTGGACAGCAACTATCGATGGTGAGGAGGCTGAACTGGGTCGCGTCAACTACGTGCTGCGTGCACTTCAGGTGAAGCCTGGCCGACATGAGGTAGTACTGTCGTTCTTCCCCAAGTCGGTGAAGACCACGGAGGCCATTGCTTACTGCTCGTATGGTGCATTGGTGCTAGTTATCCTGTTAGGAGTGTTCTTCTGTTATCGCAGCCTGAAAAAGAAGGAGTAGAGCAATACTTCATGAAGAAACTTCTTTCGCTGCCACCCAATGTGGTGGACTGCTTCCACGATATTACCGGTCTGAGTGCTGAGGAATATTTTTGTTCCAGCGACCCTGCTGGTCATCGACTCGGGTCGGGTGGAGGCACGGTATGGCTGTTACAGCAGGCTCATGACTGGCTGAATGGTGAGCGTTGTATCATTCTTCATGCTGGCGGACGTAGTCAGCGGTTGCCGTCCTATGCTGTCCAAGGAAAAATCCTTATGCCAGTTCCTGTTATTAGTGGAAAGGATGGAAAGCCGTTGTCACAAAGTCTGCTGTCACTCCAACTGCCACTTTATGAACGGATGATGCAGTTGGCTCCCGAATCATTGCGTGTGATGGTGGTCAGCGGTGATGTGCTCATTCGTACGACAGAAGAGTTGCAACCCATACCGGAGGCCGATGTGGTATGCTATGGGTTGGAGATGCCTGATGCGGTGGCAAAGAACCATGGTGTGTATGTCATGGAACGTACAACACCTCAGGTGTTGAAGCAGATGCTCCAGAAACCGTCAGAAGAAACACTGGCCGCACTTCACAAAGACCATCTTTGTCTGACCGACATTGGCGTGTGGATGCTAAGTGAACGGGCTATTGCCCTACTGATGAAGAAAAGCGGCGAACTCCCTCTTCCCCAGTTCTACGACCTCTATGGCGAGTTTGGTTGTGCGTTAGGCACCAATCCTGTTTTGGATGATGCGGCAGTACATGACTTGTCTGTAGCCATTGTACCGCTGAAGGGTGGGGAGTTCTACCATTTCGGCACCAGTCGTGAAATGATCAGTTCAACGCAGGCAGTAAACAGGAGCATGGACCACGAGATGAGTAGCATCATTGTGCAGAACTCGGAAGTTCACTGTCCTTTAACACCAGAGAACCATCATATATGGATTGATAATAGCTGTGTGGGTGAGCGTTGGACACTAACCGAGAACAATATCGTGACGGGTGTGCCTAAGAATGATTGGGATATTCGCCTTGCGCCTGGTGAGTGCATCGACGTGGTTCCCATAGGTGATAGCGACTATGAGGTACGCCGTTATCATATTGACGACCGTGTGGATAGCGACGAGGTGGCCACACGCGCCAACCTGCGACGGCTCATGATGCCTGCAACGGCTGTTGTCAGAGCCTGTTCACCTGTCCGCATTGATATTGCCGGTGGATGGACCGATACCCCGCCTTATTGTATGATGGAGGGGGGTAACGTGGTAAATCTTGCCATTGAATTGAATAGTCAACCACCTATACAGGCCACAGTCAGACCCATACGCGAACCTCATATTATATTAAGGAGTGTAGACCTTGGTACTGAGGAATGCCTGGATACGATTGACCAACTGGCAGGATATAACATCGTAGGGTCGCCGTTCTCCATTTCGAAAGCTGCACTGACACTGGCAGGTTTCTCGCCGCGTGCATTTGGCTGTGGCATTGAACTGGAAACCTATTCTTCCGTTCCGGCAGGTAGCGGTCTGGGTACGAGTTCCATCCTGGCTGCCACGGTGTTAGCTGCATTGAATGAGTTCTGTGGTCTCGGATGGGATAAAAACGAGATTGGTCGTCGTACGTTGGAATTGGAGCAGATGCTGACCACAGGTGGAGGATGGCAGGATCAGTTTGGCGGATTGTCGGGCGGTGTGAAACTGCTACAGACGGAACCAGGACCTGTGCAGACACCTCTTGAGACACTTCTGCCAGCAGATGTGTTTACGAACCCGGAGTATGCAGCCTGTCATCTGTTATATTATACGGGTATTACGCGGACGGCGAAGACCATTCTGGGAGAGATTGTACAACGCATGCATCAGAGAGACCCCCGGCAAATGGCACTGCTTGCTGAGATGAAACACCATGCGCTTGATATGAGTGAGGCCATCCGTCGCCGTGATCTGACGGCTGTAGGCAATCTGATTCGTAAGTCTTGGGAGCAGAACCAATTATTGGATAGTGGAACGAACCCACCTGCCGTTCAGCAGATGATAGCCCTTATTGATGATCTTTGTTGGGGATATAAACTGCCAGGAGCCGGCGGTGGTGGTTTTCTGTATATGGTGGCGAAGGATGCGGAGGCTGCGGCACGCATTCGTCAGACACTGACTGAGCACCAACCGAATCCTCGTGCATGCTTTATGGACATGACACTGTCAAAGAACGGCTTGCAGGTTTCCCGCATCAGAGAATGTAAATTGTAAATGGTAAAATAGTAATTGAAGAGGTGGAATTCAGAACGATAGTCGATATACCTGCTTCGGCAGTGAAGATTGAGCCGCATGACAATGTGCTGTTCGTAGGTTCGTGCTTTGCTGACAGCATCGGCCGTAAGTTCCGTGAGGCACAGTTCCCCACGACGGTGAACCCTTACGGCACGATGTATAATCCTGCCAGCATCCTGCACACGGTGGAACGCTTGACCCCAAAATCTCCGCTCGGCTCTGCTGCTTTGCAAAGCAAAAAAACTTCCGCCTTTCACCCGTCATGGGCTTTTCTGACCCTTGGCACCAACCATGTCTATCGTGAGAAGGCCACGGGTGAGATTGTCGATAACTGCCAGAAGCGGCCTGCCAACCTCTTTACGGAAGAGAAACTGACCGTAGAGCAGTGTGTGGACTACCTGCATCGTACAGTTGAGGTGCTGCGTGGCTGGAACCCTGACATTCATGTTGTGCTGACTGTCAGTCCTATTCGCTATCGTAAGTACGGCTACCATGAAAGCCAGTTGTCAAAGGCCACTTTGTTGTTGAGCATTCAACAACTTATCTCCCTTTACGCTTCACCCTCTGCCATCCAGTATTATCCGGCCTATGAAATCATGAACGACGAATTACGCGATTATCGCTTCTATGCTCCAGACATGCTGCACCCCAGTGAACAGGCGGTTGACTATATCTGGGAGCGGTTGGTGGAGACCTTTTTCTCTCCTTCTGCCCGTGAGTGGCTTAACGATTGGCATCCCGTTCAACAGGCATTGGCCCATCGTCCGTTTGACGCACAGAGTGCGGAGTATCTGGCGTTCATGGATAAAACTATGTTAAAAGTAGAAGCGTTACGGAAAAAATATCCTACCTTTGCATACTTGAAGGAGTAAAAGAAGTAGTATGAAATATTCTATAGAAAAGATTACGACGCTCATTGGAGCGCGACGCATTGGAACGGCCGATGCACAGATTCGCTGGCTGCTTACCGACAGCCGCTCATTATGCTTTCCTGAAGAAACATTGTTTTTCGCACTGAAGACCGCCCGTAACGACGGCCATAAGTATATAGAGGATTTGTACAGGCGTGGCGTACGCAATTTCGTAGTAGAGCAAGAGACTCTAAACTCTAAACTTTACACTCTAAACAATCCCGATGCCAACTTCCTCGTCGTTCCCTCACCTTTAGAGGCGCTGCAACGGTTGGCAGAGCGTCACCGTGATGAGTTCGATATCCCTGTAGTGGGTATTACAGGCTCTAACGGAAAGACGATGGTGAAGGAATGGCTCTATCAGGTGCTTTCTCCTGACCGTCATGTTACGCGTTCGCCTAAGAGTTTCAACTCACAGATAGGTGTACCTCTTAGCGTATGGCTCATTGACCAGCAGACTGACGTGGCACTCATTGAGGCAGGCATCAGCCAACCGGGCGAGATGCAGGCACTGGCCGACATCATCCAGCCTACCATCGGTGTGCTGACTTCCTTGGGAGCACCTCATCAGGAGAATTTCCGTTCCATGGAGGAGAAGTGCATGGAGAAGCTTCAGCTATTCCACGATGCGAAGGTCATCATCTACAATGCTGACGACGACCTCGTCAGCCGTTGCATCCGTCGCAGTGGTTTCAAGGGCGAGAAGATCGGCTGGCGCAAAGAGATGATGGGCGAAAAATATAAGTACAGCCTTCCCTTCATTGATGAGGCTTCGGTAGAGTGTTCACTGGCTGTTGCTGCTACGGCACTATATCTGGGTGTTACACCTGAGCAGCTTGCCGAGCGGATGTCAAAGCTCGAGCCTGTTGCCATGCGTCTGGAGGTGAAGGAGGGACAGCATGGTTGCACACTCATCAACGACTCATATAATTCCGACATCAATTCACTGGCCATTGCCCTCGACTTTATGCAGAGAAGAGTGGCTCCCTCCAATCTCTCTCCGTTGAGCGAGGCTGTAAGGGACGCTTCTTCTGGACTATCAATAGCCTCCCCCGATGAGGGAAGACAGGAGGAGACAACCCTTATCCTCTCTGATATTCAGCAGAGCGGCATGGACGATGATTCCCTGTATCATGAGGTGAACGGCCTGTGTGTGAAGCGTGGAGTCAGCAAGCTCATTGGTATCGGTCCCCGCATCAGTGCCCATCGCAATTCATTCTCTGTTGACGAAAAATACTTTTTCGCTGACACAGAGACCTTCCTTGCCAGTGAAACCTTCCATCAGTTGCACGATGAGGTCATTCTCATCAAGGGTGCCCGTCAGTTCGGCTTCGACCATATCACCGAACTGTTGGAGCAGAAGGTCCATGAGACTATCCTCGAGGTAAACCTCAATGCCGTGGTGGAGAATCTGAACTACTATCGTTCGTTTCTGAAACCTGAGACGAAAATAGTCTGCATGGTTAAGGCCGATGCCTATGGTGCCGGTGCTGTGGAGGTGGCCAAGACCTTGCAGGACCACCGTGTCGATTACTTGGCTGTGGCTGTAGCCGACGAAGGTGTGGAACTGCGCCGCAATGGTATCACGCAGAACATCATGATTATGAACCCTGAGATGACGGCGTTCAAAACGATGTTCGACTACGAATTGGAGCCTGAGGTATATTCTTTCCGCTTGATGGATGCACTCATCCATGCAGCCGAGAAAGAGGGTATTACCGGTTGGCCTGTACATATCAAGCTTGATACGGGCATGCACCGCCTGGGCTTTGACCCCGAGAAGGATATTGACGAAGTCATCAACCGTCTGAAACACCAGACGGCCATCATCCCCCGTTCCGTCTTCTCTCATTTCGTCGGTTCTGACAGTGATGACTTCGATAACTTCTCGCGTCGTCAGTTTGAGAAGTTCTTGTATGGCAGTGACCGCCTGCAGGCAGCCTTCGACCATAAGATTCTGCGTCACATGGATAATTCTGCTGGTATTGAGCATTTCCCTGAGCGTCAGCTCGACATGTGTCGTCTGGGATTAGGACTGTATGGTATCGACCCACGTGACAATCGTGTTTTGAGTACCGTTTCCACCCTCAAGACCACCATCCTGCAACTGCGCCATGTGCCGAAGGAGGAAACGGTGGGCTATAGCCGCAAGGGTGTCCTGACGCGTGACTCCGTTATTGCCGCCATCCCTATCGGCTATGCTGATGGACTGAACCGTCACCTGGGACGTGGGGCCTGCTACTGTCTGGTGAATGGGCAAAAAGCTCCCTACGTAGGCAATATCTGTATGGACGTGGCGATGATTGACGTGACGGACATTCCCGGTGTTCACGAGGGTGACATGGTGGAAATCTTTGGTGCGAACCTGCCCGTCACCGTGCTCAGTGATGTGCTCGATACCATACCCTATGAGGTGTTGACAGCCGTGAGCGGACGTGTCAAGAAAGTGTACTTTCAAGATTAAACATTAAAGATTAAAGAATAGAAAGAGAAGATGAGAGATGGTTGATTCTTGTAAACGTTTACATGAAAAAAACTTTAGACTCTAAACTCTAAACTCTAAACTTTTTTGTACCTTTGCAACATAAAAATTGTTTAATAGTCCAATAACGAAATAAATAGCTAAATAGAAAATAGAATCATGTCTGCTGTACAAACTACTAAAATGACCAACTATCGTTGGATTATTTGTGCGATGTTGTTCTTCGCAACAACCGTTAACTACATGGACCGTCAGGTGCTTTCGCTGACGTGGAAGGACTTTATCGCTCCCGAGTTCCACTGGACTGACGAAAACTATGGTGTCATCACTTCCGTTTTCTCCATTCTTTATGCCGTGTTCTGCCTCTTTGCAGGTAAGTTCATCGACTGGATGGGTACCAAGAAGGGTTACCTCTGGGCCATCTTCGTCTGGTCACTGGGTGCCTGTCTGCACGCTGTCTGTGGTTGGGTGACGATGAAGTATCTGGGAATCGAGAGCGTGACAGCCCTGAGAGCTGTCGAGGCTGGTTCCATGACGGCTCTGAGCATCGCTACCGTCAGTGTCTGGCTGTTCCTGTTCTGCCGTTCAGTCCTCGCTTTAGGTGAGGCAGGCAACTTCCCTGCAGCCATCAAGGTTACAGCAGAATATTTCCCGAAGAAAGACCGTGCCTTCGCCACGTCCCTGTTTAATGCCGGAGCCTCTGTCGGAGCCCTCGCGGCTCCCGTCAGCATCCCGCCCCTCGCTGAGGCTTTTGGTTGGGAGATGGCATTTATCATCATCGGTGCCCTCGGCTTTATATGGATGGGCCTGTGGGTGTTCATCTACGACAAGCCCAACAAGTCTAAGCATGTCAATGCAGCCGAGCTGACCTATATTAATCAGGATGTGGAGACCGATGCCGACCCGAAGGATGCCAACGACGAGGGGCAGCAGATGAGCTATGCCAAGGCATTCACTTACAAGCAGACATGGTCGTTTATCGTTGGTAAGTTCATGACTGACGGCGTGTGGTGGTTCTATCTGTTCTGGGCACCTGCCTATTTCTCTGATCAGTTCCATTACAAGACCTCCAGCGGCATGGGCCAGTTGCTCATCTTCACGCTCTATGCCATTGTGACCGTAGTCAGCATCTTCGGTGGCTACCTGCCCAAGCTCTTTGTCGAGAAACGCGGTATGAATCCATACGCAGGTCGTATGCTTGCCATGCTGATTTTCGCCTTCTTCCCCCTGTTTGCCCTGTTTGCACAGCCGTTGGCCATGTGGCAGGAAAGCCCCATTGACCCGGCATGGTGGCCCGCCATCATCATCGGTCTGGCAGGAGCAGGACATCAGGCTTGGTCGGCCAACATCTTCTCGACCGTCGGCGATATGTTCCCGAAGGCTGCTATTGCCACTATTACTGGTATCGGTGCCATGGCCGGCGGTTTGGGCTCCATGCTCATCAACTATAGCTCCGGCAAGCTCTTTACCTATGCTGAGGGCATGGGTGAGCAGTTCACCTTCATGGGCTACGAGGGCAAGCCTGGTGCCTATATGATTGTCTTCTGCTTCTGCGCCGTTGCCTATCTCATCGGCTGGGTCATCATGAAGACGCTCGTACCGAAGTACAAGCCCATCGTGGTGGAAGAGTAATCAAAGCCAAGAAAACGGCACCTTCTCACAAAGAAGGTGCCGTTTTCGTTTCAATAACTCGGCACTTTTGTCCCTTCAACTCGGCACTTTTCCGCAGAGAAGTGCCGTTTTCCGAAGCTACATATATGTCAATCAAGAAATCCTTGTTTTCTCAATGTATCGAGTAGGGTGGCAGACATGGCCTCGTTGTCCTTCTTGGTGTAGCGAAGGTCGGTGAATACCTGCGCCAGCGTTTCCTTCTGGTTGATGCGCACAAACTCCTGGTTTTCCGGTAACTGCTCCTTATAAGAATAATAGCTGTCGATGTCCTCAGGTGTATAGTCGCGGTAGGTTTCTTGATGCACGAAGCTCTGGAACGGCAGGCGGTCGGAGAGTGCGGGCTCCTCGGCAGGCCAGCCGACAGTGAGCGTGGCAACAGGCATAACCAGTTTCGGCAGTTGTAGGATATCGATGATTTGCTGCGGCTGATAGACAGTAGTGCCGAGGAAGCAGTAGCCCAGTCCTTCTTCGTCCATGAGGTTGCAGAGTGTCTGGGTGTAGAGTAGGGCATCGGTAGCAGCATTCAGGAATGACAGCACATTGTCGTAGCCGGGTTCGGCTTTTCGGCAACGGGCCCACTGGCTAGTGCGGTTGAAGTCGGCGCAGATGGTGAGCACGACGGGTGCCTGAGTTACCATGGGTTGGTTGAAATGGGCAGGTGCCAGTCGCTGCTTCATGTCTGCATCGCGTGTCACGACGACGCTGTATAGCTGCAGGTTGCCCATGGTCTGGGTACGCGTGGCCTCGTTGAGCAGTCGGTTGAGCAGTTCTTCACTGACTATCTGGTCACTGTATTGACGGATAGTCCTTCGAGTTAGCAGGTTCTTCATTGTCTTTTATGTGTTTTGGGCTTACAAAGGTACGATAAAGTTTAAAGTTTAGAGTTTTAAGATTTGAGATTTTTGTTGCCGCTTAACCTTTTTTTACTTTTTTACCTTTTTACCTTTTTACCTTTTTTCGTACCTTTGCAAGCAAAATAAGCAAGGGACGATAAATGGAACCAACGAAAACGTATAGTTATGAGGAAGTGCTGGAGGCGTCAAAGACTTTTTTCGACGATGACGAGCAACAGACGCGGGAGTGGATGGATAAGAGTCTTCACCCCCTGCCAAAGAATCCTGAAGTGATTGAGGTGAGGCCTCAGACACTGGAGTGTGACGTGGTGCGTTTCCAGAATAACAAGGAGAAATGGGTGGCTTTTGTGGGACTGCTCAATGGCTATCCCTACGAGATATTCACTGGTCTGCAGGATGACGAGGAAGGTATCATGCTGCCCAAGAGCGTGACGAAGGGGAAAATCATTAAACAGCAGAACCCCGACGGCTCTAAACGTTACGACTTCCAGTTTGAGAACATGCGTGGTTACAAGATTACGGTGGAAGGCCTCTCGGAGAAATTCAACCCTGAGTATTGGAACTACGCCAAGCTGATCAGTGGAGTTCTGCGTTACCGTATGCCGTTGGACCATGTCATCAAGCTGGTCAGCTCATTGCAGTTGCAGTCGGACAGCATCAATACCTGGAAGAACGGTGTGGAACGTGCGTTGAAGAAGTATGTGGGCGAAGACGTGAATGACGGGTAAATGATGATGATAAGTTATATTACCCTGGATGAGGTTCACTTCTATGCCTTCCATGGCGTTTTGCCTCAGGAACGGAATGTCGGTGGTGACTTCGTGGTCTCGCTCCGTATGGGCTATGACATTAGCCTTGCCATGCAGAGCGACGATGTCAAGGACACGCTGAACTATGCTGAGGTCTATGAGCTTGTTAAACGTGAGATGGCCATTCCTTCGCAGCTGTTAGAACATGTGGCTGGCCGTATTGTACGTGCTATTGAGACAGCGTATCCTGTCGTCACTTCTGTTGACCTGACGCTGACTAAGGTGAATCCGCCAATGGGGGCAGATTGCCGTGGGGCAGGGGTGGAGATACACGTGAAGATGAATGATGAAACATTAAGGACTTAAAATTAAACAATATAGCGTGAAGAGATTATTGTTTATTGTTTGTTGTTTTTTGATAGTGGCGGTTTCAACTGCTGCTAACAAGAAATTCGTGTTGGTCATCGATGCCGGTCATGGCGGTCATGACACGGGAGCCCCCGGTGCCGTCGTGAAGGAAAAAACGCTGACGTTGCGCTATGCACTGGCCTTCGGTGCGATGGTAGAACGCAATTGTCCTGACGTGAAGGTTATCTATACGCGAAAGACCGATGTGTTTCTGGAACTCTGGCAACGTGCCGAGATAGCCAACAAGGCGAAGGCAGACCTCTTTGTTTCTGTCCATATCAATGCTTTACCGAAAGGTCGTCTTGCACGAGGCTACCAGACCTACACACTGGGTAAGGGACGTAAAGGAACGGCCATCGATACAAACCTTGATGTCGCCAAGCGTGAGAACTCGGTCATTCTGATGGAGCCAAACTATCAGCAGGTTTATCAGGGCTACGACCCTAACTCTCCTGAGAGTGACATCATGTTCGAGTTTATTCAGGATAAGAACATGGAGCGTAGCGTGGAACTGGCTAAACTCATGCAACGGCATATCTGTCGTTCTACCGGACGACAGGATATGGGTGCCCATCAGGAGAACCTCGCTGTGCTGCGACTGACAGCTATGCCTGCCTGTCTGATGGAGCTGGGATTCATTACTACGCCTGACGAGGAGCAGTTTATGAACTCTGATGAGGCCCTGAACCTCTATACACAGGGATTCTTCAATGCGTTCATGGCGTACAAGAAGCGTTTCAATGAGAATATCACCGTGCCCTATGAGCCCGATAATGAACCGACTATTGTGGTGCCTCAGGTGGTACCGCCCACAGTTGAGGAAGTTAAACCGGAGCCTGTCCCGGAGGTAAAGCCTGTCGCTACTCCAGAGGTAAGGCCTGTGGTCACTCCAGAAGTAAAGCCGGAACCTGTCGCAGAAGCCACACCCTCCCCCTCGGTAGAGCCTGCTGGGACTCCCGTCTTTAAGGTTCAGGTGACAGCCAACTCTACGAAATTGCCGAAGAATGCTCCACAGCTGAAAGGACTTGACAATGTCGATTTCTATCAGGATGGTGGTATGTACAAATATACTGTCGGTGCTTCGCCCGACTATAATGAGATCAGCCAGTTGCGAAAGCAACTGCTTGACCGTTTCCCGCAGGCATTCATCGTTGCCTTCAAGGATGGTAAGCGATGTGACGTGCAGGAAGCCATTCGGGAATTTAGAAGAAAGAAAAAATGAAATAATGTAATAATAGAGATATGAAGTTTCTGACAAAAGAAGTGCAAATAGCCTTAGTGGCCATCGTAGGAATTGTAGTCCTCTTCTTCGGACTCTCCTACTTGAAAGGATTGAGTCTGTTTTCCAACGACAATATCTATTATATTAAGTTCAGCAACGTCGGTGGTTTGTCGGCTTCCAGTCCGGTCTATGCCCGTGGCCTCCGTGTAGGTACGGTGAAAGCACTTGACTTTGATTTTGAGGAGGCTGATGAAATTACAGCACAAATCATGTTGGACCAGCGCTTGCTGTTGCCGGCAGGAACGACTGCTACGCTGGAGAGTGATATGCTGGGTAATATCAAGATCAATCTGATCTTCCCCGAGGACCTCAATGTTAGTAAGTTGGCGCAGGGAGACACTATTGTCGGTGCCGTTAATGCTGGTATTATGGCGCAGGCTGCAGATCTGCTCCCATCCATCAAGCAGATGCTGCCGAAGATTGACTCTATCCTCGTCAGCCTCAATACGCTGGCGTCAGATCCGGCTTTGGCTAACTCGCTGCATAACGTTGACCAGATAACGGGTAACCTGAAGACTTCCACTCGTGAACTCAATGTGCTGATGGCACAGTTGAACCATGAAGTGCCTGGTATGATGACACGTGCGAATACGGTGCTTGACAATACCAGTGAACTGACAGGCAAGCTCAATGAACTCGACTTGGCTGCTACGATGGCAAAGGTTGATGCCACGCTGGAGAATGTTCATGAGATGACCGAGGCCCTCAACAGCAAGAAGGGAACGCTGGGACTGCTGATGAACGATCCGGGACTGTATGATAACCTCAACATGACCATGCGCTCAGCTGACTCCCTGTTGATAGATTTGCGTAAGCATCCGAAACGTTACGTCCACTTCTCGGTTTTTTAAAATATGCATGAAAAAATATTGTAATTTTTAATTTGTCTAAATAGGACCGCGTCGGCGGTCCTATTTGTTTGAACTTCTCCAAACGCTTGATATAACTAACTTTCGCCCATCTTGTTTTTGTAGTAGCAGCACATGGTATGAATAGTGTGCAGTTTTTGTAATCAATTGAATATTAGTAGGTTGGATATTTACAAGAGGTATATTCTAAATAGGAGTGGTAAAAGGAATATAAAGTGCCAAAATATAGTAAGTTACGACGTTGATGTATAAAAATTACATAATTCAGGGATTTGTTTGTTTCAGAAAAAATTACGAAATTTGCAATCGAAAATCATAAAATGCTTCGTCGCTCATCTATGAAAAGGCGACAGCAAAACCGAAACATAATTAATTTCAAAGTTAAACGCCAAAATGCAGAAAAGACATGAGGCGCTTTGGGACGACTGCCTTAGCCTAATTAGGAATAACGTCACAGAGCAGCAATTCAAAACGTGGTTCGCACCCATTGTCTTCGAGTCCTACTCGGAAGACAGCCAGACGGTGTTGGTGCGAGTTCCAAGTTCGTACGTGTACGAATACTTGGAGCAGTACTACGTTGGTCTTCTCAGCAAGGTGCTGACACATTGTTTCGGTGCTAATACCAAGTTGACTTATCGCATCGTTACTGACAAGGCTCATAAGCTGACGCAGGACTTCGAGGCAGATCAGCCTGGTACCATCGAGGCTCCGCTGCCTACCAGTCGTGGTAACAAGACGCCGACAGCGCTTGATGCAGCTTTGCCACAGGAACTAAATCCGCAGCTGGACATCCACAAGACTTTTTCATCGTTCATTGAGGGTGACAGCAACAAACTGCCGCGTACGGTGGGCCTGTCTATTGCCGAGCATCCAGGAAAGACAACGTTTAATCCGTTTTTTATCTATGGTCCGTCGGGCTGTGGTAAGACGCATCTGGTCAATGCCATCGGTGTACGCTGTAAGGAGATGTACCCGCATCTGCGTGTACTCTACGTCAGTGCCCGTCTGTTCCAGGTACAGTTCTCGGATGCCAGACTTAAAAATACTATCAACGACTTCATTAACTTCTATCAGACCATAGATGTGCTGATTGTTGATGATGTGCAGGAGTGGGCTACGGCAGAGAAGACTGTGGCAACGTTCTTCCATATCTTCGACCATCTGTTCCGTTTAGGTAAGCAGATTATCCTGGCTAGCGACCGCCCGCCGGTGGATTTGAAGTGGTTGCAGGATCGTATGCTGACACGTTTCTCATGTGGCCTGATAGCAGAACTGGAGAAGCCCAACGTTCAGTTGTGCATTGACATTCTGAATGCAAAGTGTCGTCGCGACGGTCTGAAGATTCCTGCCGATGTCATTCAGTTTATTGCTGAAAGTGCTAATGGTAGCGTGCGCGATTTGGAGGGTGTGGTCAATTCGTTGATGGCTTACTCCATCGTCTATAACAGTGCTATTGACATGCGACTGGCAGAGCGTGTTATCAAGCGTGCCGTCAAGGTCGATAATCATCCCCTCACGGTCGATGATATCCTAGAAAAGGTTTGTGGTCACTACAACGTCAGCCAGCAGCAGGTGTTCAGCCGCTCGCGTAAACGTGACTACGTTACCGTACGTCAGGTGTCCATGTATCTGGCTCAGAAATACACCAAGATGCCGGCTTCGCGCATCGGCCAGCTCATCGGTAACCGCGACCACTCTACTGTCATCCATAGCTGCACGGCTGTTGAGCAGCGCCTGAAAGTGGATAAGGCTTTCGGGGAGGAAATCAGCAGTATTGAAAATTCTTTTAGACTGAAATAAGTAAAAAGGCCCGGACAATCGTCCAGGCCTTTTTTGTTGTTTGTTATCGGTTATTTCAGGATGATACCGCCGTTGGGCTGAATCTCGACCTTCGCCGTTCCTTTCTTATCGACCTTCAGCGTGGTAAGCTGAGGCTCGCCCTTTTTGTTGTCCTTGTAGTAGCTGACGGTCTGGCCGGCCAGCATGGGTAGTTGTAGGGTGAGTTTCTTCACGGCAGACTCTGCGTTGAGTCCGGCCACGTACCAGTCGTTGCCGTGGCGGCGGGCTAATACGACATACTTGCCAGGATAGCCGTCGATGAAGCGAGTCTCGTCCC
>Ga0310690_10005352_pt1 | contig 17482 bp, 14 predicted proteins | sample AusTroGonzalo_MG_2_FD_207661 | JGI IMG/M metagenome (GOLD analysis project Ga0310690, IMG submission 207661) | Bovine rumen microbial communities from tropical cattle in Woodstock, Queensland, Australia - Gonzalo_04 (v2) (version 2) | ecosystem: Host-associated > Mammals > Digestive system >...
CCATAACCCCGCTTTGCTCTTCGAGGTTCGTCAGCGTGGCTTTATCCGCAAAGGTTATCAGGCCGACTTGGCCATTGTGCGTCCCAAGAGTCCTTGGACGGTGACGCCTGAGGTGATAGAAAGCAAGTGCGGCTGGAGCCCGATGGAGGGTCACACCTTCCAGTGGCGAGTGGAACAGACCATTTGTAACGGACATATTATATATAATAAAGGTGTGATTGACCGCCAGTATGTTGGTCAGCCTCTGACGTTCCGATGATACTTACTTACGATATCAGCGACCTTCAGCCCTACATCAACTGGGTTTACTTCTACTTCGCCTGGCAATTAAAGGATAAAGCAGAACAGCAGCGAATCAGAAGCGAGGCCGAGGCTTTTCTGCAGGAGTGCCAGGGGCGCTATCAGGCTTATGCGCTTTTCCAGATTGTCAAAGCACATGCTGAGGGTGATGATATCGTTATCGATAGAGGAAAGTGTAAAGAGGAAGGTGGAAAGTGTAAAGAGGAATGTGGAAAGAGAATACCTTTGCTGCGTCAGCAGGAGGTTGGCACGCAGTTCCTCTGTCTGGCCGATTTTTTATCTACCATCCACCAGGAACTCGGCCTTTTTGCCACTAGTGTTGATGCAGGCATGGAGCATGACTTCGACAATGACCCTTACCAGAAGATGATGGCACAGTTGCTGGCAGACCGACTGGCTGAGGCTGCTGCCGAACGGATGCACGAGGAGGTGCGTAAGCACTATTGGGGCTATGCCATGGATGAGCACTTGAGTATAGAACAGATGCAACAGGAGCAGTTTCAGGGCATACGACCTGCTGTGGGTTATCCCTCATTGCCTGATGCCAGCCTGAACTTTGTACTCGACGAACTGCTCGGCTTTCAACAGATAGGCATCAGCCTGACGGAGAGTGGCGCCATGCGTCCTCACGCCAGCGTCTCTGGTCTGATGCTGGCTGCCCCAGAGTCGCATTATTTCAGTGTAGGACGTATCGGTGAGGATCAGTTGGCCGACTATGCCCGCAGACGACAGATGCCCATTGACCAAATGAGAAAATTCCTAACAGCAAATCTATGAATAGTATATTTACCACGACTATCACACTTTTGGATCCCGATACCTATATCTATATAGGGTGGGGCATCCTCATATTCCTGACAGTACTGCTTGGATTGTTATGGCGTTTCAGTAAGCGTCTATGGCTGAAAGTAGTACTCTCTGCGCCCCTCATGTTCCTTTGGCTGGTGTTCCTTTATGGTTCCTATATTGGAGTCAATCAGTTTAGGGTGCGCTATATTGAACTGACCTTCGACGATCTGCCGCCCTCGTTCGATGGCTATAAGATTGTACAGGTCAGCGATATACACTGTGGCACACTCACAGGCTCACGCCGTCATCTGCTGGAAGAGGCTGTTGACAGCATCAATGCGCAGAATGCCGATGTGGTGGTGTTTACAGGCGACCTACAGAATCGTGCTCCGAGGGAGATTGATCCCCTCAGAAAGCTGTTGTCAAGCATCAAGGCCAAAGACGGCATCTTCTCTGTGATGGGTAATCATGACTTCCCGTTGTATATGGAGGGCGACCCTATCATGAAGTCCGACACGCTTTGTGTGAGAGAGAATGTCGATGAGGAACTGGGATGGCGCCTGCTGGTTAACGATCGTCAGTTTATCAAACGAGGCGAGGAGAAAATATTCATCTCTGGTATGGATAATGATGGCGATGGTGAGCGCTTCCCCCAGAATGGCGACGTGCAGCATGCGCTCTATGGCATCAACCCCAAGCAGTTTGTCGTGATGCTGGAACACGACCCCTCAGCCTGGCGTCGTAAGATTCTGCCTCATAGTCATGTACAGCTCACCCTGAGTGGCCACACCCACGGAGGACAGTTCTCATTCCTGGGCTGGTCGCCTGCAAGTCTGAAATATAAGGAATACAGCGGACTCTATAGTCTGGCAGGCCGTTATCTCTATGTCTCCAACGGTCTTTCTGGTGTGGTGCCCTTCCGTTTCGGCACGCTGCCTGAGATTTCCGTCTTTACCCTAAGAACCTCAAAATCATCTGTCAACAAATGAAATACCTGTATAACATCTATCAATTGCTGATTGTCTTGCCACTCGTCGTTATTGAAACGGTGATTATCTGCAGCTGTATCATCGTGGGTAGCGCCCTGGGCTTTGGACATTTCTGGGCTAATTATCCGCCTCGTCTGTGGGCCCGTATCATCCTGTGGCTGCTGTTCATCCCAGTAAAAGTGGAGGGACGTGAGCGTCTGGATCCCAAGGAGTCGTATGTCTTCGTGGCCAATCATCAGGGTGCCTTTGACATCTTCCTGATTTATGGTCACCTGAACCGTAATTTCAAGTGGATGATGAAATACCAGTTGCGAAAGATTCCCTTTGTGGGCTTTGCCTGTGCTAAGACCCATCAGATATTTGTAGATAAGCGTGGCCCCAAGAAAATAAAGGCTACTTATGACCTGGCTCGTGAGACGTTACAGGATGGTACCAGCGTTACCGTATTCCCAGAGGGCTCGCGCTCGTTTACTGGTCACATGGGTGTCTTCAAGAAAGGTGCCTTTATGCTGGCCGATGAGCTGCAACTGCCTGTGGTGCCACTGACTATTAACGGCTCGTTCAACATCATGCCTCGCACCAGAGACATGAAGTTCGTGCGCTGGCATCGCCTCTCACTCACCATTCACGAGCCCATCTATCCTGTGGGCAAGGGACCAGAGAATGTGGAGGCAACCAAGAACCAGGCTTACGACAGCGTGATGTCGGCTTTGGTGCCCGAGTATCAGGGTTTTGTAGAGAATCCTGACCAATGAATAATAAAAAAATGAAAAATATGGTGCTATTTTAGACGCGGAGTCTATTTTTTGCTTATCTTTGTATCCGAAAACCATTATTGAGCAATGAACAACAGCGACAGCATCGTCATAATTCCTACTTATAACGAGAAGGAAAATATTGAGAAAATCATCCGGGCCGTCTTTGGCTTGGAGAAGTGCTTTCATATTTTGGTGATTGACGACGGCTCGCCCGATGGCACCGCCAATATCGTCAAGGGCCTCATGGCACAGGAGTTCAGCGACCGTCTCTTTATCGTAGAGCGTAAGGGCAAGCTGGGTCTGGGCACCGCCTATATTTCAGGCTTTAAGTGGGCACTGGAGCGCGACTATGAATACATCTTTGAGATGGATGCCGACTTCAGTCACGATCCCAACGACCTGCCTCGCCTCTATGCTGCTTGTCACGATGAGGGCAACGACCTGGCTATCGGCTCGCGCTATATCAGTGGCGTGAATGTGGTCAATTGGCCCATGGGTCGTGTGCTGATGAGCTACTTCGCCTCAAAATATGTGAAGTTTGTCACAGGTTTCCCCATCCACGATACCACAGCAGGATTCAAGTGCTATAAGCGTCGTGTGCTGCAGACCATAGAACTGGACAAGGTTCGCTTCAAGGGCTATGGCTTCCAGATAGAGATGAAGTTCACGGCTTGGCGCATCGGCTTTAAGATAAAGGAGGTGCCCGTCATCTTCGTCAACCGCAAGGAGGGTACCAGCAAGATGTCGGGTGGCATCTTCGGTGAGGCTTTCTTTGGCGTCATGCGTCTGCGCTGGGACGGTTGGACCCGCACCTATCCGCCGATGCCTGCGAACTAACGAATGAAGATAAAGGATCTACAATCGCTTTATGCCCATCTGCCGCAAATATCGGCATTGGCCAAAATCGTGGGAGATAAGTCAGTCAAGACTATCTCCCTCGATGGACTATTGGCCTCTGCTGCGCCGATGGCTTTCAGCGCGTTGGCGTTGAAGAAGAGCCTGACGCTTCTCTTCGTGGTGCAGGATGCTGAGGAAGCGGGCTATTTCTATCATGACCTTTGTCAGGTGATGGGCGAAAAGCAAAGGGTAGGCGAGTTGGATATCAATCAGGTGCTATTCTTTCCTTCCAGTTATCGCCGTGCCATTAAGTACGGACAGAAAGATCCTGCCAGCGAGATTCTGCGTACGGAGGTGCTGACTTCTTTTAACCAGTCGCCATCCACCAGTCGCCATCCACTCTATATTGTCACTTATCCTGAGGCTATCGCTGAAATGGTTATAAGCCATAAGCGGTTGGATGACAGGACGTTGTCGTTGTGTCAAGGACAGATGGCGAAGGTCGATGATATCTGTAAGACGATGCGCGACTTTGGTTTCCGTGAGGTTGACTATGTCTATGAGCCAGGACAATTTGCCTTGCGTGGCTCCATCCTCGACGTATTCTCCTTCAGCAATGAATACCCCTTCCGCATCGACTTTTTTGGCGACGAGATTGACTCTATCCGAACCTTCGAGGTGGAGAACCAATTGTCGAAAGAGCGTACGGATAGGGTAGATATCGTGCCAGAACTTACCTCCGTAGAGGAGAAAGAGTCGATATTGAAGTTCCTACCACAGGATACGCTGCTGGTGATGAAGGACTACCAGTTCCTGCGTGAGTCAGTAGAGCGCATCTATCAGGAAGGCTTCTCTCAACAAGCCCTGAAGGAGCGCCTGGAGACAGCTACCGAGATGGAACAGCACGAGATAGAAAAGGAGATGCAGCGTGACAGCTATATTATTACTGGCTCGCAGTTCGATGCTGATGCTGAGTCTTTCCGCAAGATATTTCTAGGTGGAAAGTGGAAAGAAGAAAGTGGAAAGAGGAAAGAAGCATCCATCCTTAAATTCAACATCAAGCCCCAGCCCCTGTTCCATAAGAACTTCGAGCTGTTGACGCAAACATTGGAGGACTATCTGTTGCAGGGCTATAAGCTCTATATCCTTGCTGACAGCCCCAAGCAGATTGAGCGCCTGAGGGATATTTTCACCGAGATACAATCCTCCATCCATCAGTCATCGTCCACCATCCACGAATTCCAAGGCGTTGACAAGACACTTCACGAAGGATTTATCGATACTGATGCCCGTCTTTGTCTGTTTACAGACCATCAGATTTTCGACCGTTTCCATAAGTACAACCTCAAGAGCGACAAGGCCCGTAGTGGTAAGGTGGCGCTGACGCTGAAGGAGATTCAGCAGTTCGAGGTGGGCGACTATGTGGTGCATGTGGATCATGGCATCGGAAAGTTCGGAGGATTGGTGCGAATGCCTTTGCAGGATGGGGGCTTTCAGGAAATGATCAAGATCATCTATCAGCGTGGTGATGCTATCTATGTCAGCATCCATTCACTGTATAAGGTGTCGAAATACAAGTCGCAGGACGATGGCCAGCAGCCTCGCATGTCGACGTTGGGCACAGGCCAGTGGGAGCGTTTGAAAGAGCGCACCAAGAAGCATATCAAGGATATCGCCCGTGACCTCATCAAACTCTATGCGGCCCGTAGGCATCAGAAGGGCTTCGCCTTCAGTCACGATACCTACCTGCAGCACGAACTCGAAGCGTCGTTTCTCTATGAGGATACGCCCGACCAGCTCAAGGCCACGCAGGATGTGAAGGCCGATATGGAGATGTCGAAGCCGATGGACCGCTTGGTGTGTGGTGATGTGGGCTTTGGCAAGACCGAGGTGGCTGTGCGTGCTGCCTTTAAGGCAGCTGTCGATGGTAAGCAGGTGGCTGTGATGGTGCCCACTACGGTGCTGGCCTATCAGCACTATCGCACCTTCTCTGGCCGACTGAAGGATATGCCTGTCCGTGTGGATTATCTCACTCGGGCCCGTAGCACCAAGCAGACCACCGCCCTGCTGAAAGACCTCGAGGAAGGTAAGGTGGACATCCTCATAGGTACCCATAAGCTCATAGGTAAGAACGTAAAGTTCAGGGACTTAGGACTGCTGATTATCGACGAGGAGCAGAAGTTCGGTGTATCGACCAAAGAGAAGTTGCGCCAGATGAAGACCAACGTCGACACCCTCACCATGAGTGCGACGCCTATTCCTCGCACCCTGCAGTTCTCGTTGGTGGGAGCTCGCGACCTGAGTGTCATTCAGACGCCTCCGCCCAACCGCTATCCCATTCAGACAGAGATACATACATTCTCGGCAGAGATTATCACCGATGCCATCAACTTCGAGATGAGTCGCAACGGACAGGTCTATTTTGTCAATAACCGTATCAGCGACCTGACCCATATTGCCGAGATGATTAAGAAGTACATCCCCGACTGTCGCATCGCTGTAGGGCATGGGCAGATGAAGCCCGAGGAGCTCGAGAAGATTGTGCTCGACTTCTCCAACTACGACTACGACGTGCTGCTCTCGACGACGATTGTTGAGAATGGTATAGATATTCCCAACGCCAACACCATTATTATTAATAGTGCCCAGTATTTCGGTCTCTCAGACCTGCACCAGATGCGTGGTAGAGTAGGGCGTGGCAATCGCAAAGCCTTCTGTTATCTGCTGGCACCGCCCTTGTCGGCCCTGCCTGTTGACAGTCGTCGACGCCTCGAGGCTCTCGAGAACTTTTCCGACCTTGGCTCAGGCATCAATATTGCTATGCAGGACCTCGACATCCGAGGAGCGGGCAATCTGCTGGGTGCCGAGCAGTCTGGCTTTATCTCAGACCTGGGTTATGAGACCTATCAGAAGATTCTCAACGAGGCGATGGCGGAGCTGAGGAACGAGGAGAATGAAATGAAGAAAGAGGAAAGTGGAAAGAGGATAGACCCAAGTGCACCAAACAACTCTCCATCCACCATTAACTATCCACAATCCACCTTTTACCAAGGGGACTTTGTCGCTGACTGCGCCCTCGAGACCGACCTTGAGATGTACTTCCCAGACCAATATGTGCCTAGCGATTCAGAGCGAATGCTGCTCTATCGTGAACTTGACAATACCCGCAATGATCAGGAACTTGAGGCCTATCGCCTGCGCCTCATAGACCGTTTCGGTGCGCTGCCTCCACAGGCCGAAGAACTGTTGCATGTGGTGCCCCTGCGTCGTATGGGCAAGCAGTTGGGTTGCGAAAAGATTATGCTAAAGCAGGGACGTTTGTACCTTTATTTCGTATCCAATCCCCACAGCCCCTTCTACCAGAGCGAGGCCTTCGACCGCATCCTCAGCTTCGCCACCCAGAACGTTCTCCGCTGCAACCTGCGCGAACAAAACGGCAAGCGCTCCCTTGTCATCACCAACGTCCCCACCGTTGGCGAAGCCGTCAACGTACTGAAAGGGATTTGACTAATATTATTTGTTTTTCTTTGTTTGTTGTATGCTATTTCAATGCTTTTTCGATGGCAGACTTGATGGGATCGAGGCCTGGGAAGCCGATTTCCTTGTAGGTCTGGTTGCCCTTGGCGTCGTAGATGACGTAGGTGGGAATGCCCTGTGACTCGTACTGGCCAAGCAAGTAGATATACTGCTCCTTGGTGAGGTAGTAGTGGTCGCCATCGATGTCCTTGATCATCTCCTGCCATGTTTCGAGGGGCGAGGTGGGTGAGGTGATATAGACAAACTGGATGTTCTTGCCCTTCATCTCATCCTTCATGGGTTTCATGGCCTGATGTCCTGCGCGACAGGGACCACACCAGGTGGCCCAAACGTCGATGAGCACCGTTTTGCCCTTGTATTTACTGAGGATGGTCTGGAGAATCTTCTCAGGAGCGACCTTGTCGTATTTCTGATAGAAGACATTCTCCTTGACTGCCTTTTTCTGAGTGGCGCGCTGTTGCTGGCCAGCGGCCTTTGTCTGTGCCATACCTGTCGTTGCGACAAGCATCAGCAATGCGGTGATGATGAATTGTTTCATACGTTTCCTGTAATTTTCTTGTTTGGTTATGGTGCAAAAATAGTAATTATTTCTGAAATAATCGAGGATTATGACGTTTTTTCAATTTTTTTTTGACCTCCATGCAATGTTTTGGGGGAACGCAGCGTATATATAAACAGAAGACCATAAAGAAAATGATAGAAACAGACATAGACCTGATTGAGGGACTGAGGAAACAAAGTCCCAAAGCACAACAGCAGATGCTCGACCGCTATGGCCGCGATGTCTTCGCCCAAGTGGTGAGACTGGTGCCAGGCATTGAGAATGCGGAGGAGGTGTATCAGGATGTGTTCGTGAAGGTCTTTAAATATATAAATAGGTATGACGAAGGGAAGTCATCTCTGAAGACGTGGATTTCGCGCATTGCCTACAACGAAGCCATCAGTTATCTGAGGCACCAGCGACCCACAATGGTCTATATTGAGGATAGGGAAGGCGAGGCGGACACTATTTCAGAGGCAGAAGTAGAGGAGACGCTGGGTCGTGCGAATGCTGAGACGGTACAGATTATCCGAGCTGCGCTGAAGCACCTGCCTCCCGATGAGCGAGCCATCATCACGATGTTCTATTACGAGGAGATGAGCCTGAAGGAGATAGCCTACGTGACGGAGTCGATACCAACGACGGTGGCCTCGAAACTGAGCCGAACGAGAAAAAAACTTTGTAGAATCATAAATATGTTAAGATCATGAAGGAGGAACAACTCAATACATTGCGAGAGCAGGACAAGAACCTGCGCGACGCCATCCGAATGGATGAGGCCGAGTTGCCGCAGATGCCTGCCGACCTGAACGCCCGACTGATGCAGCGCATGGCGCAGGAGCCACGAAAGGCTCGTACCCGCACCATCTGGCCTTGGATAGCAGCAGCCTGTGTGGCTGGCGTGATGATGATATGGCTGACACCACCCAAGGAACAGATGCCAACAGTGGCCATGCAGACCCCAAGCCAGCAGACCCCATCCCCAACCCTTCCCCTGAATGGGAAGGAAGAGGTTAGTGCAGAGGTCTCAAAGGTGGAAGAACCCGTGGTGGCGAAAGTGGAGAAAAAAGAGGTGCCTCAGAGAACTCCCAGAGCTAAGAAAGTCCAAGATACTCAGAAGACTCTTACTCTTCAAGCCGCAGATGTTTGCAACGACTTGGCTGCTGTGCAAGAGCAAGAAGAATCTACTCCCCTCCCTTCAGGCGAGGGGCAAAAGGGTGGGGCTGTTGTCACACTGACGGAACACGATATCCCCATCACCCGTCCAGAGAACTATAAATACACCCCTGAGGAGCTGGCCCTGATGCGAAAGCAAGCCAACGAGGCCTATCTGAAATGGGTGCAACTGGAGCTCGAGATTTCAAAGTATAATTTGGAACAGACAGCACAGAAGTGAAAAGGTAAAAGAGTAAAAAAGTAAAAAGATAAAAAAGTAAAAAGGTAAAAAATAACGCGATATGAAACGAATAATGATTTTGCTGCTCATTGCTTGCAGCGCAACAATAACCACTAGTGCCCAGCAGAAGAAGGCCACAGTTGACAATACGCCTTACAACGTGAAGGCCCTGTTCTATACATTCCTCAAGTCGTGGGGCGCCCCCTCCGACGAGGTCTATTCCGTTCAAAGGAATCCTAACACCAACCAGATTGAGTCGAGCGTCAAGATTACCTACTTTGTGGCCAATGTCAATACTGGCTCTGTGCGACAGAATATGTCTGCCATCGGTGACGCGTTTAAGAAGGATGAATCGAGAGCTTATCAGCTGCTCCACCTGGCACCTGGAAACAAAGAGTCGCTCGCGCTGAGTGCTGTCAACGAAAACGGACAGAGAACCTCCTACCTTGTCCGCGGCGCTGACTACGAGGAAATGTGGCTCCTATGCGCCAAGAACCCAGAGAACCCCAAGCTGCGCGATGCCTACGCCATCAAGTGGTCTATGAACGACGATAAGAGCAAGGCCCTCGGAACCATCTATCAGATCACCTCGCTGCGTCCTGACTTGTATGAGCAGAACATGAGCGCCAGCATCTTCAACGATGGTCAGAACCTCACCACCAAGACATTCAGAATTGACGGTCGTGTGGGCGAAGACCTGACGGACAGCCTCTACGTGGTCTATATGGCTGATACTGCCGAGGAACTCGACAAGGTTGCCGACGATGCCTTCGTGGCTAAGATGCCTGTGGTGGGCAAGCGTTTCTCGTTCAGCGTGGAACTTGACAAGCGCAAGGTTGGCCGCATCCGTACCGTGATGCCTGACGGCTCGCTCTGCCAGTTGTGGACGAACCTCGACTTCGTGCCTGGCGAGACCTATCGCATCACCACTCATAATGGTTATTACGATGCCGACAACGACTACGAGCAACGAGTGGGCCGCTACTCCGGCAAGAGCCTGCTGAACGACCTGCAAAGACGGGGCATTGACGACCAGACGGTGGAGGTTGCCGACACCATACCCGTAGTGCAGGATGGCGATGTGATACAGGTAACACGGGGACAGGAAGCCTCCAGTTCGGAAGCATGGTTCAAGACCATTTCGCCGCAACAGCAGGCAATGCTGATGTTCAAAGGTAAAAATGTCGAGGCTGGCATCGAAAGGGTCAAGGCGTCATATGAACCTCTTGGGAGAATCATGAGAGACACCCCGTCGCTTCTCCTCGACAATAACAAAGGCATCAATCAGATGTTTGAGAATATCACTGCACAAAACAAGGCATTGGACAAAAGTGTCCATGAGTTCCAGAGGGCTTTATTCTCACTGAATCCCCCTGTCAGTGTGCGACAGAGTTATTATGCCGATGCCTTTAGGGAGATACTGAATACCCTCACTGATCAGAACAAGGGCTTTACAGAGATTTACTCAAAGACCGGCTCGCTCCCGAAGTCTGCCCAGAAGACGCAGAAGTACATCAATAAGCTCATAGGGAAGTATGCAAATGAGATGATGAAGAACCTCGGGCTGACGAAGAAATAACAGTGTAAATGAAAAAAAACAGCGGGCTTGCCTCTTTTGGCAAGCCCGCTGTGCTTTTATTCTGTGGGGACGCTGTTGCAGCGGTCAGTATAGAATTTCTTGAAGTCATCCCATTTATAATAAGGATAGAGGTCGGAGGGTAGGGGCAGGGTGGACTCGATGCCATTGAGCAGACACTTGATGAGGATGGGCTCGCCCTGCTTTTTACTGCGATAGAAAATGAGCTGTAGGTTCGAGGCCTTACCTGTCTCCCAGGTTTGGTAGCAGTTCTTCACCTCGTAGGGATCCTCTGGGTCAATGTCGGCACCGTTAATGCCCATCAGCACGGTGAGGGGACCCAGACAGGTGTCGTGACCGAAACGCAAGTCGGCCAGCCGCTTGGTCTGTCCGTTGAGCACATTGTCGGCCTTCTTGATGATGTCACGCAGAATGGGAATCATGTCATAGCGGGGCTCAAACACCCAGGTGTAGCCGCCCAGGTTCTCGTTCTCCCAGCGTGCTGCCAACTCCTCGTCGGTGATGATGTTGCCCATCATGCCCTCATGGCCGATGCTGGGTAGCGAGGTGTAGAGGTTGATGAGGTTGCTGGCGATGTGATGCGGGTTGCCAGGCAGTCCTTCTGTGCTGGTGAAGACGCGTGGGATAATCTTCTCACGCAGGTTGTCGTTATACTGGAACTTCTGGCGGTTGTCCTCGAAACGAGGTCTCGACTTAGGATATGTCTGGCGCAGCGGGTTCTGGCGGTCATCGGGTTTTACACCGTCGAGAACCTTACGTGCCGACTCCATGCGAATCTCAATCTTGGGGTTGCATTGCTTCAATTCCTCACAGAACGAGGCCATACTGACCACGCAGCGACCCGTCAACGACGAGATGGCATAGACATCGCCGCCATTCTTAAACACTTCCTTGAAGTCGCGATACATGGTTCGTGCAATAAACTGATGCTGCTCCCAGCCCAGGTCACTCAGTTCGCTCACGCTGACTGCCAGTTCCTTCTTGGCGGCATCATACTTGGTGCGGAAAGCCTCGCCCTCAGCCGTCAACTGGTGCTGTCTGTGGGCCTTAGTCAACAGCGAGTCAAGTTCACGATACAGCATGTCGTTCCAATAGTAACGCGACCCATGACGTCCATAGTGGCTGATGTAAAACGCCTTGTAGCCGCTGGGCGCCTTGGTCATCTTCTGAGCCTCGTACGAATAGGGATAGTCAGTACCGTAAGCCTTTCGAGGGTCAGACTTGAGTTGTTCGAGGGCAGGCACGCCTTGAGCCCATGTGGTCAGAGCTATGCCGACCAGAAGCAGTAGGTTGAGGATTCTTTTCATTGTTTTTCCTTTTTGTGAGGTAGCGTAATAATTAATGTTTTATGATTGTGGGTACAAAGATAAACAATTCTTTGGAAATAAGCAACAGGTTAGACCATAATTCCTAGCCTGAAGGCATGAAAAAGGTATGGGTTGTGTCATTTTGTCTTACTGTGCTGTCATTTTGTCTTGCTTTTTCGTGCTGGCATCGAAGTTGCATCTTATTAAGCGAGCAAGGTGCTCAAATTCATTGAAGATGAAACAATAAACATTATATAAACGGAACATTATAAACATTAAAACATTAGGAGGACAAAACTATGACACCAATGATGAGAACAAACAACTGGATTCCTGCAGTGTTCAACGACTTTTTCGACACCGACTATATGCCGCGTGCTAACAGTACCGCTCCGGCTATCAACGTAAAAGAGACCGATAAGGCCTATGTGGTGGAACTGGCCGCCCCCGGTATGAAGAAAGAAGACTTCAACGTACACATCAACGATGAGGGTAACCTGATCGTGAAGATGGAGAAGAAACAGGAAAACAAGGAGGAAGACAAGAGCGCCCGCTATCTGCGTCGCGAGTTCTCGTACTCAAAGTTCGAACAGACGCTGCTACTGCCTGATGATGTAAAGAAGGAGGACATCACCGCTCGTGTAGAGCACGGCGTGCTAACCGTAGAGCTGCCTAAGGTAGTAGAAGAGAAAGTGAAGCTGTCGCGACAGATAGACATCGCTTAAAAGTAAAGCCCCGCCAACCAGCGGGGCTTTTACTTTATTGTTGTTTGTCGAGTTCAGCCAGATTCTCAGCAATCATTTCGTCTGTAACGGTGTAGTTCTGCAGGTCGCCCTTGATAAACGACTCGTAAGACGGCATATCAATAAGTCCGTGGCCCGAGAGGTTGAACAGAATGACCTTTTCTTCACCAGTTTCCTTGCACTTATTAGCCTCACGGATAGTAGTAGCGATGGCGTGACAACTCTCAGGAGCAGGGATGATGCCCTCGGTACGGGCAAACAGCATACCGGCCTCGAAAGTTTCGAGCTGAGGAATATCGACACCATGCATCAGGCCGTCCTTAATTAACTGTGAGATAATCATGCCGGCACCGTGGTAGCGTAGACCGCCAGCGTGGATGTTCGAGGGCTTGAAGTTATGACCCAGGGTGAACATCGGCAGCAGGGGGGTGTAACCAGCCTCGTCGCCAAAGTCATAGCGGAATTGTCCGCGAGTCAGTTTAGGACAGCTGTCAGGCTCAGCAGCGATAAACTCCGTATGGCGCTCTCCGCTCAGGTTGTGGCGCATGAAGGGGAAAGAGATACCACCGAAGTTAGAGCCACCACCGAAGCAGCCAATGACGATATCGGGATATTCGCCTGCCATCTGCATCTGCTTCTCAGCCTCCAGACCGATGATGGTCTGGTGCAAACCAACGTGATTCAGCACAGAGCCCAGCGTGTACTTACAGTTGGGAGTGGTGGTAGCCAGCTCTACAGCCTCAGAGATGGCTGTTCCCAGTGAACCAGAGTGTGTGGGGTCCTTGGTCAGGATATCCTTACCGGCACGGGTTGACATCGAGGGTGAACCCTCAACCACAGCACCGAAGGTACGCATAATGCTGGAGCGGTAGGGCTTCTGCTGCATGGTAATCTTCACCTGATAGACGGCACAGTCCAGGCCATAGATCTTGGCGGCATAGCTCAAGGCTGCACCCCATTGTCCGGCACCTGTCTCTGTGGTGACGTTCTTCGTGCCCTCCTGCTTGGCGTAGTAACACTGGGGAAGAGCAGAGTTGATCTTGTGTGATCCTAAGGGGTTGGTACTCTCGTTCTTGAAGTAGATATGTGCTGGTGTGCCAAGTGCCTCTTCCAGAGCATAGGCGCGTACCAGAGGTGTAGAACGGTAGTACTTGTATTTTTCGAGTACGTCCTCGGGAATGTCAATCCAGCGGTGCTCGGTATCCAGCTCCTGCACGCAGCATTCACGTGGGAAGATATGTGCCAGGTCGTCAACACCCAGAGGCTGCTTCGTTGCCGGGTGGATGGGAGGCATGGGCTTATTGGGCATGTCTGCCTGAATGTTATACCACTGTGTTGGGATTTCACTCTCTTGGAGGATGAATTTCTTTTGTTTGCTCATACTTCTTTTAATTATTGGTTTAGTGTTTGCGGTGCAAAGTTAACAAAAATAAAGTGAAAAGTGAAGAGTGAAGAGCGAAAAATTTGCTGCCGCCATTGATTTTTTGTAACTTTGCACGCCGAAATGTGGATTATTGCAATTATATTAGTTTATTTTGCAGTTCTGATGGCTATCAGCCGACTCGCTGCCAAGCGGACGACGAACGAGACCTTCTTTCGGGCCAACCGTCGTTCACCTTGGTATATGGTAGCCTTTGGCATGGTAGGTGCTTCAATATCGGGTGTGACATTTGTCAGCGTACCAGGCATGGCACTATCGTCACAGATGACCTATCTGCAGGTATGCTTGGGCTTCATCGTGGGTTACCTGGCAGTGGCTTTTGTGCTGTTGCCCGTTTATTATAAGTTGAACCTCACGTCTATCTATACCTATTTAGGCCAGCGGCTTGGACAACATTCTTATAAGACCGGCGCATGGTTCTTCCTGTTGTCGAAGATGATTGGGGCTTCGGTGAAGTTCTACGTCATCTGCATAATCCTCCAGCAGTTTGTGTTCGATGCCTTGGGTGTGCCGTTCTTCGTTAATGTTATCGGTATGGTGCTGCTCATCTGGCTCTACACCCGAAAGGGTGGGGTTCGTACGCTGGTCTTTACAGATACCTTTCAGACGCTCTGTCTCTTTTCAGCGCTTCTCCTTATAATATATATGGTGATGCGCCAGATGGACTTTTCGCTAATGGATGCTTTCAGGTCTGTTGCAGCTGATGAGCGGAGCCGTGTCTTTGTGATGGACGATTGGCAGTCACCACATAACTTCTGGAAACAGTTTTTGAGTGGTGCGTTTATCGTGATTGTGATGACAGGTCTGGATCAGGATATGATGCAGAAAAACCTCACCTGCCGCTCGTTGCAAGAGGCACAGAAGGATATGTGCTCCTACGGTGTGGCCTTTGTGCCTGCCAACCTTCTCTTCCTGTCGTTAGGTGTCCTGTTAGCGCAACTCTTTGAGTCTCAGAGTGTTGTCCTCCCGTCGAAAGGTGACGAGCTCCTCCCAATGTTTGTTCAAGGCTCAGCAGACTCTTCGCTCTTTACTCTTCATTCTTCGCTTTTCGTCCTCGGCATCGTGGCGGCCTCGTTCTCTTCTGCCGACTCGGCGCTGACATCCCTCACAACCAGCTATTGTGTCGATATACGAAATAATGCTGATGACGAACGGCTACGTAAGCGTACACATCTGATAATCTGTGGGTTGTTTGTGATTTTCATTCTGCTGTTTCAAGCGTTCAACAGCACCTCGCTCATCGATGCCATCTACACCATTGTATCCTATACCTATGGTCCGTTGCTGGGACTATTTACTTTCGGGCTCTTTACTCGCCGACAGGTTCGAGACCACTTGGTGCCACTGGTCTGTGTGGCATCACCCTTTATGTGCTATGCCATCGATACCCTTGCACAACACCTCTGGGATTATCATTTCGGCTATGAACTGCTGATGCTCAATGGCCTGCTCACCTTCCTTGGCTTGTTATTGCTTTCCAGAAGCAGTCGCTGAAGAGGTTACTTCTGGTGTTGTTCAATATATTCACTGGGTTGAACGCCAAACTCCTTTCTGAAACAGGTGGCGAAATACTTCGGGTCTTTGAATCCTACTTTATAGGCCAGGTCGCTGACACGTAGATCGCTCTGTGTCTCTGCCATTCTTTTGGCCTCTTTCATGCGGATATCGCGGATATAGGCGGTAACGTTGAGGCCCGTCAGAGCTCTCAATTTATTGTAAAGTGTCGACTGTGAGGCGCCCATCTCGCTTGCAAAGGCATCGCGGTCGAAGTCTGAATCGTCCAGATGCTTATGAACACAGGCATTGGCTCGCTGCAGAAACTCCTCATCAGGCGTTGCCGGATGTGTCTCGTCCTCTGTGTTGGTCGTTGGTCTCTCTCCCACGATGCGTATGCGGTTCTCGATAATATTGTTGATACGCAGCTCCAAGTCACCCAGACGGAAGGGCTTTGTCACATAGTCATCGGCACCTATCAGCATCGATGCTTTGCGGTCTTCCTCATGGGCTTTGGCCGAGATGAGGATGATGGGCAGATGGCTCCATTCAGGTGTCGTCTTGATCCGTCGCGTCAGTTCGTTACCGTCCATCTCCGGCATCGACACATCCGACACAATCAAGTCAACCGCCTCTTTGCTGATGATGTCAAGGGCGGTAGCACCGTTGGTGGCCTTCAGAATGTTGAATCGGTTACTGAGCAGCGTCTCCATCAACATCAGCAGTTCTTCGTTGTCCTCCACCAGCAGTATGCGGTAGAAATGCGAACGGTCCACTTCAAGGTGTTTCTCCGTAGTGTCAGGCTGTTCCAGCGAACTCAGGTCAATAATATTATTGTTGGGCTTTGCAAAGTCAATCTGGTGCTGGTCGTCAATCTGCGAGGAGGCAAAGGCTTCCTTCTTAATTGGTAGTTTTACGGTGAAGGTGGTGCCGAAACTTGGGTCGCTCTGACAGCTGATGGTGCCGTTGTGTAGATACACCAAATCGCGTGTCAACGCCAGTCCCAGTCCTGTGCCATGCACCTTCATCCATCTGTAGTCACCGTCGTAATAGCGTTTGAACAGCTGTTTCATCCTGTCGGCTGGAATACCTATTCCATTATCTATCACTTGGATGATAATCTGGTCGAAATACTCATTTGTCCTCACCTTTACCTGTACCATACCAGGCGTACGTGTGTATTTGGCGGCGTTCGACAGTAGGTTATAGATGATTTTGTCCAGTTTGTCGGTGTCAATCCATCCCATCATCGACTTTGGCGTACACTGGATAGAGAATGCCAGTCCCTTTTTGTGCATCAACGGTTCTATACAAAGTGCAGTCTGACGGATATACTCCATCACATCACCTTGAGCCACCTTTAATTTTAACTCACCCGACTGCGACTTGCTGGTTTCCAAAATCTGCTGTAGCAGTCGCGTCATGCGTTCTACGTTCAGTTCCATCAGGGCATAATCCTTGGCATAGCGTGGCTCTTGGTCGCGCAGTCGTTCTATTGAAGCCCCGATTACGGTGAGTGGTGTGAGCAGTTCGTGTGATATATTGGTGAACACCTGATCCAGCTGCATGCGTTTTTTTATGTTCGCATTACGCTGATAATGCCATCTTGCTATGAAAAATAGGGCAAGGGCTGTCAGAAAAATGGCGATATAGTGAAAAACTGACATTGTAATAATCTTCGTTTTGGTTTAAAATTCGTGAGCGAAAGTAATATTTTTCTGCTTAATTTCCAAATATTTTGCTAAAAAAGTGC
>Ga0310690_10005353_pt1 | contig 17482 bp, 12 predicted proteins | sample AusTroGonzalo_MG_2_FD_207661 | JGI IMG/M metagenome (GOLD analysis project Ga0310690, IMG submission 207661) | Bovine rumen microbial communities from tropical cattle in Woodstock, Queensland, Australia - Gonzalo_04 (v2) (version 2) | ecosystem: Host-associated > Mammals > Digestive system >...
ATCCTTCCTGAAAGAGGGGAAGGTGATCTTGTATCCCACTGATACAGTGTGGGGTATAGGATGCGATGCGACTTGTGAGGAGGCATTGCAACGCATTTACCGCATCAAGCAGCGCAACGAAAAAAAGAGCATGATCATCCTGCTTGACTCGATGCAGCGGCTGCCCATGTACGTCAAGAAGATTCCGCTGATCGCGTGGGATCTGCTGGCGCATGTCACCCGTCCCACCACTTTCATTTACCAATCCGCCTACAACCTGCCCGAGAAGCTGATCCATGCGGACGGTTCCATCGCCATCCGCATTGTGCAGAACGATTTCTGCAAGCAAGTGATACGCGGTTTAGGCCGTCCCATCATTTCCACTTCCGCCAACATTGCCGGAGAGCCCACCCCGCAGACCTACGACAAGATTTCCCAAGAGGTGATCCGTCAAATGGACTATGTGGTGTCGCCGGAGCGATCCACATCCGTGGAGTTCAAGCCCTCCCGACTCATCAAATTCCTGGACGACTATAACTTCACCATCATCCGCGACTGACCATGGAAAAAATCGCCGTTTTCGCCGGTTCCTTCTGTCCTTTCACCAAAGGTCATGAAGACATCATTGCCAAAGCGCTGCCGCTTTTCGACAAGATCATCATCGCCATCGGACATAATTACCAAAAGAAGGACATCTTCTCCGTGGAAGAACGGGAAGCATGGATTTCCAGGCTTTACCAAGGCGAGCCTCGCATCTGCGTGCGCACGTACTCGGGACTGACGACTGACTTCTGTCGCCAAGAGCAGGCGCAATACCTCATCCGAGGTGTGCGCAACTCCTTGGACTTCAGTCAAGAACAGGAAATGGCGGAAATCAACCAAACGCTCAACCCCGATGTGGAAACGGTGCTTTTCCTATCATCCCCGTCTTGCAGGGTCATCTCCTCGTCGTTGGTACGTGAACTTTGGTCCTTAGGCGCGGACTATACCCCTTACCTTTCCTACAAACTTCCTGACTGCCAACAATAAATGAGAATCCGCATCGTCCATATCGTCCTGTTCCTTGGTCTGTTCCTCACGGCACGCGCACAGACGCACGTGACCATATCGGGCAGCGCACAGTTCGCGGCGGGCGAGGAGTTGCGACTGTTGGTGTTCGACGACTTGCTCAACGGCATCCCCAATGTGGTGGCCACGGACATCATCGACAAGAACGGACATTTCTCCCTGAAATATCGCACCAACGACATTAAGTTGGCGCAGATTGCCATCCGAAATGCCAAGGCGGAGTTCTTCATCGTGCCTGCCAACGACTACTCGTTCACCATCACGATGGACAGCATGCTTTTCCAACTTATCAATCCTGAAAAATACGGTGGATTCCTGCAGATTGAGAACGCGCGTAAAGACACCGCGGACCTCAACTACAAGATCAACCGGTTCTCGCAATTCTACAACGCCGTGGTGGATGACTACGCCTACCCGCTCATTTACGGTTCCACGGACAACGTGTTCGACACTGTCCACTCCATCATTGCGAAACGCTATGATTTCCAGTACATTCCAGACAACTATTATCAATCATACGGATTCTACACGATGGGCGGCCTTGACATGCTGCAATACCGCAAGAAACCACTCTTCATCTACCAAAAATACTTCGACAACGACAATATCCTCTATTACAATCCCGCCTACATGGCGCTTTTCAACCAATTTTACGACGGATACATCTACGCTTCGCCCTATATCAGCAAAGACCTGCTCACATCCGCCATCAACGAGAATCCCGACTACCCCACCCTGTTCAACGAAGTGGGTCGCGACCCGAAGCTTTCCAACGCACGTCTCCGCGAGTTAGTGATAATCAAGAACTTAATAGAGTTTTTAGACAACAAGGAGTTCGACCGCAGCCAAGTGCTGAAAATGCTGGACTACATCCGCAAAACCTCCTCCTTTGAAAACCACATCACACTGATTAACAGCAAACTAAATCAGATTGAGCAAATCAAGAAAGGGCAGGAAGAACTTGCCTTTATAGATGAGAAAGGACATAAGGCTCGTCTTAAACAATATGAGGGCAAGCCTGTCTATTTGCAAGTATTCCAAACCGATTGTATCAATTGCATCAGAGAGATGCTGATAATCAAAGAAATGCAAAGCAAATATGGCGAAAAGATACAGTTTGTAAGTCTTTGTGTCGATCCAGACAAGAAGAATTACCAGGCTTTCGTCAAGCAGTTCGGAAAACAGTTCGACTGGCCGGTACTGTACTTTGACGGGCAATACGACTGGCTGTCGCAACAAGGCATCGAGACCTTGCCGGACCATATGCTTCTGAACGAGAGCGGAGAAATGCAGATACGTTACGCCCCCTCCCCCGAACAAGGGTTGCCTGAGTACTTGCAAATGCGTTTCCCATCGGAGAACGAACAAGAAGATAATCCTTTATTTCAAAATCGTAATAAACAATAAAAATTCAAGAATATGAAAAAGACCATCATCATCAGTCTTTGTTTGATACTGAGTATCAGCGTTTTCGCCCAAGAAGCCAAGGACAAACACCTTGCCAAGCTTCCTGCCGTGGAAATTCAGGACTTAAACGGCACACCTTTCAACACCAAGGACATACAAAACGACGGCAAACCTGTGATTGTGAGCCTTTGGGCCACCTGGTGCAAGCCCTGTATTGCTGAGCTGTTGGCCATCGCCGACGAATACGAGGATTGGGTGGAAGAGACGGGCGTGAAATTGTACGCCATCTCCATCGACGATGCGAAGACCAGTGCGCGTGTGGCGCCTTTTGTGAACGGCAAGAACTGGGCGTACACGGTGCTGTTAGATGTGAACTCCGACTTCAAGCGCGCCATGAACGTCAACGACGTGCCATACATGTGCATTCTGAATGGCGACGGCGAAATTGTTTGGCAACACACCTCCTACGCTCCCGGCAGCGAGGAAGAGGTTTACGAAGTCATCAAATCCTTAGTCAAAAAATAGTATTCACCACAATATAACTGTATGGTTTTCAAATCTATAAAGCGACTCATCCTCGCTTCCGCGCTGATTTTGTGCGGGTATATGGCGAGCGCACAACACCAGATCGGCAACGGGCGCATCAGCGGCGACTTCGGTTTCAACGGCATGTACTACATTCCCGACTCCATCATCGGGGCCGAGCCGGTGGATTCGAAAGTTCGCGCCAACGCTTTCCTGAACATTTTGTACAGCAACGGCGGTTTTTCCGCGGGAGCGCGTTACGAGTTCTACCAGTTTCCGCTTATCGATTTCGAGAAAATCGGCTACAAAGGTCAGGGTATCAAGTATTTCTTCGCCGACTACACCAACAAATTCATCTCGGTGACCGCGGGTAATTACTACGAGCAGTTCGGCAACGGACTGGTGTTGCGTGCATACGAAGACCGGCAGTTAGGCATCGACAACAGCCTGCTCGGTGCGCGCATCAAGCTCACCCCCTACAGAGGTATTTACTTGAAAGGTGTTTGGGGCATTGAGCGTCTCAATTTCGACAGCTACTTGGGTCGCCGTGACTTCGTTCGCGCTGCGGATGCAGAATTTTCTTTCAACGAGATGTTCCCTGAGTTGCAAGAGAAAGGATTCATCTTGCACGTGGGCGGCAGTTTCGTCAGCAAATTCGAGAAATCGGAAGATGATGGCATTTATTTCATGCTCCACCCCTACACAGATTCAGCCTCTTTAGCATACATTCCTGAGGAAAAATTTCCGGAAAATGTGGCAACCTGGGCCGCCAGAGCCACTTTTGGATATAAAGGGTTCCGTTTCGATGCAGAATACGCCCGTAAGATGAACGACCCCAACATCTCCAACGACTTCATCTACAAGCCGGGCAATGCGCTGTTCCTATCAGCCACCTACTCCATGAAAGGCTTGGGTATTGCTGCTTCGTTCATCCGCGCCGACAACATGGAATACCGCTCACAACGTCTCGAGAATAGCAACTCGTCGCTGATGATCAACTGCATTCCGGCCATCAACCGGCAGTACTCCTACCAACTGATCGGCGATTACAGCTATGCCAGCCAGCCCAACAGCCAAATCGGCGCACAAGTGCAGGTCAACTACCAGATTCCCAAGAAAACTGCGCTCGGCGGCAAGTACGGCACCGACCTCACCTTCAACTACTCCCGTTTCCACAACATCGACCAGGTGCCGGTGCAAGAGGCCATTGACAACGGAACGCCTATCGGCACAATGGGATACACCTCCAAATTCTTCAAATTCGGCCCTGATTTGCTTTACCAGGACATCGGTTTTGAAATCAGCCACCGATTCAACAACAAGAAGTGGAAATGGATTTTGGCATACAACTACATCACCTACAACTTAGAGATCCTGCAAGGCCACGCCGGCATGATGCGCGGTCACTTAGTAGCCTCCGACCTTTCCTACAAGATCACCCCGAAACACGCCCTGCGCCTCGAGTTACAGCATCTCTACACGAAAGACGATGAAGGCAGCAGTGCCTATGCTTTGTTGGAATACTCCATCAGCCCGAGCTGGTTCCTCTCCGTCGGTGACGAATGGAATTACGGAAACCCGATACCCGGCCACAAGGTGCATTACTACAACGTCTCATGCGCCTACGTGTGGAACACCACGCGCATCGCCCTGAACTTCGGCAAGACCAAGGAGGGCATCCTCTGCGTGGGCGGTGTCTGCCGCGCCGTGCCCGCATCGTATGGTTGCGGTTTGTCAGTCACGACATCTTTCTAATTTGCAGTTAGCAATTCGACTGAGCAGTTAACCACTAACTACTAACTACATAAACATGCAGTATAACAGAATTATTTTCTTCATTCTCATATTGGTCCTGACAATAGGACACGCTATGGCTCAAACCGAGGGTGATGTAATCATGCAGCAGCTTGTAGAGGAGAGCCAGAAGGAAGCACAAAGCGTGTTGGAAAAGGACACGGATTTGCTTTCCTTGGAGGTAGAAGCCAAAGACGGCATCCTGATCTTCCATTACCTCTATAAAGAAGGTAAATTCAAACAGCCGGAGTCGCAGGAGGATATCGACCTCATAAGGGAAAGCTTTATTACTTATTTGAAGTCCAACTTAGTGTTCACACAAGAAGAGGGCGCAGAGGAAGACGAAGATATCTCTGAAGAAGAGTTATTTGAACACCTCAAAGGGTTCCGATTTGTTTTCTTAGAGGAGAACACCCGAAAAGGGTTTCAGATTGATGTGAGTTCGGAGGAAATCCGGAACACGAAACTGGTTGTCACCTCGATGGACCTGCAGACGCAAGAGAAGGTTAAAGAGCATATGATGGCCAACAGATACGCCAACGATATCGCCAAATTCAACAAAGAGCTGTGTCCTCTTGTATCGGGAGAAATCATCATTGACAGCATGCTCTATGATTATGAAAACCTGAAATATTACAGTCGCGTCAGTTCCATTGATAAGTTGGCCAAAGACCTTGACGCCATCAAGAGCGGCATACGCGACCAAATGGTGTTTGCGGGCAATTCATCTGCCATTTTCACCACTCTCGCAGAATTGAACGGCGGATGGTATATGTACTTCTTGGTGCAGGACATCGATTCCCTCATCACGGTTTATTTCTCCCCTGTGGAGATCAAGGAGATGCTCGAAGACGACAGTTCCCTTAACAGTGTCGAAAGAGCCCGATACTCCCTTAATGCCGTCATCGAGAAAACCAATGCGCAGGTGCCCATGATGCTTGATGAAATCACGCGTTTGGATTCTCTGAGGATAGAAGGTGATCATTTAGTCTATCATTTCACCATTCTCGACCAATTTGAAACGGTGAAGGAGAACATTTCCACTTTAAGATGGGTCCTTCTTTCACAATTCAATTCAGAAAACGTGCAAATTAGCTATATGCTGCAACTTTGCATCCATTCCGGCTATGGACTGTGCTACCGTTACATTCCCGCCATCCCGTTAGCATCCGAGAAAAAGAAGGTCAAGAAGCCGAAAAAGTCGGACATCATCAACATCTGCTTTTCCGTAAAGGAGTTGGAGGGGCTGGTGGAATAATTCACAATTCATAATTGGAATATGAGGTTGGTCAATTGAACACGCCATTTAATTTTACGATATCAAAAAAGCCGGAAGTTCGATGGAGCTTCCGGCTTTTTTTTGATATAGAAACAACGATTATTCGAATGAAAGGATTGCTTCCTTGATGAGGGCGATGGCTTCGCGGAGTTCCTCTTCGGTGATGACCAATGGAGGAGCGAAACGGATGATGTGTTGGTGGGTCGGTTTTGCCAACACGCCGAGGTCGCGCATCTTTTCGCAAACGTCCCAAGCTTCCTTGCCATTGGTGGGTTGGATGATGATGGCGTTGAGCAAACCTTTACCGCGGATTTGTTTGATGAGCGGGCTGTTAACCTTGCCCATCTCTTCGCGGAAGATCTTGCCGAGGTATTCAGCGCGCTCAGCCAGTTTTTCTTCCTTCACCACTTCGAGAGCCGCGATACCTACGCGAGCGGCGACGGGGTTGCCACCGAAGGTAGAACCGTGCTCACCGGGTTTGATGTTCAACATGATGTCGTCGTCAGCTAACACAGCGGAAACAGGCATTGTACCGCCGGAGAGAGCCTTACCGAGCACCAAAATGTCAGGACGCACACCTTCGTGGTCGCAAGCGAGCATCTTACCTGTACGGGCGATACCGGTCTGCACCTCATCGGCGATGAAGAGCACGTTGTGCGCCTTACAGAGGTCGTAACATTTCTTCAAATAGCCTTCATCGGGTACATACACACCCGCCTCTCCTTGGATGGGCTCCACAAGGAAACCGCAAACCATGGGATCTTCCAGAGCCTTAGCCAAAGCATCTACATCGTTATAAGGGATGCGGATGAAACCAGGGGTGAAAGGACCGAAGCCAGCGTAGGAATCAGGATCGTTGGAAAGGGAGACGATAGTGATGGTACGGCCGTGGAAGTTGCCTTCGCACACGATGATCTTAGCCTGGTTTTCAGGAAGACCTTTCTTGTCGTAACCCCAACGACGACAGAGTTTCAGAGCTGTCTCGTCAGCCTCGGCACCAGAGTTCATAGGGAGAACCTTGTCGTAGCCGAAAGTCTCAGTAACGTATTTCTCGAACGGTCCCAAGCAATCGTTGTAGAATGCGCGGGAGGTGAGGGTCACCTTTTGTGCTTGGTCAATCATCGCGCCGATGATTTTCGGATGGCAGTGACCTTGGTTCACTGCGGAGTAAGCGGAGAGGAAGTCGAAGTATTTCTTGCCTTCCACGTCCCACACGAAGGGACCTTTACCGCGTGCGATGACCACGCCCAGGGGATGATAATTGTGCGCGCCATAGCGGGCTTCCATGTCCATAGCCTGCTGGCTGGATGTAATTTTTTCTACCATATTTTTGATATTTAATGAGTTAAAACTTTTTCCGCAATTTAACGAGCGGCAAAGATAGGATTTTTTTTGATATGTTGGATTTTTTTGAGACGATGACAAGACGATGAGGCGAAGAAAAACATACGGGAGCACGTTTTTTTCATCGCTTCATCGTCTCATCGTTTCATCGCCACATTTCAAAACCTTCAAACCAACATCCCAACCAAGCCGAAATTTTCGTACTTTTGCACTTTTAAAATAATAATGTATTAAAATGGGGAAAAGCGGCATAAAAATAGCTCTCAAGATCGTGGCGTGGATCGTCAGCGTGCTGCTCGCGCTGGATCTGCTCTTGGTGGGTTTGCTGTTTGTCCCTTCAATACAAACCTTTGTGGTCCACAAAGTTACGGATGCATTGAACCAAAAGTTCAACATGGGGATTTCCATAAAGAGCGTTCATATCACTCCTACCCTGAAACTTGTGGCGAACGAAGTGGCCATCAAGGACCATCACCACGAAAACATGATATATTCGAGAGTCGTCAAGGGACGTTTGCGCAAAATCAAAACCAAACCCATCACGCTCGGACTCGGCGATGTGGTGTTTGACGATTTCGACATGGTGTTGCGGACGTACGTGGGCGAGGACACCATCAACATCTCGAAATGGGCGGATGCTTTCGAGAGCGACCAGCCCATGAAAATCTTCAAAATGACCTCCAACACCGTAGATGTCAACCATGGGCGCTTCGTGCTCATCAACGACAATGACCGTGTGGTTTTCGACACCACGGGGCACCCTGGAATCGACTACGCATTCCTTGAATTGGCGGACATCAACATCAAGGCTAAAGACTTCTTATTGGTCAACGATGACATTGCCATGAAAATCAACAAGCTTTCTTTCGATCAATACGGAGGATTCCACCTTAACAATCTCTCTGCTGACTTCCGCATTTCTGACACCACCCTCACTTTGAACAACATGCGGCTGAAAACCGACCAGAGCGATCTTGACATGGATTTATGTTTTCTGTACGACTATTGGACGACTTACGCCGAATTCCTTGATTCCGTGTACATCACGTCCATCATCCGGCCCTCTACTCTATCCATGGTGGACGTTGCTGGATGGGCATCGAACATCCGAGGCATGGATGAGGTTTTCCAAATTGAAAAAGGTAGTTTTGAAGGCGTTGTCAACGATTTCAACATTCAGAACATAGCGGCTGGATGGAGAGGGCGCAACCTTGTGCAGGGCGACATTGCCATCCGGAATGTCACCGACTTCCTGCATGCTGGATTTGACGTGGACTTAGACTCCTCATACGTTTTTCTGCCAGATCTGTCATCATTTACACTTCCAAGAGGGAACACCATACCGAAAATTCCTTTCCTCAAGAGGGTTGAATACGCGGTATTGGATGGCACATTCCAGGGCACTATAGATGATTTTGACACACATCTGTGGGCCAACACCGCTTTGGGCTCGGTCACCACAAACATTTCCACCACTTCCGCTAGCGGGAAACTTGCCATCAAAGGAGACGTCTCCACCGCCGATTTGCGGATAGCCAAGCTGCTCAACATGTCGTCAGGGCTGCTCAGTTCTTGTGCTTTGACCGCTTCGTTCGATGGCGAAGCCGCCTCCACTGGCTATTCCGCCGAAAACCTGAAGACCTTGAACGCCCATCTGAGCGGGCATGTCAACCGTCTCACACTGCTGGGCTATCCGTTGCGTGACATTCTTTTGGAAGGAGACTACAAAAAAGGCTTCTACAACGCCACGGTGAAAGCCAACGACCCGAACTTGCAATGCGAAGCTGTGGCTCAGCTCGACAACACACAAAGCACCCCGTTCCTGCAGGGCAATATCAACCAGCTACGACTGGGGGGCGGTGATATTGGCCGCATGATTCCTCCTGTGGATTCCGCCAAAGCAAAAGGTCTGGAAAAACTTATCGTGATGTTGCAACGCGACCCTTCCATGTCCCTGAATATCGAGCAGTTCCAAATCGCCACGCACGGCACCAATTTGGATAATGTCAACGGATTCATCGCATGCGACAAGTTCAAAATCAAATACAAAGAAGACAGCATTGTCAACGACCGGCTGCGTTTGACGGCCATCAACTACCACCAATTCCACAAGTATATCCTCTCTTCCAACATTGCCAACGCCATGGTGGAGTCCAATTATCCGATTCTCACGGTTGCGGATTCCCTCCAGAACATGGCGCACAATCTCTTTCCTTCATTGGTGCCCACTTCGAACAGAATTAACGCCCACAAAGCACAACGCAATGGCGAGAGCAACCCGGCGGCTTACATCAAGCTCAACCTGAGCACTTATCACACGCGCACGCTCACGAAACTGCTGACTCCCGACATGTTCATCGCCCCGAACTCCACCATCATTTTAGATGTTCGCTCCGACCACGAGTCCGACCGGGTGGAGGTAGATCTGCCATTGTTTGTGCTCCGCAACAAGTTCCGGCTCCACAACTTCCACATGGACGGTTCCACCTCGGATGCCAAGACACTGGCTTTGAATCTGAGCGGAGATTCCATTCTGGTGCATGTCGGACAAGGCAAGCTGCTCTTCGACCAAGTGGACCTCAAGGCCAGCAGCTCCAATGATATCGTGCATTACAATCTGTCGTGGCACAATGCCTTCAATTCTGAAGGGAACATTTCCAGCCTGCAAGGATTGGCGAATCTGACGCGACCCGAAGACATCGTTATCCAGCTCCAACCTTCCAAAATTTTCCTGAAAGACTACGAGTGTCACTTCAACGAAAAGAACGCCATCCACATCATGCCGCACTCGTACCTGTTTGACAATCTGACCTTTTCAACCCAGAACAGTTCTGTGACACTCAACGGCACTTACGACACGAAAGATTCGAGCAAGCTTTCCATGGCGGCCAAGAACTTAGACATCTCCCTCGTCAACCCGCTGCTTAGCGGCATCTCGTTCGGCGGCAGCCTGTCGGCCGACTTGAATCTGGCGAACCGCAAGGGCACACGTCTCATCTACGGCAAGGCCATCACCGACGAATTGGTGGTCAACGATGCGCGGTTGGGCGACCTTTTCCTGATTGCCGGCATCAACAACGACAACAACATCCGTTTTTCGGGCGGTCTGTTTAACAGCGACAAGTCGCATTTTGATTACGAATACCTGCTCAACTACTCCATCCGGGATTTCCAAGCGGAGGATCGTAAAATCGCCGATGTACGAGGTTCCTTCTCCAACAAGATTTTTGATGTGAAGATGGATTTCGACACTCTTCAAGCTGGTTTCTTAGAGCCATTCCTATCCGCGTTCAGCGACGAACTGTCGGGCACGGCTTCCGGCAGTCTTAGGTTCCATGCAGCCCCGGATTCCTCCTATTTGGACGGAAAAGTCCACGTATTGAACGCCGAAATGGGCATTGCCGCATTAGGCACCCATTATTTCATTGAAGATCAAGACATCATCTTCAACAAAGAGGGTATCTCTTTCCAGAACATGGAATTCATGGACAAAGACCGCAACAAAGGCATGCTGTCGGGAGAGATTCGTCATAATCTATTCAAAGACATGCAGATAGATTTGCAGGTCAACACCGACCGCCTGATGGTGTTGAATGCGCAGCGCTCCACCAATGCCTTCTTTTATGGCATCGGATACGTACAGGGGGCTGTTCATATTTTCAATTCCAACAACGAACTTTCATTCATCGGACCGAACCTGACGACTCTCAAAGGTTCCAAAATTGTGTTGCAGGTGAGCTCCACTAACTCTGCCTCGGAGACGAATCTCATCCATTTCCAGACGCGCAAGGAGGAGTCGAGCGACATGGATGAAGGGGAAGAATCTTCTTCCATGGACCTGAACTTCGACTTCACCTTTGACGTGACCCGCGATGCGGACATCGTGCTCATATTGGAGTCCATCAACGGAACGATGAACGCCCGCGCCGACGGTCGTTTCCGGTTGACATACAACCACGATGACCTGAACCTTTACGGCAACCTGTTTTTGCATTCCGGTGATTTCAAGCTTTCGCTTTACAATGTCGTCAACCCCAAATTCACCATGGTGCCGGGCGGCAGTATCAGTTTCGACGGTCCGCTGGAGAACATGACCACGGATCTCTCCGCCTACAAGACTTCCAAGGCCTCCTTGGCGAACATCGTGCCGGCCGAAGACCTCTCCGGAAACACAGAAGTGAAAGCCATCATCAATTTACGGGGGCAGCTGATGCGCAAGATCGAACCCACGTTCAGCTTTGAGCTCCCCAATGCGAGCAACGATGTTCGGAACAGTTTCTACACCTCCATCGACACCCAGAACACCGAAAACATGACGAAACAGTTCGCCTACTTTATCGTGACCAACAGTTTCATGCCCGAAAATATGTTTGGCGGCAACATCACCATCTCCGGTCTGACAGGGTTCGGATTGTTGAGCACGATGGTCAACAATGTGCTCAGCAACGTGATAGACAGCCAGAAAGCCTCCTTCGGCATCACCTACAACCAAGCCACGGAGACCAGTTCTGCGGAGTACGGACTCAAGGCCAACGCCAACTTCCTCAACGATCGTATGACCATGTCCACAAGTATCGGCTACTACGATGACCGCACCGCAGCGGCCGCCTACAACAACATCTACGGCGACATTTCCGTGGAATACAACATCAACAAGTCGGGCACCTGGAGGGTAAAGGCTTACACATATATCGGCAACCGAGACAACAACTATTACCTATACGAAACCTCCTACAACTACACTGCCGGTGTCGCATTGGCTTACAAGCAGGACTTTGACAGGATCGCGACACGGAAGAAAAACAAAGAGAGAAAAACAAACAAAAACAACAAGCGGGAGAACGTCAATGGACAACAGTAAAAGCATCATAGCACTTATCATCGGTCTGGCCATCATAGCTTTCTTAGGATGGTTCTTCTCCGACATCTTGATCTATATTTTCATAGCCTTCATCTTGTCGCAATTAGGTTCGCCATTGGTGCATGCGCTCACGAAAATCCGCATTGGGAAATGGCAGTTTCCCACAGGACTGGCCGCTGGCATCACGTTGGCCATCATCATCGCCGTCATTGGCATGCTCTTTTACATTTTGATTCCGGCGCTTGTGAACGAGTTCAAGTTCCTGACGACATTGGACATCGCCTCGGTAGGCGATAGCATCGAGAAATGGCTGAACCAGTTCGACAAGCCACTGCGCAAATTCGGCATCCTGACGCGCCGGCAGCATCTTGCCGATTTCGTGCTTCCTGAGTGGGCCGACATCATGCAGAAAATCAACATGACGAACATCATGAGCGGTACGGCAAGCATCCTCAAGACACTGTTTGTAGCCACCTTCTCCATTCTTTTCATCACATTCTTCACATTGAAAGACCACAAAATCATTTTCAAAATGATGCGAAGCTGGCTGCCCAGCAAATATCACAGCAACTTCGACCATATCATAGGAGCCACCGGCAAACAGATTTCAGCCTATTTTCGCGGGGTGATGATTGAGATGTTCATCGTTGGCTTCATCGAATTTTTAATTTGCTTTATTTTTGGAGTTCCCAACGCACTGCTTATCGGTGCTATTGGAGGACTGTTGAATATCATCCCTTACGTCGGCACACTGATAGCCCTGCTGCTCAGTGAAATTATCGGCATCACCGCTTTAATGCCTATCGATCCTGAGATGTCGCTGATATGGGCGAATGTCATCAAGATTGCGGCGGCCTTCGGGGTTGCCAAGTTGGTGGATGACTTTGTGCTGCAACCCTACATTTACGGCCGGCAGACCCACTCGCATCCGCTGGAGATCTTCATCGTCATCCTGATGGCGGGCTATCTCGGCGGTGTCTTCGCGATGATTTTCGCCGTGCCCGCCTACACGCTACTGCGTATCATTATCAACGAATTCTTCGGCAACCAATTCGCCTCAGATGACGAGCGGGAACAAATGCTTGGCAGTTCGTGAGGCTTACTATAACCTCTTAACCTTTAACCTCCTAACCTTTTAACCACAAGACCCATCAACCAATGGCAAATTTCGGATTCACCATAAAGAAGACGCGCTCGTTCAACCTGAGTCAGGCAGACATGCGCAAAGCGAACAAACTGTTGGAGGAGGTGCCCTCCTACCGGCTGTGCATCGGATGCGGCGGCTGTACGGCCACCTGCTCCGCACGTCAGTTCACAGATTTCGACATACGCAAGGTACACAACACCTTCCGTCGCGGACAGTATGACAAACTTTCCGAAGAGCTACGGAAGTGCATGTTATGCGGGAAATGCACCCTTGTGTGCCCGCGCGGCGTGAACCTGCGTTCGCTCATCATCAATATGCGCCAACTGTTAACCCCGTCTAACGAAACATTCTAAGCCATGGCAAACTTTCATCCTTTCGTCGTCCCGTTTGTGTTGGGCGCCATCGCCCTGTTCGTGATATGCGGTTACAAATTTGTGCGCTGGATCAAGCAGTTCGACCGCAAGCAGCAGGCGTTGATTAAGAAAAACATGTTCTCCACACGCATTCTGCCCGCCATCTGGGAGATGTTCAGCGAATGCCTCCTGCACTTGCGCATCACCAAGAAAAACTGGCGGTTGGGATATATGCACCGCAGCATCGCCTTCGGCTGGTTCCTGCTCATCGTAGTGGGTGCCATCGAGAGCCGTATCGGCATCAAAGGTCCGTTCCATTTCTGGTGCGCCATCTTCTACCGCTTCTTCCACCATAATCCGCCCGCCAACGGCACAGAGGTCTTCTTCACCCAACTCATGGACTTGCTGCTTCTTTACGTGCTCTCCGGCATCTTTTTGGCTTTCGTCAAGAAGATACACTCCCGCATCCTCGGCATGAAGCGCACCACCCAACACACCTTGATGGACACGACCGTGAAGGTGGCCTTATGGTCGATTTTCCCGTTACGCCTTCTGAGCGAGTCGGTTACGGCACGATTGTATGCCAACGGCGGCTTCCTCACGCAAACGATAGGCGACCTTTTCAGTCGCCCCGTGGCTGATTTCCTCGAACTGCCTTTCTGGTCGCTCTACTCCCTCGCACTATGCATCTTCTTCCTCATGCTGCCCTTCACCCGCTACATGCACATCTTCGCAGAAGTGTTCCTTATCTACTTCCGCAAATTGGGTTTGCGCGACAGCGTGAAAATGACCGGCTATACCAAGTACGAACTCAGCGCCTGCTCGCGCTGCGGCATGTGTATCGACCGTTGTCCGCTCTACAATACATTGGACATCAAGGATGTGCAGAGCGTCTATCTGTTGCGTAACCTCCGTAACTTAGAGCACCACCAGGACATCCTCGCCGCCGGCAAAAACTGTCTGATGTGCCATCAATGCGCGGAAGATTGTCCTGTGGATATCGACCTGATGAGCATCCGCCGCATTTCCCGCGACAAAGGCGACACCGATATGAGCGATAACTACCGTTACCTCGATAAAGTGAAGGGGTTCAACGCCATCGGACGCGTGGCCTACTTCGGCGGCTGCATGACGCAGCTCACCCCCACCATCTCCGAGTCGATGAAGACGATTTTCGATGCCGCCGGGGTGAAATACTGGCACTTGGACGGCGAACGGGCTATCTGCTGTGGCCGTCCGTTGATACAGCAGGGCTTCAACAAACAGGCGGCGGACTTGCGCCGCAAAATCACCGAACTTATCGGTTCCTGCAACGCCACCGCGCTCGTCACCTCCTGCCCCATCTGCTACAACACTTTCACGCACGAGTATCACCTCACCATCCCCGTCTATCACCACACAGAGTATATCGACATGCTCATCAAGAGTGGAAAACTATCTGTGAGACAGTCAGATAGCACATTTACTTTCCACGACCCGTGTGACTTGGGACGCGGTTCCGGCATCTACAAGCAGCCTCGCGAAGTGCTGAAAGCCGTGGGGCAGCTGAAGAAGATTTCTGCAGAAAAGGAGAACAGTCTCTGTTGCGGCATGAACTTGGGCAACACGGTGTTGTCGCTCGACCAGCAGACGCAACTGCGCAACAAGGCCTTGTCCGTGCTCACCGAGCCGAATCCCGATGTGGTGGTCACCGCCTGCCCGATGTGCAAGAAGGCCTTCCGCCACGGCACCGAGGCCAATGTGAAGGATATTGCGGAAGTGGTGGCCAGTTCGGTTCAGAATGAAGAATGAAGAATGTAGAATGTAGAATGCAGAATTATGAATTATGAATTATGAATTATGAATAATTTCTGCGAAAATCTGCGAGTTCTGCGGGAACACAAAAATGACAAGCATTAATACAGAAATACAAGACTACGTTGAGCGGAACATTATCCCGTTGTACGACCGGTTCGACAAGGCGCACCAGCGCGATCATGTGCGGATGGTGATGGAACAAAGCATGGCGTTGGCGGAACAGATGGACGTGGATGCGGATATGGTGTATGTCATCGCCGCATACCACGATATCGGGCTGTGCGAAGGGCGAGAGCATCATCATGAGGTGTCGGCGAAGATGTTGTTAGCGGACAACGAACTACGAAAGTGGTTCTCGGAAAGCCAGTTGCAAACGATGGCGGAAGCCGTAGAGGACCACCGTGCCTCCTCCGACCACGCGCCGCGCAGTCTCTACGGGCGCATCGTGGCCGAGGCCGACCGCTTCATCGACCCCGACACAGTGGTCCGCCGCACGATACAGTACGGGATGGAACATTACCCTGATTTGGACAAGGAGGGTCATTACGAGCGGATGGTGCAACACCTGCGCGAGAAGTACGGCCGCGGCGGCTACCTGCGCCTCTGGTTCGACCACTCCCCCAACGCCGCACGGTTGGAGGCCCTGCGCAAGATGATTGATGACGAAGACGCGTTAAAACAGAAGTTCGAGGAGTATTACGGACAGGAGCGGGCGGCCCGACGGATGGAATTCGACGCGATGATCCTACAGAACGAGAACATGGACGCCGCCTACGTGGAGGTCCCTTTCGACATCAAAGCCCTGTACGGCAAAGGCCGCCTTTCGGTCCACGCCACCTTCGACGGTGTGCCCTACGACGGCCAGATCGTCAAGATGGGAACGCCCTGCTTCATCATCGGCGTCCGCAAGGACATCCGCAAGCAGATCGGGAAAAGTTTCGGCGACGCGGTGCACGTCACGTTCGAGGAGTCGTTGAAATGATGTTGGCACAAGACATTATTTTGAGATTTCGTGCCTCCGTCACGGAACTATAAAGTTATTGCATCATTATTATTCCACTTAAAATCAAATTTACGAAACTGAATAAGATTTTTTATACTTTTGCCGTCAGAATGATAAAAACAGTGAGTTTTGTTTGATTTGGTACTAATAAAAAAAATGAAAAAAATTTTATCTACAATTTTGCTTGTGGCCTTTTCCGTTATCAGCTTCGCACAAGACATCATTGTCACTAATGATGCGAGAAAAATCGAAGCCAAAATTTTGGAAGTTTCTGGAACAGAAGTTAAATATAAGGAGACTGGCAATCCTGAAGGACCAACATTTATTATCTCTACTAATGATATCAACTCCATTATTTATGCAAACGGAAAAGTTTCTCTTTTTCAGCAATCATCCACAGAAGAAAAGGATCAAAACAATATAGCGTCTGAGCCAAGTTACTTGACACGTTTAGGAGACAATTACACATATAAAGGATATGTGATGAAAGGTGATGCTTATGCCAATTTTCTAAGAAACAACTGTCTGAAAGCTTATCAAATTTATCACAAAGGTTATGTCATAACATACGCAGGTGTATTATTCCTTTCTGTTGGTGTCGGACTTGAGGTTGGAACATTATTAGGCGGTGCTATAAATGGAGGCTATTTTAATAAGCCCTTAATATATTGCGGTTTAGGTTGCGTAGCAGCAAGTGTTCCTTTATTGATTATCGGGTTTGACAAAATGCATAGTAGCGTTGATGTTTTTAATCAAGAATGTGCGCTAACTGCTAATCGCACACAAAGTTTCTGGAGCCTAAATGCTAATCAATATGGTTTTGGATTTGCATATAATTTCTAAAAAATCTTTAGCGTGGATAATACTCATACTTGCATTGGCCGGATGTTCACCCCAGCCAAACTCACTGGACCGCAAAGTGTTC
>Ga0310690_10005354_pt1 | contig 17480 bp, 14 predicted proteins | sample AusTroGonzalo_MG_2_FD_207661 | JGI IMG/M metagenome (GOLD analysis project Ga0310690, IMG submission 207661) | Bovine rumen microbial communities from tropical cattle in Woodstock, Queensland, Australia - Gonzalo_04 (v2) (version 2) | ecosystem: Host-associated > Mammals > Digestive system >...
CCATATCCAGCGGGGCACGCCGCAATAGAGTTCGATGCCGACAAGTCCGATCACGCAGGGGAGCAGCGCCCACGCCGCTTTCCGATATTCGATCCGTCTATGCCAGTTGCGGCAGCCGACGAAGCCTCCGAAAAAAAAGCACGCCAGACCTTCCGACGACAGAATGCCGCAATCGATCGGAGCCCAGCGGCACAGCAGCAGCGCCAGCACCGCCGCCGACAAGGCGAAAGACCGGTAAAACAGCAGAAACAGAGGCGTCAGCAGACAGAAGATCATCAATGTCCGGATGTACCAGAACTGACCGACGATCGGATGCATGCCGAATTTCTCCGCGAACCACACCCAATGCCATTCGATCCCGTAGGTCGATATGAGCTGCCGACGAAGCGGCGGAAAGACGGCGAATGCGGCGACGACGGCGGCAAGGAGCAGGAAGTTCCACAGAAAATAAGGAATTACGAGACTGCGCAGACGGTGCTTCCATTTGCGGACGATGTCGCGCCAGCGTTCCGCGCCGAGAAAAAACCAGAAGCCCGACATCGTGAAGAACACGGGAATCGCGCATTCGGTCAGCCGCGTGATCGCCTCCTGAACCAGTACGTTGGCGTCGATCAGCGGCATCCACGGCGATCCGCCGGCATAATAGAGATGCAGATTCTGCCCGTGCCGGATCACGACCATCAGAATCGCGAATACCGAGACCGCTTTGAACGCAAAACTTTGCCGATGCGACAACAGCATATTACGCAATCAGCTCTCCGAAGTGTTTTTTTGGCGTTCCGGCGCGCCGAGCATCCCGCAGACGCAGCCGAGAACCAGAAGCGACTGAAAGGCGACGCTCGCCACGGACGCCTTCCCGACAATGAAATTCGACGAATTGGAATTCACCAATGCCCCGATCATCGCGATCAGCACTCCGCGCATCCCGACGAATCCCCGGCGCCGGAACATGAAGACCAAAGACGACAAAAGCGCGACAAGCCCCAATGCGCATCCGACATATCCGAGATTCCCCAGAACCCCCAGCGCAGCGTTGTGCGTGTCGATCGTGTAAACCACCTCCAGACGCCGCTCGAGACAGGCATATCCCCAGCCGAACCAGGGACGCTCCGACGCCCTTTCAAGGATCTCCGTCCACACCCGCATTCTGCCATGCCCCGTCTGTACGCTCAGCCAGGACTTCCCCGGGAACAACAGCCGCAGCAGAAAATCGCCGCCGCAGAGCCAGTATGCGACAAGAATCCCCGCGACCGACATCCCCGCCGTCAGCCTCATGACGCGGCTCTTTGCAAGAAACGTCATTGCGACAACTCCGCACGCGACCCCCACCAAAGCTCCGGCACTTGATGTCAGCCAAAGCATCAGCAGTCCCCCGACGATCCCGATCCGCAGCAAACGCCGCCGGGCGACCGAACACTCCGCCGGATCATATTCCGCCGCGGAATACAGAAACAACGCGCCGGAGACAGTGGAAATGCTCACGGAGTGAAAATCCGGCTCCGGCATATTCCAGCACGATATGAAAAACATCGCCAGAATGACAGACGCCGCGCAGAAAAGGAACTTTTCCGCCTGAAACAGATCTTCCACCTGCCGGAAGAAATAGAGCAAAACGGCGAGCGCCAGCAGATTCTGAAAGGCGAAATAACTGCTCATCAACGGGAGAAGACTCCAGAATCCGCTGAAAACGCCCAGCAGATACAGCCACGAAAACCAACGGAGCGGCCTTACCCGGAAGATCTGCATGAAATCCATCCCGCGCACCGCCAGCAAAAGCAGGAGCCACAGCTCGATCACAATCTGCAGAAGCACATATCGATTGATCGCCACCCCGCCGACATTGCCCTGACGCAGAAACATGATCCGGAGCAGCCACAACAGGCAGAGTGACAGAAGCAGGCGGTTTTTCCTGACCAGCGGATGTACGAAAAAATTCAGCATCGAGTGTTCCCCGCTTCAACGCAGAAATTCCCTGAGCCGCAGCGCGGCGCAAAACAAAGACCATACGGGACGGCTCCCCGCCGCCCGCCGGAAGCACCGGCTCGCCCGACCGGACGGGAACTCCGCCCCGTACGCCAGCACCTCGCGGCGCGCCGACGCCGCTTTGCCGGCGAGTATCATCGAATAGCACAGATTGCGGGCGATCCGCCCCCGCGCCGTCCGGTATCCCGGCTGCGCGTCGGCGGGGATCCGCTCCTGCAGACGCCGCTCCCATTCCGCCACGGGAACGGCGGACGCCCAGCGCTTCCGGTTCTTGGCGAGCCACCCCTGTTTGCGGGTGACCGCGCCGCCGTCGCTGGTGAAGAGCACTTCGGGGATCAATCCCCACGGTCCGCAGGTCGCCAGCATCGCCCAAAACTCCAAGTCCTCACAAATACGCAAATCTTCACGCTGACCGCCGACGCGGCGGGCGGTCTCGCTCCGCATCAGCACCGAACCGGTGCTGACATGGTTGTATTTCGCCCAGAAGGCGAAGAAGTCCTCCAAAAGAACCGGTTCGGCGATCCCGGTATCCCGCGGCGATATCGCCGGTTGTTTCCCGAGGATCCTGTGGCACTGCATCACGCTGACCGCCACCGCCTCGGGGTGAGAGTCGAGAAAAGCCGAAGTTTCCCGCAGAAAATCCGGTTCCCAGAAATCATCCGCGTCGAGAAAGGCGAGGTATTCCCCCCGCGCCTCGGCGAGCCCGCGGTTGCGCGCCGCCGCGGGACCGCGGTTTTCCGGCTGCCGGAAAACCTTGATCCGCGCATCGCCGACGGCTTCGACGACTTCGATCGTATTGTCGGTCGAACCGTCGTCCACGACGAGGATCTCGAATTCAGGAGCCCCCTTCTGCGCCAAAACGGAACGCAGACACCGCCCGATGAGCGGCGCCGCATTGTATGCCGGAATGACAACGGAAACCATAAGATTATTTCCGAATGAAATTCTTGCGGATCCCCAGAACTCCGCAGAGAATGCCGAGCTGGTAGTACCATATCTTTTTCGGGGCACGCTCCCGGAAAAGAAATCCCAGAGAGCACCGGATGCCCGTGAGGAAAGTCTTCCTCAGCCAAAGACGGAACAAGACCGCAAAGCCGCGGTAACGGCGGCACAGCAGGAACTGATTCCGGTTGATGTAGAACCACGCCAGACCGGAATCGTTCCCCCTGCCCTCCGTCACGATGTGGCAATGGGCGGCAACGGCATCTCTCAATGTCACAAGTTTGTATCCCGCCTGCGTCACGCGGTAAAAGAACTCGTTCTCGTCGAAATACATGAAAAGCGACTCGTCCTGCAGACCGATCTTCCGGTACACTTCCGTCTTGACCATGCAAATCCCGCCCGGAAGACATTCGGAGGGCTGCTCCGGCGGCAGCTTCTCCGGAACAAAGGGCTCCCTGTCATGAAGCCGGATCAAGCCGAAATCGTTTCGCAACCGTTCCCCATAGGCAACGATCTTCTCTTTCCCGCCGTCAAGCAGAACCGGCGCAACGGCGCCGAGCGAGGGATCCGCCATCAGGTGACGATGGAGAAGCGTGATGTCTTCGGATGAAATTCTGATGTCGTTGGCAATCAGGAGGATCGCATCGACTTCGGGATGATTTCCCAAGACCCACGAGATTCCGGTGTTGTATGCTCCGGTGGTCCCTCCGTTCGTCTCCCGCTGCAAATGTACTGAATGAGGGAATAAATCCTTGAGTTTCCGGCGATATTCGGGTGTCGAGGCATTGTCCACAACGATGTGCCATGTAAGCGCCGGAGCATACTCCTGATAAAAAGCGGACCATTGTTCCAAACAATGCCAATCGTTTCTTGTCAATGTCACACTGGCGATCATATCAGATCCTGTCCAAATATGGAATATTCAAACCGTCGAGCAGCACTTGATGCTCTTCCGAAAAAATCAAATTCATCTGCAGCGCCGGATGTTTGATCTCCGCATCCGGGAAACGGCTTCTCAGCAGAGCGATTTCGCCTTGCTGCTCCGGCTGGAGATTGATCCAGATCTCCTCCCTCCCGCCGCACTCCGCGGCAAAGGGCGACAACAGCTCCGAGAGCTCCTCCGCGTTATCCGCACGCAGCTCGTAAACATATCCCGCAGATTGGCCGATCCCGCCGCACAAGTGACCGCCATGCGCCGTTCTCAATCTGACCGGAACATCCGCCGGAGGAGGGACCTTGAAATAATCGCACACCCTCCGGATCAGCAGTCCGCCATGAGACGCCGCCAGCGCATCCGCGTCGCTTTCCGAAGGGCGCGGACAGCGGGCTCCCCCTCGGGCGACGGACCGGAGAATCATCAATATCGTTCGATCACAAACTTTCCAGCCGAGACTCCTATAAAAATTATTCAGTCCGGTCCACAAAAAACCACCAGCGAATCCCTTCTTCCGATAAGTTTCTGCCAACGACTCCATCACTTTTTTTGCCAAACCGCAGCCCCGGACGGCGGGCGCGGTGAAGACGCATCCCACGAAGAAAATTTTCAGTGATGGGGTCCTCAAAGTCCTCTCTTCTGTAGCAGCAAAGCTCAAAATTTCGCCATCACGCGAAAAGGCGGCAAAACAGTTGCCAACATTTTCAGTCGAGAACAGGTCAGGATAGCGCTTTTCCAACGGAAGTTTTCTACCTCGCTGAAAAATAAATTCGTCGTTGAGCGAAGGCAGTATTTTTTCCAACTCGCCAGTGCGCAGGGGACGAATCTGAATTTCCGGATTCATTTTACCTCGCACCACCAACCGGTCGGGAGAGCCAAAAAACGGCGATGAAATTCTTCGACGCCCGGCAGTTCCTCGGGATTCCTGAAAACGGAATAGTGATTGTTCTGCAGATGTACCCCCGATGCGCAAAACCCCTTGTCGCGGAATTCACGCATCAGCTCCAGTTTCCGATCGGTCAAAATCCCCGCGACCCAGTGGTTGGGCAGGGTTTCCGGAACAACGCCAAGCATCCGGCAGTCACTCCGCCCCGCAAGCAGCTCCGCCCACCGTTTCGCGTTGCGGTGACGATGATCCAGCAGGGAATCCAGTTCGGGCATCTGCTTCAACGCGACCAACGCATTGACGTCACTCATGGTACAAGCGTAACCGGTCATCGAAATGTCGCACCCCGGATAAATCTCATTGTTTTCGTCGCGATAATGTTTCCTGTCAACCCCGAGATCGCGCTTCAAACGGGCCGTTTCCGCCAGCCGGGAATCTCGAAAGACAATCGCGCCTCCCTCGATGGCGTTGGGCAGCCGTACCGCATCGAATGAAATCACCGCCGCGTCGCAAAGCGTCCCGACTTTCTGCTTGCGATATTCGCCGCCGATGCCGTCAAGGCAATCCTCTAATACCGGGATGCCGTATTCTTTGCCGATTTGGTTGATCTCATCGCAAAACCCGACATAACCGAGGTGATGATAGTTGATGATAAGCTTCGTGCGCGAGGTCATCTTCTTTCTGATGCTCTCCGGCGAAACCACCCCCAGCTCCGGATCGATGTCCGCCCAGACCACCCGGGCGCCGCGGCAGGCGATCGGCTGTGATGAGCGCAGACAAGTCATGGGCGACATGATGACTTCGGAACCGGCGCCGATCCCATAGACATCGAGCACCACTTCCATCGCCGAGCCGAACGAATTGACGACAACGGCATTCTCTGTACCGAGATATGCATTTAAAGCCTGCTCGAATGCTCGACCGTTTGCACCGAAAGCGAGCTTGCCGGAATAAAGGACTTCGCGCAGCGGCTCCTCTATCCCCTCCGGCATATATGGTTTGAAGAGAGGGATCATCGGTGGTTACCATCCTTTTTTCACAGCATCGACGACTTGCTCTCTTTCTTCATCCCCGACCCACCACCCGCATGGCAGATGAACAAAATTGCTATAGAACTGATCCAAGCCTTCGAGTTTCCGGCGGGCGTAGGAGAAAATGCTGTGCCGGTCGCTGCGGAGATGCAGCGGCGAAGCAACGATTCCCCGATCGTTGAGCGCCCGGCAGAAATCCTCCCGCCGCTCGACCAGCATGGTGTACAACCAGTAGGACGGTTCCGTTTCAGGGTAATACGGGACACATGTCACCCCCGGAACTCCGCGGAACGCGTTGTCGTAAAACTTTCCGTTTGCCTGATGCCGATCAAGGATTGCCCGCAAATGACGCATCTGTACCAAGCCGATAGCGGCATTGACATTATTCATTGCATATTTGTAGCCGACTTCCGTAATGTCGTTCTCCAGCCGGGGCTTCGCCTTGTCGAGCCCGAACCAGCGCAAGCGCCTCGCGCGTTCGAGATCGGCGTCGCTTTTCACCGCGAGGAATCCGCCGTCGACGGTCGTCATGTGCTTGATCGCCTGCAGCGAAAACACGGTGTACGGCGCATTGTTCCCGATGAATTTCCCCGCGAATCTGCTGCCGAGCGCATGGGCAGCATCTTCGATCAGCGGGATCCCGGTTTCGGCGGAGATCCGATCGAACTCCCGCAGATCGCAAACCATGCCCGCATAGTGCACCAGCATGATCGCCCTGGTTTTCCCGGTGATCAGGGAACGCACGGAATCCGGCGAAAGCAGCCCCGTGGCGGGATCGACATCCCCCCATACGACCTTCGCCCCCGTCATGGCGATCGCCACGTTGGTGGGTTCGGCGGTCATCGCGGTACTTATCACCTCGTCTCCGGGACCGACTCCGGCAAGGATCAGCGCCAGGTGCAGCGCATCCGTGCCGGAGTGCAGCGCCAGCATCCGGGGATTGCCGAAGAAGCTCCGGAACGCCGCTTCGAAGTCGTAGACCGCCTGCCCCTCGGCGATGTAACCGCTGTAGAGGATCTTCTCCAGCGCCGGCATCATTTCGGCGGCGGGAGCCATGAACGGTTTGACCAAAGGGATCATTTCACATCGCCTTCAATTCGTTCTGCACATACTCCAGACTGAGCAGAAGTTTTTTCATGCCGGCGACATCCAGACGTTCGGTATTGCTGGAGTTGTATTCATCCGAGACGAATGTCTTGCCGAAGGTCCCGACATATTTGGTGTAATTGAGATCCCGGAAATCGGCGGGGACCCGGTAGAAATCGCCCATGTCTTCCGCCTTGGACATCTCTTCGCGGCTGCAGAGCGTTTCGTGCATCTTCTCCCCGTGACGGGCGCCGATGATCCTGATCTCGTTGTCGGCATGGAAGAGCTCCTTCAGCGCGAGCGCCAGCGTCATGATGGTCGCAGCCGGAGCCTTCTGCACGAAAAGATCGCCGGGATTGGCATGCTCGAACGCAAAGAGTACCAGACGCACCGAATCGTCGAGCGACATCATGAAGCGGGTCATGTCGGGATTGGTGACCGTGAGCGGTTTTCCCTCCTTGATCTGTTCGACGAAAAGAGGAATGATGGAGCCGCGGGAACACATGACATTCCCGTAACGGGTCGCGCATATCACTCCCTGATTCGCCCGCACCCTGCTGTCGCGGGCTTTCGCGATGGCGAGTTTTTCCATCAGCGCCTTGGTCATTCCCATCGTATTGATAGGATAGACCGCTTTGTCGGTACTGAGAACGACAACGCGTTTCACGTTGTTTTCCGCCGCCGCTTCCAAAACGTTCTCCGACCCCAGAATGTTGGTCTGTATCGCCTGCATGGGGTAGAATTCGCAACTGGGGACCTGCTTCAGTGCCGCCGCCTGAAAAACATAATCAACTCCGCGCATCGCATTGTTGATACTCTTGAATTCTCTGACGTCGCCGATGATGAAATTCAACTTGTCGCTGTGGTAATGAATCCGCAGGTCCTCCTGTTTCTTCTCGTCGCGGCTGAAGATCCTGATTTCGCGCAAGTCGGAATCGAGAAATTTTTTCAGCACCGTTCCGCCGAACGACCCCGTTCCGCCGGTGATCAGAAGAACCTTATCCTTGAACATGCACATCGTGACCGAACCTCCCTTCCGGACCGTGCCGGATCTATGATTGAAAAACAAAGGTCAATCCGAATCGCGCCGAACCGGTTCCTCCGGAGCGGCGGAAAGATCTTCCGTATTGCGATAAAACTGCTCGCGGGGAGCAATGTAAAACGACAACCTGCCCATGAGACCGCGCAGATACAGCGGGATATTCATAAACTGCAGCACGACCCGGAACACCGCCGGACGCAATCCGCTCAATCCGTGCGTGCGCATCCACTCCATGAGCCGAATGGTGCGCGGGATCCCGAAATGATTCTCCCGCAGAAACTCCAGCACCTCCGCGCGGCAGGATTCGTCGCGTTCCCGGAGCATCATCCCCCAGAAGACCACCGCATGACGCGCCGAGGTCGGCGCGTCAAAGCCCGGTCTGTATCTCCCGACCCATCGGATCAGGTCGGGATTCGCACGGAGCAGCAAACTCAAATATCTCCATGTCTGCGCCAATGACCGGTGGTGCGTCGCCGATTGCCGACAAATGCGGTACGCCGACAGCTCCTCGTTGAGAAACACCGCGTCATGATGCAGACATCCGCACAAAAACATCACGGTATCTCCGGTGGGCAAAACGGGAAGACCGTCGAGATATTTCAGCGTCGATGCCAGTATCATTGCAGAGGAGGTGTGGAGAAAGGCTCTCCCCCCGCAGATATCCTTCCAGAAATCCTTATGCCGCGGGAAGCCGTCGAACATGATGACATTGTGCCTCACCCGGTCGCCGTCCACGACCCGCACCCGGTGAAACACAAGACCGGCATTCGGGTATTTCCGGAAACACTCCACCTGCTTCTGCAGCTTGAGAGGATCGCACCAGAAGTCGTCCCCTTCGCAGAACGCGATATATTTGCCCTGCATAAGATCGAGTGTTTTGAATCCCACGTTCACGCCCCGGGAATACTGATTCTCGCTCTGGTAGATCGGCTTGATGATCTCCGGATACTTCGCTTCGTATTCGCGGATGATGTCGGCGGTCCCGTCGGTGGAGGCGTCGTCGTGGATCAGCACCTCGAAGGGAAAATCCGTCCGCTGCATCACGAAGCCTTCGAGGCATTCCCGGATATAGGGCGCGTGATTGTAGGCGAGGCAGCAGACGCTGACCAGCGGTTTTCCGTCATCCGGCATGATGAACTCCCCTGACCCTCCGGCCCAGTTCGGAGATTTCGGCGGGTATGCTCCGCGTCAGCAGATTCCCGGCAAAATAAAACGCGCCGTAGAGCAGCAATCCCGCGAAAAACCGCAGCCACGGCGAACCGGGACTCCGGAACGAAGCCGCCAACGCGACCGGGACCGCCGCGATCCCCGACCAAAGAAGGAAGGGCAGCAGATCCCCCAGCTGCGTCAGCGGAGAATACCCGATCAGCTTTCTGTTCGGCAAGGCGTTTTCCACCGCGCAGAGCATCCCGTTGACCGCCATCGCCGCGACCATCGTCTCCACGCCGAAAGGATAGCTCAGGAGAAGCACCGCGACCGTCTGCACCTTCTTGATGAATTCCAATATCAGCATGATGTCGCTGCGTCCGCAGGCGACGATCACCTGCAGGTTCAGCGTGTGCAGCGGCCACACCACAAAGATCAGACAGCTCAGCCGGAGAAAGACGACGCTCGGCAGCCATTTCTCCGTCAGGAGCGCGAGGACCAGCGGCCGGGCGAGAAGCGCCAGCGCGCCCATCGCCGGGCAGACGAAAAACATCGTGACCTTAAGACTCTTCCGCGCCATCCGGAACATCCGCGGTCGGTCGTTCTGGATCTCGGAGAAGGCGGGGAAGACCACGCTGCCGATCGTCGAATTGATGACACTCATGCCGGTCGCCGGGATCTGACGTCCGCGATTGTAATACGCCAAAGTCGACACATTGAACAACCTGCCCACTATCATGCCGAAAAGGTTGTTGAAGACGCTGTCCAGCAACGAGGTCGCCAGCAGTTTGGAGCCGAACCGGAAGAGCGTCCTGAGCCGATCCCATGCGAAAACCGCCCGCGGACGCCACCGGACCAGCAGCCACAGCAGGAGCCCGGTGAGCGCGGCATTCGTCAGCTGCTGCGCGATCAGCGCCCACACGCCGAAGCCGCGATACGCCATCACGATCCCGACGGTCCCCGAAACGATCAGCGCGCCGAGGGAAATCTGAAAGGCGAACCGGAAAAGCATCCGCTTGTTCAGCAGAGCGCTCTGCACCAGCGACAGCGACCGGATCACCGTCCCCAGCGCGAGACAGCGGAACCAGAGCGTCAAATCGGGATTGCGGTAAAAGCGGGCGATCCACGGCGCCGCGACGAAGAACCCAAGATAAAGAGCGGCCGAAATCAGTATGTTGATGTAGAAAACGCTGGAACAATCGATGTCATCTGCATCTTTTTTCTGGATCAGCGCGTTGGAAAAGCCGGAGTCGACAAAGACCTCGCCGATCGAGATGAAGATCATCAGGAGCGCGACACTGCCGAAATCCTCCGGCGCCAGCAGCCGGGCGAGGATGACCGAAACGAGAAAGTTCAGCCCCTTGCCGCCGATGTTGCCCAGCCCCTGCCAGAAGATCCCGGAGAGGACCTTGTGCTTCAATCCGCCCGCCATGAGAGAGAAATCCCGCCGGTCACGCGGTCTCCGACCGCCGTTCGCGGCGATCCGCCTCGGGAAGCCGATCCGGGGGGATCGCATACAAGACGACTTCGATCGCCGCCCGATGGTAGGCGCGGAGATACCAGCGGTACTCCGGGACCAGAGAACGGATGAACCGCGGGATCTCGATCAGATCCTCCGGCTTGTGATATGCGCAAATCGCCAGCAGCGGTTTCCAGGTGCGGATCGTTTTTTCCGCGCCCTTCAGCGCACTCAACTCCGCGCCTTCGATATCCATTTTGATGAAGGTCGCGCGTCCGCCCGCCAGCACATTGTCGATGGTCTCCACCTCGAGCGCATTCTCGTCCGCCGCCGAAGCGGGCAGAAACGCGGCGCTGGATGTGCCGTCGTCATGGAAGAGGATCCGCCCGGGAGCATCGGAACACCCCATGCGGAGACAGCGGTGACGGGGCAGGTTCCGACCGACGCATTTTTCGAAATGGCAGGGGGAAGGTTCGAAGGAGATGATTTCGGAATAATCTCCGTTCCCGGATTTGTGTATCGCATTGACGAAGGCTTCCGCAGAATCCCCGGTATAAGCGCCGCAATTCACTAAAATTTCATGATCTGCAAATCGGATCAGTTCCGGATCGAAGTACTGCGCCTCCGGCGGCCGCCTGACCGAAGCGAGATAACGGTAATCCAGACTGATCTTCTGATTGCAGTAGGCGGTCATGGTCTCCCGGGAGAGCGGATCCTCCAGCTGCCGGTACGTCTCGGACAACTCTTCCGCAACACGTTCGAGCCACGGATAGGTAAACACCGTTTCTCCGGCATAATGCGTCATTCCCGCCCCGACATCCATCTCAACGACCCGACCGACTTTCTCCCGGAGCCCGTTCAGAAGTTCCGGACGGTATCCGCTGAAAGCGACGACCAGATTGACCGACGCGGGAGGCGCGTTCCGGCACACCTCCTCCAAACAGGAAACATCGCTTCCGGCATCGGGAGAATAATACGCCTCATTGACCAGAAATCCGCGGAAGGGGATCCTGCCGTGCTTCAGCCACCACGCCGCCCGTTCCGCGACAAGCCCATTGCCCCAGATCCAAAGTGAGCCGCCCGACTTCACGATCGCCGACGCGGCGGCGAGAAAACGGTTTTCCCTTTCGACGATCCCCTGCAAAAACCGTTCCGTTTCTACCGATCTGCCCATTGCACACCTTCCCGATATCTATTTACGACTCCGTCGCCGCCCGACCGGAGGGCTTCGGAATCAATGCTGCTGCATCACGACGGCGGAGTCGTCGTATTCTTCGATCAGCACACGCTTCATCTCTTCGCGACTCGCAAACATCATGAAAAGAAATCCGACCGGCTCCGAAGCGCATGCGGTGATCTCGTCGCCCGGCTTCCGGACCAGATACTTTTCCCAAACGTACTTCTCATATCGCTTCGGGACCGCGATCGAGGCGATCCTGCCGTTGCGCGGCGCGAGAAGCGTCTTGTAAGCGTAGAATCCCTCCGCGTTATGCATCGCCGAAGGCGCCTGCGCACAGGACAACCCGCATTTCGCCCGGGTCTCCCAGTAGTCCCAGTTGAAATCCGAAACCATCCGGGCGGGGATCCCGTACATGTTGCCGAGGACGCGCCGCATCACTTCGATGATATACGGTCTGCCGTTCTCGAGGATGTACTGCAAGTGGAAGATCCCGTCCGAGAGATTGAGGATCCCGGCGATCTTTTCGATCTCCGGGATCAGCACGGCGCTCACCTCCGCCTCACGATCGGCGGGCCACATGTCGATCTCCACCCGGTAGGGATTCCGGATCGAATACTCGTTGTTGCTGCAGAAGGCGATCACCTTGCGGTCGCGCAAAAAGGTGCAGAAGCCGTGCTGGCTCCCGGTGATGAAACGTTCGATCACGATCCGCTTCTCACGGGATTTGGCGAACGCTCCGGCGATGGCGGCTTCCGCCTCGTCCTCCCCGGAGATCTTGCGGATCCCGTTGCCGGCGCTGGCGTCGACCGGTTTGACGATCAGGGGGAATCCGGCGGTGCGGCAATGCTCCAGCGCCTCCTCCGGCGTCGAAAAACAGAACGATGGGACCACGGAAAGATGCTGTTCCGCCGCGAACGCCTTGAACCGGTCCTTGTTGTGCAGCAGCAGGGTCGTATCGTAGGGATCGTAGCCCGGCAGCCCCATCTTCTCGGCGATGTAGGATGCCGTATAGACCCCGAAGTCGTTGCAGCACTGACAGACGGCGTCTATCTTCTCCCGCCGGGCGATCTCCAGCATCCCCTCCCGGTCGGAATAGTCGTGCGGAATGTAGCGGTCCGCGAATTTCTCGCCCGGCTGTCCGGCGATGTTGCCGGAAACGACGATCTCATAACCGAGACGGCGCAGGCTCCAGATCAATCCGAGATCGTTGTGACCTGCGCAGAGCAGCAGAACTTTCGGCGGCATCTTCACATCCTTCCCGCGGATCCGACGATCTCCGCGATTTTCACGACCGTTTCCTCCGGCAGACCGAAATAGAGCGGAAGACAGAGTATCCGGCTCGCCAGAGATTCCGATCCCGGCATCGGCGCCGGTTTCACGATCGCCGTATAGGTGTTGAGCGACGGAGAAAAATACCGCCGCGGCACGATGTTCTCACGCAGCAGCGCCGACTCCGCCTTCAGCAGTTGCTCCTCCGTCGGGAAAACCACCGGGAAATAACTGCAGTTGCATTCCCCGTTGAGCTTCTGGAATCGCAAATCTCCGCGTGCCGCAAGAATCTCCCTGTAAACCGCGTATTTTCTTCTGCGGTCCGCCAGCGCCGCGTCAAGGTATTTCAAATTGGCGATGCCGAGCGCGGCATGGACTTCGGTCATCTTGCCGTTGGTTCCGTCGATCTCCGGTTCCTTCGCCTCGTTGTAGCCGAAGAAACGGATCATCCGGAGACGGCGGTCCACCTCCTCGTCGCGGGCGACGCAGCCGCCGCCTTCCGCCGTATTGAGCATCTTCGTCGCATGGAAACTCGTCGCCGCGACGTCGCCGTAACTCAGCAGCGCCCGGCCGTCATAGGTGCTCCCGACCGCGTGCGCCGCATCGTAGATCACCTTGAGATGATGCTTTTGCGCGATCGCATCGATCGCATCGATGTCACAGGGGTTCCCGAAAACGTGGACCGGCATGATCGCCACGGTTCGCGGCGTGATCGCCGCTTCGATCTTCGCCGGATCCAAGTTGAATGTCTCCGGATCGATGTCGGCGAAAACCGGAGTGCATCCCTCGTAGAGGATCGCACTGGTCGTGGCGATGAAGGAAAAGGGCGTGGTGATGATCTCCCCCTTGAGCTGCAGCGCCCGGATCGCCATCTGGATCGCAACGGTCCCGTTGACGACCGCAACCATGCGATCCACTTTTTCGTACTCACAGAATTCCTTCTCGAACCGCCGGACCAGCGGTCCGTTGTGAGTCATGATGCCGCTCGACCAGACACCCTTGAGCAGTTCCGTGTACTCCTCGAGCGGAGCCAGCGTCGGCTGGGTGACAAAGATCTTTTCCATAACCGAACCTATCTGTTCATTCCGGCAAGACGCCTGAATTCATCCACCATTTCCGCCTGTTTCACGATGGCGGCATATTGCGCACGGCGCACGGCGGGATCCCCGATGCAGTCGCGGAAACGGGCGATCGACTTGCCGAAGGCGTCGTCCGCCGGAAGTTCGCGCCGTTCCGCTGCGCCGCCCCTGCGGATCTCGACCGTCGGCACGAAACCCGCCGGCGCGGTCAGCACCCGCCCGGTCACAAGGCAGCCGCGGCTCCCCCAGACTTCGAGTTCGCATTTGTAATCGTTGTCCATGCCGAAGGCGATCTGCGCCGCCGCTCCGTCGGCGTTGACCATCATCGCGCTGCCGTACATATCCACCTCGAAACCGGCAACCCCGCCGCTCTGCGCCGCGACCAGACGCGCGCTTTCGCCCAGCAGCCGGGTCGCGTAGCGGATCGTGTACCCCCCGCAATCGAAGAGCGCGCCGCCGCCGAGCTTCCGGCTGTAACGGAAATCGCCGGCGGCACGGCGCGGGAACCCGAAAGAGATCCGGTAGAGCCGCACCTCGCCGATCTCACCGGAGGCGATGATCCCGTCGATCGCCTCCAGCTGCCGGTGAAAGACGAACATGTAGTTCTCGTGAAGCGCCAGCGCCGCGGAGTCCGCCAGCGCCGCGAGTTCCGCGGCGTCCGCCGCGGAGGTGGCGGCGGGCTTCTCGACGAACACATGCTTCCCCGCCGCGAGCGCCGCCTTCGCCCAGCGGAAATGAAGTCCGGGAGGAAGCGGGATGTAGACCGCCTCGACCTCCGGCGACGCCAGCAGCTCCGAGTACGACGGGTAGATCTCCCCGCCGAACTGCGAAGTGAAGCACTCCGCCTTCTCCCGTTCCCGCCGACGCTGTTCCCGGAGCGCCTCGGCGGAGACCGAAGGCGCCGAGTCGCCGAACCACTCCTCCGGCGACGCGGTCCCGATCCCCGCGAAGGCGAATATACCGGTCGCCCGCAGCGCGGGCATGAAGCGGCGCAGCGCGATCTCGGAAGGGCAGAGAACGGCGAGTTTCCTCACTTCGGACCTCACTTCCCTTACACGTCGAGGATGTTGACCGCCGCCAGCAGGCTGCGGAGCTGGATGTTGAGATAGTTGTTGAAGTGCAGAAGTTCGCGCAGCTGCCAGAGCGGCATCCAGCGGAAATTCTCCGGCACTTCCTCGGGGAAATCCCGGTCGGCGGCGACCAGCATGTTGCGGTTCTGTTCCCGCCAGAAGCGGCCGCCCTCCTCGGACTGGCGGCAGTCGTATATCACCTGCTCCGGCTTCGCCGCAAGAACATATTCCAGAAACTCCGGTTTTCCGCTGCGGAAACTCCCGGTGAGACACTGCAGCGTCGGAGCGAGTTCGACGACGTCGAGGTTGCCGCATTCCAGCTTCGCCTGCACCAGAAAATGGGCGACGCCGTCGATCTCCTTCATGACGAGCGCGCAGATCCCCTCCTGCATCGGCTGGATGAGCGGCTGGCTCCAGCGGGCGACCTCGCGGTTGGAGATCGTCACTTCGGCGCCGATCACCCGGAAATACAGACGGTCGTCGCGCACGATCTCGTCTTCGCGGACCCTCCACTCCGAGACCCGGTCGAGCGGCATCAGCCGCGAACGGATCAGATAGCGGGTCTTGAGTTCCGAAAGCCAGTAGAGTGTTTCGAGGTGGCGGGGCTCGTATTCCTCCTTGCAGAGCGAGGCGAGCAGCGCCCGCGAACGTGCCGATCCCGCATGGCGCAGAAGCGGAATGATGTCGCTGCCGCGCCAGCCGAGGGCGGAGATCACGGTGCGGGCATCCATGTTGACGGTGTTGTCGAAGTGCATCAGCTCCTTGAGCTGACCGAGCGTGACCCAGATGAAATCCTCATGCGGCGGGATCTCCTCCTCGACCTCGATGACGATGTTGCGGTTGCGCTTGTGGAAAAAGCGCCCCCCCTGCTCGGACTGCAGCTGATCCAGCCAGATCCTGTGCCTGCGCGACTCGCGGAAATACTCCAGAAAGCGCGGCGCCCTCCCCCGGTGGATCTGCATGTAGTTGCTGCGGGTCGCCTGCAGCGTGGGAGAAAGCTGCACGCAGTTGAGATTGCCGGGTTCGATCTTCGCCTGCATCAAAAAGCAGAGCAGCCCGTCGCGTTCCTGCACGATGATGCCGAGGAATCCGACCTCGGGCTGATCGATGATCGGCTGCTGCCAATGGTTCCGCAGCCCGCCGCCCTCGGCATGGACATCCAGACCGCGGATCGCGAAAAAGCTGCCGCTCTCATGCACGAGATCGCCGGATTCCTCCTCGAAACGCCATTCACGCAACGACCGGAAATCGGTCAGCCTGACATCGACGGCGACGGCGGCGCGGCGCTTCTCAAGCCACGCCCGGATATCCCCGACGGTCCCCGCCGGACCGACGGTGCTCAGCAGCGACTTCGCCAGCAGAAGATTGTTTCTGCGCTGTTCCGAAACCATGACGGCCTCAACGTTTCCCGTTGCCGCTGCGGTATTCCGCCACCGTGCGGCGGATCCCTTCGTCGAGGGTGATCCGCGGCGCCCAGCCCAACGCCCGCGCTTTGCTCGAATCCATCAGCTTGCGGTACATGCCGTCGGGTTTGGTCGCATCCCACTTGATCTGCCCTTCGTAACCCGCCGCCGCCGCGATCTTCTCCGCCAGCTCCCGGATCGTCACGTCGCTCCCGTAGCCGATGTTGATCACCTCCGGCTCGGAGCGGTTCTGCATGAAGTAATAGACCGCCTCCGCCACGTCATCGACGTGCAGGAACTCCCGCAGCGGTCTGCCCGTCCCCCACAGGACCTCCTCGGATCTCTTCTCCGCCGCCGCTTCGACGAAACGCCGCACCAGCGTCGGGAAGACATGCCCGTTCACGAGATCGTAGGTGTCGTTGGTCCCGTAAAGATTGCAGGGCATCAGACTCACCGTCTGCCAGCCGTACTGGCGCGAAAGGTAGAGGCACAGCTTGTAACCGCTGATCTTCGCCAAAGCGTATCCCTCGTTGGTCGGCTCCAGCGGTCCGGTGAGAAGATACTCCTCCCTGATCGGCTGCGGCGCCTCGCGCGGGTAGATGCACGAACTCCCCAGGAAACAGAACTTCTTCACCCCGTTGAGGTAACTCTGCATGATGACGTTGTTCTGGATCTCCAGATTCTCCAGCAGGAACTCCGCGCACCGGGTCTTGTTCGCCATGATGCCGCCCACCTTCGCGCCCGCCAGGATCACATACTCCGGCTTCTCCGCCGCGAAGAATTCACGGACCGCCGCCTGATCCCGGAGGTCCAGTTCCGCATGACTCCGCTTGAGGATGTTGGCGTATCCCTCGCGTTCGAACTTGCGCACGCAGGCGCTCCCCACCATGCCGCGGTGGCCGCAGATGAAGATTTTTGCGTTTCTGTCGATCATCGTATCAGAATCCGATCTCATATCCGGGGTTATCAA
>Ga0310690_10005356_pt1 | contig 17471 bp, 14 predicted proteins | sample AusTroGonzalo_MG_2_FD_207661 | JGI IMG/M metagenome (GOLD analysis project Ga0310690, IMG submission 207661) | Bovine rumen microbial communities from tropical cattle in Woodstock, Queensland, Australia - Gonzalo_04 (v2) (version 2) | ecosystem: Host-associated > Mammals > Digestive system >...
GGACACCAGATTGGGAATGTCCGTGATGGAAAGCTCCGCCGAGTCCTCGATGGTGATGATCCTCTCATCAGCGGGGATATAGTCCGAAAGGATATTTAAAAACGTGGTCTTTCCGCTGCCCGTTCCCCCCGCTTCTGTCAAGTAGGGACTAATAATTTTTTCAAAAAAATTTGCACCCAGGGCATTTCACCCTGGATGCCGGATACCGGTTAAGCCTAACTCAGTATAGGTGCCGTGCTCTCATTTATCGGGCAGCACGTACAGTTTGGAATGTACAGCATGTCCTCATCATTATCCAGATCATCTGCCATCGTCTGGATCAGACTCGACAGTTCTTCTGTAAACTCCTTTGGTTCCATGTCCTTTGCAATCAGGTTGTACCTTCCGTTAATCTTCGTCATTACCATGTCTTTACTCCTTTGATTTCCAGTGAAATAACTATTCCTCTTCAAACCGCCAATGAATCTCAATCCTGTATTCCGGATACACAATCACTTTTTCAACGAATGTCTCCCAGGCATCCTCGGTCATTTCCTTCAGATCTAAAAACGACTTTGCCGTTTCCACTCTCGACTGAATAGCTTCATCGGATTCCGCAGTCAGCTGTTCCGCCATTCTGGCATCGGAGATCTTCTGTTCCAGTGCCGCAATCTCATCATCGTATTCCTGCTTCTTTACCTTGAAGCTTTCCCGATCTATGCTTCGGTCAGCCAGCTTCTCAAAAAGCATCTGCTTTGCCTTCTTTGCAGATTCAAGGGCACTTTCCAAAGCATGAACTCCATCAACCTCAGCTGCCTTGCCACCACCGGCACGTTTCAGCTTTAGTTCTTCCGTATCCAGTACCCGCTTCAGCTTTTCTTTCAGTTCCCTGAGTACAAGTTCATCCAGATACTCTTCCTTCATGCTGACCTTCTTACACTCGATATCAGAAGTCATGCAGTCGCCTCTATGGCAGTACAGATCCGGTCCGCTTTTCAAACGTGCATTACGTCTCGTAAGATTTCTGCCACATATTCCACATTTATAATGAACCCTCTTGTAAGCAGCCCTTGGAGCCTGTGGCGAAATCATCTCCTGTACCTTCCGGTACTCTTCCTTGGAGACAATCGGCTCATGCATATCCTCCACACGGATCCATTCATCCTTCGGCTTTGCAACCAGCTTCCCCGTCACTCTGTCGAAAGCAGTCTTAAGTGAAACAACGGCTCCGGTATAAATCTCATTCGATAAAACAAGCCCGACTGATGAAGCTGTCCAGCACATAAACTCGAAATCACTTGTATGGTTCGTCGCTTCACCCTTTTTATGCTTGTACACTGTAGCGCAGCTAATCCCTCTGTCGTTCAGGTTCCGTGCGATCTCGGTAGGCATTATCCCTGCCAGCCGCATATCAAAGATTTCTCGAACAATCGGTGCCGCTTCGGGATCCAGTTCCAGCTTATGCTTGTCCTTTTTACTCTTCCTGTATCCGTACAGCGTCTGTCCGGCATTGTATTTGCCCTGCAGTGCCATCTGCCGTCTGGACTCCTTAACCTTTTTTGACAGATCTCTGGAATAGATGTCATAAACCAGATTCTTGAAAGCTATATCCAAGCCGCCCTCACAGGTCTTGCTGTCATAGTGGTCATTGATGGCAATAAACCTCACCCCAAGGAATGGAAAGAGCTGTTCAAGGTAATCCCCCAGCTCCACGTAGTCCCTTCCGAAACGTGAGCAGTCCTTCACGATGATGCAGTTGATCTTGCCCTTCTTCGTCAGCTCGATCATTTCCGTGAATTGCGGTCTGGTGTCAAAGTACCTGCCGGACAGTCCGTCATCACACCGTTCTATCACTTTGCATCCCCTAAAATCAGGCTGCCTATTGATGTAATCCATAATAAGCCGTCGCTGAGAAGTGATGCTCCCGCTCTCGACCTTCCTGCCGAATATGTCCCGGTCTTCATCGGAAAGCCTCATGTAGGCGCATATCGTATAGTTACTCATCCCACATCAGCCCCTCTCTGTTCGACCAGTTCCAAAAGTTCCTGCAGTTCATCCCCAAAGGTATATTCAACCTCGAAACGTGTCTTGCTGTAGCAAGTTATCTTCTTTATAAATGTAGTAACCAGTTCCCGGCTGATGCTCTCAACACCGATATACTTGGCAAATGCAGCCGCCATCTCTTCATCGCCGGCATAATCAGCCGCGTAAAGATCTATCGCCCTCTGTACCTCACCAATCTCTGCCGAAACCGCATCCAGCTCTGCAAGGTACCCTGCCTTCATTTCCAGATAATCGTCTTCTGTAAACACCCCGTCAGCAAAATCCTCATACAGGTTCTTGATGAAGTTGTTTATTTTATCCTGCCTTGCTTCCAGGTCAGTCATCTTCTTCTGAAGCTCGGCCTTCTTCACGGAAGCCGCAGGTGCCCTGTTCAGCTTCTTAAGTCTGTCCTTTGCATCCACATACACAGCTATATGCTGCTGTATCAGCTTCAGCACCAGTGCATCAAGGTCATCAGCCTTCACATTCTTAGGCGGATCGTTCAGGTTATTATTTGCAGACCGCCTGCAAACGTAGGTGCTGTAATGCCCGACTCCGTTTACAAGCTTCACCGTTCTGCGGTAAATATTCATCTTCTTACCACAGTGGCCGCAATACAGGACCCCTCTGAAGATGCTCTCTCTGTTGTTCTGGATTCCTTCATACTTCCCTCGTGTCGAAAAGTATTCAGCCCTTTTTACTTCCATCATTTCCTGAGCACGTTGGAAGGTATCCCTGTCGATGATCGCTTCATGGTGATTCTCCACATAATAGCCATCATCACGCTTAATTGCTGAAGTAATCCCCTTGTAATAGCACTTCTGTGTCTTAGCAATCTGGACATCACCTATATATATAGGATTAAGCAACAGGTTTCTGATCTGCTTGTTCTCCCAAACGCTGGAATACTTCTGCTTATGGATAACATCCTTCTCCTGCCAGTAAACACTTGGTGCAGGAATTCCATCATTATTCAGATCTCTAGCAATTTGATTCAAGCTCTTTCCGCCGGTGTACTCTGTAAAGATGCGAATCACTATATCCTTCACATCCTCATCCACCAGAACCATGTGCGGATCCTCTGGATCCTTCTTGTAGCCGTAAGCCGCTGTAGTCGCAAAGAATATCCCCTGCTTGAACTGATTCTCAAAGGAAGTACAGATCTTCTTTGAGATATCCTTTGCATATGCCTCATTGATAAGGTTCTTCAGCGGTACCACCAGTCCGTCTTCCGTAGGATTTGATGTCAAGCTGTCGTAGTTATCCGTCACTGCTATGAACCGCACCCCGAAGAACGGGAAAATCTTTTCAATGTAGTCCCCAGCTTCAAGGTAGTTTCTTCCAAGCCTTGAAAGATCCTTGACCACAACACAGTTGATCTTGCCACTTCTGATATCAGCGATCATCCGGTTGAACTCTGGCCTGTCAAACTTTGTGCCGGTAACGTGTCGGTCAACATATTCACCGGTCAGTACCAGTGACGACTCCTTTTCTACAAAGTCCTTCAGGAACTCCATCTGGTTCTCAACAGATTCACTTGCGATCTTGCGCTCATCCTCTCTGGACAGACGCACATATATCGCAGTCTTGTATCCTTTAACCTCTGCCGCAGCCGGTGTAACAACAGCAGACTCTTTTCTGCTCTTACGTGCCATTTACACCGCCTCCTTCATATCAATCGAATACAGCTCAGCAAGCCGTTTCAATTCCTCTGCTTCTTCACGGAAGCGGTATGTCACCTGTATAGTGTTTCCGTCTATAACATCAATCCGCTCGATCAGAAATGTAATAAGGCTCCTGTCCAGCTCCTTGATCCCCTTATAGGTCTTAATCTTCTCAATCCATTCCTGCTTGCCGGAGCCGTTTGCAAGGATCATGTCCCTCTCTGCTTCAAGAGAAACAATACAGCTCTCAGCTTCTTCAAGCTGCTTCTGGTAGCGGGCTCTGAGCATGGAATACTCTTCCTTGGAAAGGATCTCATCCTTGAAATCCTCATACAGGTTTTTCTTCCTGCTGTTGCAGCTCTCAACCTCTTCCCTGAGCTTACTGATGCGGTCTTCGTACTTTACGATGTCCGGCTTTGCGCTTTCAGTCTTGCTTATAATCTCTACTGCTTCAGACAGTGCGATCATCTTACCAATATGAGTACTCACTGTCTCCGTCACGGTTCGTATCAGTTTCTTCGCCGGAAAACAGTGTGAGCTGCAGGTGCCCTTATCTCTCTTGTTACCTGAGCAGACATAGTACACATACTTCTTATCTCCTGCAGGAACCGTCTTTCTGACCATCGGCTCGCCACAGTCAGCACAGTACACCATACCCGCCAGCGGAAACACTTCCGACTTTTCCGGAGCAACCCTTGTATCCCTTAAAAGAAGTTCCTGCACAAGGTCAAACTCGCTTTTGGAAATTATGGCTTCGTGCATATCCTCAACACGGATCCACTCACTTTCATCCCTATGGATGCGCTTCTTGATCTTATAATTCGGTGTGGTGCACTTGCCCTGCACAACCGTTCCTGTGTAAACCTCATTCTTCAGGATCCGGAGAACTGCGTTGTAGCTCCACTTCGGCTTAACCGACTTCCTAAAGCTACTTTCAAGTGATACCCCGATGCTCTTCTTATATTGAAGCGGTGCCAGGATCCCATCAGCGTTCAGTTTATTCGCTATGGCCTGCTGGCTCATGCCGCAGATCTTCATGGTGAAGATGTCTCGTACCACATCGGCTGCATATTCATCAACTACAAGGTGGTTTCTGTTCTCTTCGTCCTTCAGGTAGCCGTATGCAGCAAAGGCTCCGATGTATTCCCCGTTGCGCCTTTTGATATCCATGTGGCTTCTGATCTTGATGGAGATGTCGCGGCAGTATGCATCATTGATAAGATTCTTGAAGGGAATGATCATATCAGTCCCCATATCCTCATTGATGCTGTCGTACCCGTCCGTTATGGCTATAAAGCGTATTCCCAGCATCGGGAATATCTTCTCAATGTAGCGCCCGGATTCAATGTAGTTTCTGCCGAAACGTGACAGGTCCTTTACGATAACACAGTCGATCTTGTCCTCTCTGATATCAGAGAGCATTCTCTGGAATTCCGGTCTCTCGAAATTAACACCGCTGAAGCCGTCATCCGTGTAGGTGGATACGACCGTGATCTCAGGGTGGGACTTCAGATAGTCCATGACCAGTTCTTTTTGATTTGCGATGCTGTTGCTGACCTGCTTTCCGCCATCAGCTACATCACCGTCTTCCCTTGACAGCCTGAGGTACACGGCTGCATGATATGTTTTGTTGTTCGTCATTGCATTTCCTCCTGTTCTGATCTCTTGGAGCCCAATCCACAACCAGAAAAGGAGGAAGCCTATGACGGCTTAGTCCGCTTTCACAGTATCACAGATTAAACCCGTTATCATTGACTTAGAGCGATGTCCAAGGACTTCTTACAATGTCCTGGCAAACTGCTCGAAGCGTTCCTGCAGAGTCACCCCGTCATTGCTGTACACATTCTTAACAACCACATCGCCTACACGGAAGCAGTACGGATTTTTTACCTGACGAAGGTATTCTGCTTTGCGTTCTTCCTTGGACAGACTCTCATCAATCACAATGCCGGTCACATCCACCAGCGTCTCAGGATCTACGGTTCTTACATCGATTGTTTTCATTTCTTCGAAACCCATAAAAAAGACCTCCATTTCTGAAGGTCTAGGTATGAGTAAATGCTGTTTTCCGATTTTTAGCGTTTATCTTACAGAAAATACTCAAATAAAATAATGGCTGGCAGAGAAACATATCTCCACCAGCCGTCATTACTAAATCCTGCGGACAAAATCCAACGAGATCCAACCTATTCCGCTCTTCAGCCTGCCCCATCCGGCAGAGCTGCCTTTGCCACTTCTCACTTCCATGATCGTGTACACACCAATCGGAATAAACTGAACCCTGTCATAATCGGTCCCCGGACCCTTCCTGATATTCAGATCAGAGATACTGACCTTCACCAGGAACGGAACTTTCACCGCCGGCTCTGCTGCCTTCGGCTCATACACTACCTTACCATCCGCATCGAACACCCTATACCCCTGATTCTGATCTGCGCACTTCTTCGCGTTGTCCAGGATCTTATAGGCTCCCTTCTGGCTCTTGGCATCCGCCCATGACTTTCTAACACGGTACCAGCGGACCACCTCACCGCCGGAGTCCCTAGCATCATACTGAGTCAGGTTCCACCTTTCGATGATGGAGATCAGCTTCTCCACATAGGTCAGGCTTGTGGCATAGCCGCCATCCTTGATGATCTGCACAGCCTTTTTATAATCCGTGCATCCCTTCAGCCCTTCATAACGAAGCTTGCTGCCGTTCTTCGCCCCAAGCAGATAAGCGGAATGGTCAGCAATAGATTTCTCAATGCAGGGATACTTCCGGAAGTCAGCCGTGATCGTGACCATGCTGCCGTCAGGATTCTGTTCCTGCGTCTTCTTCGTGTACTTGCTCTTGCCATCCCAACTGGATCCGCTCCAGCTATTCCCGGACAGGCTGCACTTCATCCCGAAGATATTGTTGGCGTTCTGAGCCAGTTCACTCTTCCCATAACCGGATTCCAGAATGAACTGAGCCAGCGATACCGATGCCAGGATGCCGCTCTTCTTCTGGTCCGCTGTGAAAAGCACACCGACTTTCTTGATCGCATCCGCCTCAGGCAGATTCTTCAGGACAGAGGCCTGAGTCCCCTTTGCAGTCGAACCGCCACCGGAATCAGAAGACCCCTGCAGTGCCTTCGTCACCTTCTCAGCCAGATCTCCCATCCTCGCATACATCCAGTTTCCCGGACAGGACTTATTCGCAAACCACCTGTGAACCGTCAGGATCATCTCCCCGCTCTTAGGAGAATAGTTCAGCGTCTTGTCCCTATCTCCGAACCAGATCAGCTTGTTCTTGCCGTTACGCTTGCAGATATCAATGCAGAGTTTGATCAGAGTCTGATACACCACATCCCTGAAAGCATAAGGCTCTGTGGTATCGGAAGCACACTCGATCGTGATCGCCCTCTGATCATTGGCATTACTGGAAGTACACCAGGAACGATTCTTCTCTTCCACATACAGAGCCACCCTGCCATCCCGGTCGATGCCGTAGTTGCTGGATGCCTGCGTGGACTGCTTCTCAAACCATTCCCCAAGACCTTCTGCAGTGCACTGGCCGACCACACAATGCGGCGTGATCCGGTCAATACTGTGCGTCCTCTGCCCGGAATGATTCGGAGAAAGCTTCTTATAAACCACCATAGAACTGTTCGTGTAAGCCATTATTCCTCACCATCCTTCTTATCCTTTTCCTTCTCGCTCCGGTCATGCAGCTGCTCCAGCACCTTGTGAAGCTTTCCCGGAATAGGAAGTCCCAGATACGCTGCATTCTCCACAAGGCTCAGGCCTTCATTGGAGATGTAGAAGAAAATGATCGCGGTTCTTAAGACACCGGCTTCTCCAAAAATGTGCGTATCCAGCAGATGCCCGATTCCTACCAGCGCAAAAATCAGAACCTTCCTGCAGATCCCCTTGAAGCCTACGGCGCTCGACAGCTTCTTATCTGCCACCGCGCACATGACCCCTGTGATGTAATCCAGCACCACAAACGCCAGAAGCGCATAAAGCAGACCGTCATTTCCGCCTAGGAAATAGCCAAGCCAGCCGCCCACAGCCGCAAAGATCGCCTGAATCACATTCCAAAACTCCTTCATTTCACATGCCCTCCTTCGCATAAAAATAGGCGGCTCCCATATCGGGATAACCGCCTTAACAACACCTGTTCATTTATCCAACCCTTACGTCACCGTCTGCTCCGTCAGTGTGTAAGTGATCTTCATTGTCTTATCTGCATTCTTCACCACTGCCTGACTCAGATTGCAGATCGTCGCCAGATACGGAGTCAATAGCCAGGTATACCTATACTGGTTCAGATAAGCGCCGCCCCAGGCAAAGACATATTCCTTGTACTGGAAGAACGGCGTAGATACATTCCCGCAATGCTCCCCGGCAAATAACGGGATCACATGATCATTCACATCGATCTCAAAATCATACGCCACGATAATGTCATTGAGAATGGTAAGGCAGCAGTCCGTACTGCCGGTCTCCCCGATGCATCTCATGGCGGAAGTAAATCCCAGACTGATCAGCGTCACATCCGTACTGTTGGAAATATTGATCTTATACACACCGGTCTTGTCATAAGACGGCACATACAGATACCCGTTTCTCACTACAGCACTTCTGTTCCCTGACGGATAACTGGATCCTTCCTTGAAGCTTCCCATCGTCATCAGCGTAGCATTGGAAAGCGTCCACTGTCCTTCCGTAAAGGTGTAGTCGCTCTTCCTGATCTTGATCCAAAGCACTGTCGCATTTCCGGAGGAATTGCCCTGATTGGCAAAACCATACCAGTACCCGTCTCCGCCATCCATGAAGATTCCATACGGCGTATAGCTTCCGTAAAAATGGAAGGTGCTGCACTGGAGAACCGTTGTATCCTCCAGCACTAGCGTGGAATCATCCAGCTTCTCATTCAGTCCGATATCAAATACCGGGATCCGGTACCGCTTAATCGTTACGGTATTGCTCGCATATCCCAGGGAATAAAGCTTCGCATTCTCAAAATCCACAGTCACCGTCCTGAACAGATCGTTGATGAACCCATCCCCGTCATCCAGGCTGACCTTCTTGATCTGAAGCAGCGTGGTATCCACCGCCACCTCAGATCCATAGGCATTTGCTCCGCCCTGCTTGGAAGTAAGTCCCACCGCTGTAATCGTGCCATTTCCCTGCGAAGGCGTAAACTCCCAGACAAACTTATAACCATCTGTCAGCTTCATGCTCTCCGTCAGGTTCATGCTTCCCCTCTTGGTATTCGCCGTAGCATTGACATCATTGGAAGCATAAGCCACCGGCAGATTTGTTGACGGCAGATAAATGTTATTCGCCTGTTCCGTGATGGAACCTGGAAAAAGCAGGATGCCTCCGATCATGTTCGGACAGATCGGAAGCAGCGCATTATTCCATGTCAGCGAATCATCATATTCCCCGCCGGCCTTATACATGACACCCATCGGATTTACCCCCAGAATGTCATTGACGGCATTGGTGACCATGTTGGTCTCCGATACCGTCTCCACATTTCCTGTATTCTGGTCTTCCAGTTCAATGACCAGATTTCCTGTATATCTCTTCATAAAAGCCTCCTTAAGCGTTACTGCCCGGCACATCTACGACCATTGCAAAAGCGCCAACGGCTGTCCTGCCATTCTTCACATCTGAATAGTACCGTCTCATGGTTTCCTTGACTTCCCATTCATCCGCTTCCGCGAACGACTTCACCTGAAGCCGTCCATTCTGACTGCCATTGCCGATCCTGAACAGGTCAACATATTCTTCAATATCGATCCTGCCATCCCATGCCGCCGAAGCACCCATGCTCTGGCCGGAAATGGAAGCAATACACATCCCGGTATCCACCGCAGCCGTGCCGCCAACGCAGCGCATATAGACATTGAAGATATTCGTATAGTTCGGTACAACATCCTCGATCGGATAATACAGAAGGATTGTGTGTCTTCCTGAATGCCAGTTTTCCTGCGGATAATGCACCGGGATCATCTGGTTATTGAACTCAAAGGAAAAGATCACATCCGCATGGCCGTCGTCTTGCCAGCTCATCGGAAGAGATACCGTTATCGTCTGTTCTTCCGTGCTGCCGATCACCACCGGCTCTTCCTCCGGATCTTCCGGATCCACCGGCACCCCGTCAACATTCACCGAAGGGATCACCACATCCCCGGAAGCTGTCACAGATCTTGTCACCGGCTGAGCCGTCACATCCACGATCACCTGACCGAAGAACTGCGCATGGTTCGCTTCCGTTGTAGCAAACTCGATGGAAATGATCTTTGTATCCACATCCGCCACCGTAAATGCCGAAGCGTTGGTGAAGGTATGTATCCCGATCTTCCCTGCCTCGATCTGAGCCAGAAGCCCTGAGATGTTCTTATCGTTCTTACTCTTCGCCTGGGACAGTTTCGGATTCTTACCTACGCATTTGATACTCTGCCTGCCGCCGATCTTGATACTGTTGGAAGTAATGCAGGCATACTTTGTTGCGTCCGCCTGTCCGCCGGTAAAGGAAAGGATGTCTCCCACATCCAGCGCCGGATTTCCGATGGTATCTGAATCAAACGGCACATAGTTCACCACAGACAGATCATCCAGAATGTTCTCACAGAGCTGCCGCCTTGTTTCATCCAGACCAAACTGCAGAAGCGGATTCACTCCCAGATTCATAGTCAGCCCATCATCCGGATCCAGTGCATAATACTCCGCAATCTGTGTCCGAAGGTTCGTAGAACTGACCGCTGTATATCTCGTGATAAAGTCTGAAAAGCTGGAAGTAAATCGATGCTTTCTCTCTACCGTCAGCACTGGCGTATTCCCATACTTCCGAAGTTCCAGCTCCCCGGCTCTGTTGATCACGAAAAAACCGCCAAGCACCTGCCCCACATAGAACAGCACATCGCGGTATGTCTCAATATCATTATCCGTATAAATGGACAGGTTCACATTGCCGTTTGGCATCGCCTCAATGGTCTCCCTGTCCTGAGCCAGGGCCACGTTGCAGGCCGTGGAGCAGAGCACCATGAAATCATAGGCGTTTCCGATGGACTCCAAAGCGCTGAAATTCTTCTCAAACCTCACCATGTAGTCATAGGCTTTGATCTCCAGGCATTTCACCTTCCTGTTCGCCTCGGACACTTCAAAAATCCCCATCGGAACTTCTTCGTAGGAGCCGCCCGCCACCTGCAGATGATAGGACAGCGTAATGATCGCATCCTCCAGCGTGTACCGGTCAATGTCAGAGAAAAGTGAGATCCCCATCTCCGCCGCATACACCGTCCCCAGTTCTATCTCCGTAGATCCGCAGCACTGGCTTGTGATATATCCGCTGCCCTTCACAATGTCATCCTGATCAAAATCATAGACATCGCCGGCCGTGGTAGTGATCCGCCCCGTCCAATAATATTTTCTTGTATTCGCCTTCACTGCGTTCAGGAAAGCTGAGCTTACCGGATACAAACGACCACCTCCCTCCGGACATGAAAAGAGAGCCGCTGTTACACGACTCTCCCAAAACCTGATTACTCAGCATATTCTTATTTTTCTTTCACAGGAATCCATACTTCAGCATAATATTCCGGATCCTGCATTCCGTTTGTAAAATCCTCCGGATTACTATAATACTCGATATTATAGCCCTCCGCGATTTCATAATTACTTGCAGGAAGCCATTCTGAAAATATCTTACGATTCACTTCCTGAAGCGGAAGCGGCATTGCACCCCGGCACGGAAATACTGCCCATGTGTGCTCCTTGATCTCATGCACATCCAGTTTCTTCGCCTCTGCCTGCTCTTTCACATAATCATCTGCGATCATATAGCGGAACTCATTGCCAGCCATCTCTTCATCAAAACACACACCGTACATTCCCAGCACCGGTCTCTCTGCTGCCTGCATAAAGACTTCATTCCAGAACTGCGGTATCTCTGCGTTAGCATTCTCATAAGAGAAATCCTTTGATACACCCATGACCTTAAATGCCGGCTTCTTTTCAATTCTGTACTCCATCGTACTACCTCCGTCTAATGTTAATTTGATATGCAGCGGAGCAAAAGATTTAAGCATTGCGCCGCCACGCCTCACATCAGTTGGAGTGCTTCCGTGGAATCTTGTAAATGCCTTTGTAAAGCTGTCCGGTGAATCATAGCCGTACTTTACCGCAAGATCGATTACCTTCACATCCGATGACAACAGTTCCTCACCGGCAAGCGACAATCTTCTCATACGGACATATTCCCCAACGGTATATCCGCAAAGCATAGAAAAGCCTCTCTGGAAGTAAAATGCGGATGTATTCACTTCCTCGGCAATCCTGCCTACCGTCAGTTCTTCCGTTATGTTCCCTTCAATGTACTCAATGGCATCTTCAATGATTTTCACCCAGTTCATCTGGTCACCTCCAACTTGATTGTGGCTTCAGTATAGCGTTTCCGCCCGGAGGCTTCCCGACAATAACTGCTCACTTTTGTCCTATTCCAGAATACCATTTTTTCTCAAATGCGATCCACTCGGGGCTACTTCTTACAAATTCATAAGATTCATCACTTCGGAATTGCTCTAATAGATTTTCTTGAATCTTTCCCAGATATAATGGATCAGATTTCTTGAACTCCATGTGTTCAAACAAATCAGACTTCGTAAAATCAAGCAAACTATCCGTATTTTCCAACAATGCATCCATTGTTCTCAACACCTTCGATGCATCCTTTACTGCGACATAATAATCAAACTTAGTAGATAGCCTATTATACGCCCCCATATCGAACAGATCACACAGCTGACTGAGCTTATCCAAAATGCTTTCTGCTTTTTCATGATCATCTATTTTCATTGCAATCATGTAGATCCCATGAAGTGCTCCGCTAATAATCTGGTACTCAGAAAAAACAACTTCTTCCAAAGCTTTATAAGCATCCTCGAAGCGTCCCGTCTCGCTATAAATTGTTGCAAGTTTTCGCTTTCTTTCAGGATTCTGGATGGAAAAATAATCTAAATAGCCTTCCGCTTTCTCATATTCTTCCTTCCTCAAATAAAAGCCATACAGGCAGTCAGCCGCCTTTAATTTTGTTTGTTCGTTGTCGCTGTTCAGGAGCAGTTCATAACAACTCTTAATCCAATTATCATATACTCCCGATTCTTCAGTACTCTGAAGAATACACTGGGCATCCATCATGCATGAGAGGGATAGAATCAGATCATCGCAGTTCGGATATTCTCTAACCAATTCCTTGATGCTTTTGAATACCTCTCCCAAATCTTCCTTTTCGAATCTTTCATCAATGTCTTTCACGATATTTCTTATTTCAAGATCTGAGAGATTATCCTTAAAAGAAAGCAGTTCATCCAAGGATATATGAAGCAAGCGTGCAATAGGTGCCAAAAGTGTTATATCCGGCATTGAACTTCCACTTTCCCACTTATTGACAGCAGGAGTGGATACACCGAGTCGTTTTGCCATTTCCTCTTGGGTCAGGTGGTTTTCTTTCCTGTACTTCCTGATAACTTCATTGATTTGCATATCAGCCTCCGAATCATATTATTTGCAGTGGCCTCTGCATCTTCATTATAGCTATCACCATTATACAATACTATTGAGTGGAGTTTAACTTTTATTTTATTTTTTTAACCGCTATTCAACTTTAGAACTCCTTCAACACAAAGGACACCTCCCACAAGCTTCCATAGCTTGTATCACTGACCAGCTTCACCTGATACCCGTCAATGTACATCTGCGTGTTCACGATATTCATGGTTTCCATGTCCAGGTATCCCACCGTGATACTCGCCATCTTCTTATAAGCCGAAAACTTATTCAGCCACTTCTTCGACACCCGGAAGGTCACGCCGATCTGAACCACACCTTCACGGACAACATCCCTCTGTGTGGTTCCTGCTTCCGTCACGCCTCCGCTGTCTGCCTCCACATCCGATAAACTCACAGAATAAGAGGCAGGCATCGGGATATTCTCATTGTCAAAAACAAGATACTGCAAATGAGCCATCTTACCTGCCTCCACTTCTTAAATTCATTCTCTGCTGAGCCGTTACCACAATCTCATCGATCATGTCACCGCCGATATAAACCGGGATCACAATATCCCCTGCAGCACCGCCACCGGCCAGAGCCGTATTCAGTGCCGTATTGATACCGGAGATCAGATCACCGCTCGATGCCGCTGATCCAGAAAACCCTCCCTGAGCCGCCATCACTCTCGGAGTAATGGTCAGATCAGAAGTCACGCCATTCATGGCATTCTCGATCATGCCCCGGCTCTTCTCAATGCCCTTCGCCAGACCGCCGATAAAGTCCGGCATCCAGCTTTCATAATCCGTAAGCGGACCTTCATCTGGGACTGAGAAATGCAGGAAGCTCCGGATCTTATCCGCAACTGAAGATACTGCATCCCCGACCTTACCGATCATGGACTTAATACCGTTCACGATACCGCCGATGAAATCAGCGCCCCACTGGAACGCCTGCGATGCCAGTCCCTTGATAAAGCCGATAGCCTTGTCAAAGCCACCCTTCACCGCACCATAGATATTTCCGCAGATATTTTTGATGCCGTTCAGCATAGCATTGAAGGCATTCGTCACGCCGGTCTTGATCGCGTTTGCCGCATTGGATACGGCAGTCTTGATATTGTTCCAGGCTGTCGTGACTGCATTTTTGATTGCGTTCACGATAGTTGTGATCGTATTCTTGATGCCGTTCCAGACCGTAGTAACCGCTGTCTTAATAGCATTCAGCACCGTAGTGATAGCGGTTTTGATCCCGTTCCACGCCGTACTCAGGAAGGTAGAAATCGCATTCACCACTGTCGTAATAACTGATTTGATCCCATTCCAGATCGTCGTGAAGAATGTCTTTATCGCATTCCATACGGTCGTCACAGTATTCTTGATCGTGTTCCATGCCGTTGTCAGGAACGTGCTGATTGCATTGACCACTGTTGTGAAGATATTCTTGATACCTTCCCACAAACCGGAGAAGAAATCTTTGATAGCATTCCAGACCGTTGTTGCCGTGGTCTTGATTGCTTCCCACGCCGCCTGGAAGAATGCCTTCAGTGCTTCCCACACGGCAATAGCAATCTCCTTAATACTCTCCCACAGGTCGATCCAGAACTGCCTGAACTCTTCGCAGTTATTCCATAGATAAATGAACGCTGCCACCAAAGCCACGATCGCCGCGATGATCAGCACATACGGATTTGCCGCACAGACCGCATTGAAGGCAGCAAAGACTCCCTTCGCTGCATTGATCACGCCGGCCAGCTTCGGAACCAGAGTCATAATGGTACCGACCGCAGAAATGACCTTACCTACTATAATCAACACCGGACCGATAGCCGCAGCCACCAGGGCAATCGTCACGATCACCTTTCTGGTACCTTCATCCATCGAATTGAGCCAGTCCACAAACTTCTGGATCCATCCGACAATGGTCCGAATCGCAGGCATCAGCAGCTCACCAAAAGAAATCGCCAGCTCTTCCAGCTGGGACTTCAGGATCTGCAGTTGACCGGCAAGGTTGTCGTTCATGGTCTCAGCCATACTTGCCGCTGAACCATCACAGTTATCAATAGCAGACGAAAGCTTTTCAATATCCGCTTCCCCGGCGTTCATCAATGCCAGAAACCCGGACATCGCATTCTTGCCAACCAACGATTCAGCCGCTGACGCCTTCTCAGATTCCGATAAGCCTGAAAATGCTGTCCTGCAGTCAGCCAAAATATCCGACAGATCTCTCATGGATCCGTCCGCATTGGTCGTTGCAACCGTAACCTCGCCGATGGAAGAACCGCAGATCTTCACATCACCGGACAGATTATTCATGATGGTTCTCAAAGCCGTACCAGCCTGAGATCCCTTGATACCAGCATTAGCCATGAGACCGATCGCTTCCGCCGTATCCTCTGCAGAGAAGCCCAGAGCGCCGGCGATCGGAGCACAATACTTAAAGGTCTCACCCATCATGGAGACGTTCGTATTCGCGTTACTGGAAGCAGCCGCAAGGATATCCGCGAAATGCCCGGAGTCCTTAGCTGTAAGCCCGAAAGCTGTTAGGGCATCTGTCACGATATCGGAAGTAGTAGCCAGATCCTCTCCGGAAGCCGCAGCCAGGTTCATGACACCTTCGATACCGGAAAGCATGTCCTCTGTCTTCCAGCCGGCCATCGCCATATAGTTCATGGCTTCCGCCGCTTCTGATGCAGAGAACTTTGTCTTCTCACCCATCTCACGGGCTTTATCTCTTAATGCTTCCAAATCCGAACCTGTCGCACCGGATACCGCAGCAACCTTGCTCATGGCAGAATCAAAATCAGCGGCAGTTTTCACCGCCGCCGTGCCAAGCCCAACAACACCTGCCGTCACAGGAAGGAACTTCTTTCCTACGTTTGTGACATTATCTCCGACTGTCTTCAGCTTCTCACCCTTAGCGGCGATTTCCTGAAGAGCCGTTCCAGACTGCTTCGCCTGTTCCTCCAAAGACTTCAGCTTCTGTTCCGTTTCAACGATCTCACGCTGCAGGCCATCATACTGATCCTGCGTAATCGTTCCGTCCTTCAGTGCCTGCTCTGCCTGTTCGGCAGCCGTCTTCAAGGTCTCCAGCTTTTCCTTCGTTTCCTTAACGGCATCCCCCAGGAGCCTGTGCTTCTGAGCAAGCAGTTCCGTGTTCCCCGGATCAAGTTTCAGGAGCTTATCGACATCTTTCAGCTGGCTCTGCGTATTCCTGATCTCTGTATTTACGCCCTTTAAGGCAGTTTGTAGTTTGGTAGTATCGCCGCCGATCTCAACGGTAATACCCTGGATTCTGCCAGCCATGTCTCAACCTCCTTCCCATTAGAATCGATCCATATCATCCTGGCTTGCTATCTGATCATGAGGCTCATCATCCCTCTGAAGCTCTGTGTACATATCCATCACGGTTCCGATTGTCAAAAGATCCAGCTCGCTGATATGGATTCCCAGCTGTACACACCTCAGCAATAGCAGAGGCGTTGTCATTTCCCGGTCAGTCGCTCGAAGTTTTTTTTACTCTCCACCTGTGTCTGCACATTCAGACCCCAAAGCTCAATGATCTCCGGAAGCACCTGATAAATGGAAAACGTACCGAACTGATCCAGCCATTCATCCGGTGTATCCGGAACACCCTGCGGATCCGCATGTTTCGCCATGATGTAGCTGATATCCTCGAAAAGTTCCAACGAAAAGGAATCCAGTGCAGAGTTTTCAGGATCATTTTCATCAATGCTCTTCTGCAGGTCATGAAGATCCTTGTAGATATCACGATGGAACTTGTTTCTGTATATTCTTGGAATGGCTGCCGATGCTCTGAAAGTCACATCCTTGCCATCAATATTCACTGTCTTTGTAAGTGCCATTTCTCTTTCCTCCAATCACAAGAATGGGCAGAGCCGAAGCCCTGCCCGCTAAGATCAACCCTGTCCGTTCTTTGTCACCGTTACGGTATAAGCCGTACTGGTGCATCCGGTCTTGCTTGCGATCACCGTCACTGTATTGGTTCCGCTCGCCCAGGTCGCATCATTGCCGCTAGTATGAGCCACCCCGTTCACAAGAATTGTGACCGCCGTTCCGCTTGCCGCAGTAGCCGATACAGCATCCTCATCATTCACGGTCTCAGCCGTATAGGAAGTGGTACCGGCATCAAAAGCAGGCGTAAGCTGCAGGCTTCCAATCGTGATCCCGGCAAGAACCGCAGATACCTGTGCATGCTCTGTCTGATAGACATTGGAATACCATCCGTTGTAAACCGCAT
>Ga0310690_10005357_pt1 | contig 17468 bp, 15 predicted proteins | sample AusTroGonzalo_MG_2_FD_207661 | JGI IMG/M metagenome (GOLD analysis project Ga0310690, IMG submission 207661) | Bovine rumen microbial communities from tropical cattle in Woodstock, Queensland, Australia - Gonzalo_04 (v2) (version 2) | ecosystem: Host-associated > Mammals > Digestive system >...
GGATGGTGACGATCCCAGCAAGGCTATCGTACAACGTCGGTTGTTGACAGAACCTCACATCGAGTACGAAGTGGATTTCATCGACTCCGTCTATCTGTGGGACGAGTTTCATCCCGCCGTCTACCGCATCGGCATCTCCCTCGGGGATGACTATTACGAGACGACTTTCGGTATGCGGAATATTGGTGTGGAAGGCCGACAGATTTATCTGAATGGCCGTCCCATCTGGCTGCGCGGTACCGTTGAGAACTGCTGTTTCCCAGAAACAGGCTATCCCCCGACGGATGAGGAGTCGTGGACGAAGATATTCCAAAAGTGTAAGTCGTATGGTCTGAACCACATGCGTTTCCATAGCTATTGTCCGCCTGAGGCCGCCTTTGTCGCTGCCGACCGTGTGGGTTTCTATCTGCAGCCAGAGGGACCGTCGTGGCCGAATCACGGCGTGAGGCTGCGTCGGGGGCAGAAGATCGATGAATACCTGATGGAGGAATCGAAGCGCATCATCGATGCCTACGGCCATCACCCCTCGTTTGTGATGATGGCGGCGGGTAATGAACCGGCAGGCGACTGGGTGAACTATTGCAATGACTGGGTAAAGGAAATGAAGAAATATGATCCTTCTCGCCTTTATTGCGGCGCTTCCGTCGGTGGCGGCTGGGCCTGGGATGACGGGTCGGAGTATCATGTGAAGGGTGGGGCCCGTGGACTCGACTGGGACCGCCATGCACCGCATTCCGATGATGACTACTTCGATCAGATTCTCCGTCCACGGAACTATAAGGACACCATCGACAACAACTCGCCCATCATTGCCCATGAACAAGGCCAGTGGTGCGCCTTCCCAGACTTTAAGGAGATACCCCAGTATACGGGCGTTTATAAAGCCAAAAACTTCGAGATTTTCCGCGACCTGCTGCGTAACAATGGGATGGAACAGCAGGCAGAGAAGTTCCTCATGGCGAGTGGAAAATTGCAGACACTCTGCTATAAGTATGAAATCGAGCGCAACCTGCGTACACCCGACTATGCCGGTTTCCAGCTGCTGGCCCTCAACGACTACAGTGGACAGGGTACGGCCCTTGAAGGTGTACTGAATGTGCATTGGCAGGAGAAAGGCTATACAGATGCGAAGGAATGGCGGGAATTTTGCAATACCATCGTGCCCTTGGCCAAGTTCCCCAAATTTGTCTATTCGACAGCCGACACGCTGAAGGTGCCCATTGAGGTAATCAACGCCTATGGTGCCTATGTCGACTCCGTACGCAGTGCCTATTATATCACAGATGACGATCGGAAAGTGGTGGCAGGCGGATCTCTCGCCAGCGGCATTTTGCCTGTTGGTAAGAACATCAGCCTCGGCACACTCGTCTTCCCACTCGACAAGATTACCAAGCCTCAAAAAATGACGCTGACGGTTACACTTAGCGGGGTGTTTAGGAATCATTGGGATTTCTGGGTGTATCCGGAAGAAGTAAGAGGTGAGAGGTCAGAGGTAAGAGATGAGATTTTTATTGCAGATTCACTGGATACGGAGGCGATGAATGTGCTGAAGAACGGCGGCAAGGTGTTATTGACTGCAGCCGGGAAGGTACGCTACGGGCGTGATGTGGTGCAGCATTACCTGCCCGTATTCTGGAACACGTCGTGGTTTAAGATGCGTCCCCCGCATACTACGGGTGCCTATATAGACCAGCAGCACCCTTTGTTCAAATACGAATTCCCCACTGACGACTGGAGCAACCTGAACTGGTGGGAGCTGCTGAACCGGGCACAGGTGATGAACCTGACCGAATTTCCCAAGGATTATCAGTCGCCGATACAGCCTATCGATACCTGGCACGTCAGCCGAAAACTAGGTATGCTGGTGGAGGCAAAGGTGCTGAAGGGCAAACTGTTGATGACGACGATGGACATCACCTCCGACTTGGAACACAGGTTGGTGGCCCGTCAGATGCGACAGACTATCCTTGCCTATATGCAGAGCGACGATTTTCAGCCTTCATTGACGCTGGCCCCACAGGTGATCAGCGACCTGTTTACGAAGGATGCACCTAAAGTGGATATGTTTACCAACGACTCGCCTGACGAGCTGAAACCCAAGTTGAAATAAGCCCTACAGCATATGAAACGATTTGCCTTTAAGATGTACCTCAAACCGGGGTGCGAGAAAGAATACGAGCAACGTCATGCCGCCATCTGGCCTGAACTCGTAAAAATGATCAAGGATGGCGGTGTACACAACTATAGTATCTTCTGGGACAAGGAGACTAACATCCTCTTTGGCTATCAGGAGTGTGAAGGAGAGGGTAATTCACAGGACACTGAGCATGTGGATCCCATTACCCAGAAATGGTGGGACATGATGGCCGACATTATGGAGGTGAATCCTGATAACTCGCCTGTAACCGTGCCCATTCAAGAAGTATTTCACTTGGACTGACGCTTGACCTATCTTAATTTTAACAAGGATTAATCTAATTTTTCGGAAGAGAATGCGATATTAATCCGGGGATTTTGTAACTTTGCACCCTAATTGCATTATTTATAACGTTATAATAGAAAAAATGGCTGAAACAAAGAAGATTAAGACCGCCCTGGTGTCGGTATTCCACAAGGACGGACTCGACGAATTGCTCAAGAAACTGAATGAGGAGGGCGTCAAGTTCCTGTCAACGGGCGGTACGCAGAAATTTATTGAGTCACTCGGCTATGAGTGCCAGAAGGTGGAGGATGTGACTACTTATCCCTCCATTCTGGGTGGTCGTGTGAAGACACTCCATCCGAAAGTGTTCGGAGGTATCCTTGGACGTCGTGACAATGAGGGCGATCAGGCTCAGATGAAGCAATATGAGATTCCTGAGATCGACCTGGTGATTGTTGACCTTTATCCCTTTGAGCAGACGGTAGCCAGCGGCGCATCTGAGGAAGATATCATTGAGAAGATCGATATCGGCGGCATCTCACTGATCCGTGCCGGTGCCAAGAACTTCAACGATGTGGTCATCGTGCCGAGTAAGGCTGAGTACAGCGTACTGCTTGATATTCTGAATCAGCAGGGTGCAGAGACGACTAAGGCCCAGCGTCGTATGTTCGCTACTCGTGCCTTTGGTGTTAGCAGTCACTACGATACCGCCATCAACGCTTGGTTTGAGAAGTAATAGTTTAGAGTTTAAAGTTTATAGTTTATAGACAATGGGATTTTTTAGTTTTGTTCAGGAGATTGCAATGGACCTGGGAACGGCTAATACCATTATTATCAGTGATGATAAGATTGTGGTTGACGAGCCTTCTGTGGTGGCACTCGACCGCCGTACTGACAAGATGATTGCCGTAGGTGCCCAGGCAAAGATGATGTATGAGAAGACACACGATAACATTCGTACTATCCGTCCGCTTCGCGACGGTGTGATTGCCGACTTCTCTGCCTGTGAGCAGATGATGCGCGGACTGATCAAGATGGTACATACTAGTAGTCGTCTGTTCTCCCCCTCACTACGTATGGTGATTGGTGTACCATCGGGTTCTACCGAAGTCGAACTACGTGCTGTGCGTGACTCTGCGGAGCATGCCGATGGCCGTGATGTCTATCTGATTTTTGAGCCGATGGCAGCTGCCATTGGTATTGGTATTGACGTCGAGGCCCCTGAGGGTAATATGATTGTTGATATCGGCGGTGGTTCTACTGAGATTGCCGTGATTTCGTTAGGTGGTATTGTTAGTAACAACTCTATCCGTACGGCTGGTGATGACCTGACAGCCGATATCCAGGAATATATGAGCCGTCAGCACAATGTGAAGGTCAGCGAGCGTATGGCTGAACGCATCAAGATCCATGTGGGATCTGCCCTGACTGATCTGGGTGAGGATGCTCCTGAGGACTTCGTGGTGCATGGTCCTAACCGTATTACCGCCCTGCCGATGGAGGTGCCCGTCTGCTATCAGGAGATTGCGCACTGTCTGGATAAGACCGTTTCGAAGATCGAGAACGCTGTACTGTCAGCCCTCGAGAATACACCGCCAGAATTGTATGCCGATATTGTGAAGAATGGTATCTATCTCTCTGGAGGCGGTGCTTTGCTTAGGGGTCTTGACCGTCGTCTGCAGGAGAAGATCAATATTCCGTTCCATGTGCCTGAGGATCCCCTCCACAGCGTGGCAAAGGGTGCCGGTATCGCCCTGAAGAATATCGATCGTTTCAGTTTCCTGATGCGATAATTCGGACATAGGGAATGAGCAATCTGCTGGATTTCCTGAGGAAGTATCATCATTGGCTCCTTTTTGTCTTCCTGGAAGTGGTCAGTGTCGTGTTGCTGTTTAAATATAACAGTTATCAGGGCAGTGCATGGCTTTCTTCTGCCAATGTGGCGGTGGGTAAGGTGTATGAACTGGAGAGTGATGTTACTTCTTTTTTCAGCATGACGCGAGCCAATGAGGAACTGACGCTGCGCAATTTCTATTTGGAAAGACAAGTCGACCAGTTGCGCCGTCTCTATACAGAGGCGACACACGATACGACAGTGACAGAGCGTCAGGAACTACAGTTTCTCAGTCAGTACAAGCTCATTCCTGCCAAGGTTGTGGCGAATACCGTTCACAAGCCCGACAATCTGATGACAATCGATAAGGGTGCCGCCGATGGGGTAGAGGTTAACATGGGTGTGGCCAGTGGCAATGGTGTTGTCGGTGTGGTCTATCTCGTGTCTGATCACTATTCGATTGTCATCCCAGCTCTGAATACGTCGATGTCGCGCATCAGTTGCTCTATTCGCAACAGTAATTATTTCGGCTATCTGCATTGGAGTGGGGGAGATCCGGCTATCGCCTATCTGGAGGATGTGCCTCGTCATGCCCGTTTCAAGAAAGGCGAATGGGTTGTGACAAGTGGCTATTCGTCTATCTTTCCCTCTGGTGTGCTGGTGGGACAAATCGAGAAGGTGTTTAATTCGGCCGACGGTTTGTCGTATAAGTTGCAACTGCGTCTGAGCACCGATTTCGGTTGTTTGCGTGATGTCTGTGTTATCAGCGATAAACGTGTGGCCGAGCAGGCCAAGCTCCTGGAAGCAGCCCGCGACTCAATGGCGTTGACCAACAGAGATAGGTAATTTCAAGTTTGTTTTAAAAAGATAAAGGGGTGTCAGTAGAGTTTTTCAAACGTTTGGGATGGTTCGTCATCCTATGTGTGGCTCAGGTGTTGATTCTGAACCATATTCATCTGTTTGATATCGCCATCCCCTTGTTGTATGTCTATTTCACCATCACGTTCCATCGTGGAACACCAAAGTGGATGATTCTGCTGTGGAGTTTCGCGTTGGGTTTGGCGATAGATGTATTCTCCAATACCCCAGGACTGGCCTCGGGCTCTATGACCTTGATTGCTGCCATTCAGCCTTATCTGTTGGAACTGTTCGTACCCCGTGATTCCGCAGAGAATCTGGATGCTTCGATTCAAAGCTTGGGCATCGGTAAGTTCATGATCTTCAGTGCGATTCTGCTGGTGATCTATTGTCTGGTATTCTTTGCAGTAGAGGCATTCAGTTTCTACAATTGGCAGTATTGGTTAGCGTGCGCAGGTGCCAGTTCGCTTCTGACATTTGTGCTGATGATGGCAATCGAAAGTGTTCGTAAGAAGTGAAGGATAAGAACGATCTTGCCGAAAGAAAGTATATTATTGCCGCGGTAGCCGTCGTTATCGTGGTTGTCTATATCATCCGTCTTTTTACGTTACAGATTACCAGTGACGACTATAAGAAGAGTGCTGATTCGAATGCCTTCTTGAAGAAGGTGGATTTTCCTTCGCGTGGGAATATTACCGACCGTAACGGCAAGTTGCTCGTATTCAATCAGCCTGCTTACGACATCATGGTGGTGATGAATGAGGCGAAGGATCATCTGGATACGCTTGACTTGTGTAAGGCCCTGAATATCACGAGGGAGGAGTTCGACCGCAGAATGGCCACCATCAAGGATAAGAATAAGAATCCCGGCTATTCACGCTATACGCAACAGCTGTTCCTGCCTCAGTTGAGCGATAAGGACTTCAGCATCTTCCAGGAGAAGATGTTCCGCTTCCCAGGTTTCTATGTGCAGCGTCGCAGCATCCGTCAGTATCAGTATAACGTGGCGGCCCATGTCCTGGGTGATGTGGCAGAGGTGTCACCTGCCGACATCGAGGAAGACGACTACTATCAGCCCGGTGATTATATCGGGAAACTGGGCGTGGAGCGTTCTTACGAGAAACAGTTGCGTGGCGAAAAGGGTATTCAGATCCTGTTACGTGATGCGCATGGACGTATCCAGGGCCGTTACCAGAATGGTGCCTTGGACCGTAAGCCTGTGCCTGGCAAGAACCTGACGCTGAGTCTTGATTATGAATTGCAGGCTTTAGGTGAGCGGCTCTTGGAGGGCAAGATTGGCAGTATCGTCGCCATTGAGCCTTCTACGGGCGAAGTGTTGTGTATGGTTTCCTCGCCCTCTTATGACCCGCGCATGATGGTTGGTCGTGAGCGTAGTAAGAACCACAAGATCCTGAGTCAGGACCAATGGAAGCCCTTGCTCAACCGCAGTATCATGGGACTCTATCCCCCAGGTTCCACCTTCAAGACGTCACAAGGCCTCACTTTCCTTTCCGAAGGTGTTATCACCCCGTCGACCCCCTTCCCGTGTGGTCATGGCTTCAATTTCAAGGGCCTTCATGTGGGTTGTCACGGACATGCCTCGCCATTGTCCATCGTACCAGCCCTCAGTACGTCGTGCAACGGTTTCTTCTGCTGGGGACTCTACCACATGATCAATACCAATATCTCCAAATATGGTTCGGTGCAGAAAGCGATGGATACTTGGCGTGACTATATGGTCAGCATGGGATTCGGCTATAAGCTTGGTGTCGACCTTCCCGGTGAGAAACGTGGTCTGATTCCCAATGCCTCGTTCTACGATAAGGCCTATAAGGGCTCGTGGAATGGTCTGACCGTCATCTCTATCTCTATCGGACAGGGTGAGGTGTTGCTGACGCCTCTGCAGATTGCCAACCTGGGAGCGACGATTGCCAACAGAGGTTACTATTACGTGCCCCACGTCGTCAGGAAGGTGCAGGGCGAACCCCTTGATACGACCTTTACACGTCGTCATTTCACGAAAGCCAACCGTAAGGCCTACGACTATGTGGTGCAAGGCATGCGCTCCTCTGCCTTGGGTGGAACCTGTAAGGCTCTGGCGCATTATGATTTTATGGCCTGCGGTAAGACCGGTACGGCGCAGAACCGCGGTCATGACCACTCTGTATTTATGGGATTCGCCCCAATGGATAATCCCAAAATTGCCGTCGCAGTGTATGTGGAGAACGGCGGCTGGGGTGCTACCTATGGCGTGCCTATTGGCGGTCTGATTATGGAGAAGTTTATTAACGGAAAGCTGTCCGAAGCCTCGGAGAAAAAGGCCTCGGAGTTCCAGCACAAAAGAATTGCGTATGGCTCAGCAGACAGATAAACAACCCAGTGTGTTGCGCTCCATCGACTGGCTGACAATCCTGTTATATCTGGGATTGCTGACATTTGGCTGGGTCAGCGTTTGCGGTGCCAGTTATACTTATGGCGAGACGGATATCTTCAGCCTGGATAGCCGTTCGGGTATGCAGATTGTATGGATTGGTACCTCCATTGTATTGGGACTGGTCATCCTGTTGTTGGACAACCGCTTCTATGATACATTCGCCTATCTGATTTTTGCCGTGTTGGTGCTATTGTTGATAGCAACCATCTTCAATCCCCATACCATCAAGGGCTCGCGATCGTGGCTGGTGTTAGGTCCCTTGCGTGTGCAACCGGCGGAATTCGCCAAGTTTGCAACGGCCTTGGCCTTGGCAAAGCTGATGAGTACCTACGGCTATGATATCAAAAAGTGGAAGGACTTTGGCATCACGCTGGGCTTTATCTTCCTGCCGATGCTCTGTATCGTACTACAGCATGAGACGGGTTCAGCGCTGGTCTATCTGTCTTTCTTCCTGATGCTCTACAGAGAGGGTATGTCGGGCAGTCTGCTCGTGACGGGTGTAGCGATGGTGATCTATTTTGTGATAGGCATCCGATTTGCCGACACGATGTTGTTGTATACACCCACCTCAGTCGGAAAATTTGTGGTATTGTTGTTGATACAACTGTTTTCTGGCCTGATGGTCTTCTTCTATTGTGAGAACAAACGCGATGGCGTACGTATCATCCTGGCTTGTCTGGGAATTACGGTGGTGTTTCTGTTGTTTTCGCTCTATGTGATACCCTTCGATATCGTTTATGTGCAACTGGTTACGACGGCGCTGATGATTGGTTATCTGTTATGGCAGAGCGTGTCTTCGCGTATACGCAACTATTTGTGGATTGCCCTTTTTGCAGTCGGTTCGGTTGTGTTTTTCAATGGTGCCGACTATGTTTTGAATAATGTGTTGGAACGTCATCAGCGGGTACGTATCAATGTGTTGCTGGGACTGGAAGAAGACTTGAAGGGTGCGGGTTATAACGTCCATCAGAGTCAGATTGCCATTGGTTCTGGTGGCATCGAAGGAAAAGGCTTCTTGAATGGCACGCAGACGAAGTTGAAATATGTACCTGAACAGGATACCGACTTTATCTTCTGTACGGTCGGTGAGGAGGAAGGCTTTGTCGGCTCGGCAAGTGTGTTGTTGCTTTTCCTGGTTTTGATTCTACGATTAATATATCTGTCTGAACGACAACCATACCGTTTCGGACGTATATACGGCTATTCGGTGCTGAGTATTTTCTTATTCCATGTGTTTATCAATGTAGGTATGGTATTGGGACTGACCCCTGTGATTGGCATTCCCTTGCCCTTCTTCAGTTATGGTGGTTCCTCGTTGTGGGGCTTTACCATTCTGCTGTTTATTTTCCTTCGTATTGATGCCAGTCGGCATCTCGCTCGATCTTGATGCCAATGTCTGTTACACCAGGCATGATTTCCCGTTTCATATTGTGCTTGACGAGGATGTGAAGGGAGTCGCCTTCTGCCAGTCGGATGGTATTCACATGGAAGGTGTACTGGTAGTGATTGATGCCAGTGCCTCTGATGGTACCTTTCTTGTCGATCAGACGACAGTTCAGGGTGTCGTAATGACAATAGCCTGAGGGAAGAACGGTCTGCTGGACAATCAGGCACAAACTTTGAAATGGATAGTCCTCCTTGATTCTCAAGCCAAGTTCCTCTTTGTAATAGCCGGCTTCGCTGACAGGTGGAATGCCGAAACAGATGGTGTCATTCTTCTCCCATCCTGTTGTTGGCGTGGGTTCGTAATGGCTATAGATAGGCAGACGGTCGCATGAGGTGATTCCACATGCAACCGTCAACATCAGTCCGATGATGACCTGTCTGTAAATTCTAAGCATGATCTTTCTTGTTCTCTGCTTTTTGGGGAGCATTGCCGCCTGACTTCTTCTTTTTCTTCTTTTTCTTAGCTTTGTCGAAGCGGCTGATATCGCCACCAGCCAGGTCGACATGCTGTTTGGCGGGTTTTGCGTGTCCGTCTTCCTGCAACGAAGCGGGCTTCTCTCCTCTGCGGTTCATCTCGATGATCTCTTTGGCACGTGCTGCGGAGATGGTCTCCAGGTTGGCAGCAATGTTCTTGTCGGTAGAGTAGGTGACAATCTCTGCGAGGATATCGCTCTTGAAGAGATAGTAGTCGGCATCGAGGGTCTGCAAGACAACATCTTTGCCAGGCAATTTACGACTGGCTTCCATATAGTCGTCCACCTCGTAGTTCAGACAGCATTTCAGCTTGGCACACATGCCTGCGAGTTTCTGGGGATTCAAGGAGATATCCTGAAAGCGGGCGGCATTGGTGGAGACGGAGACAAAATTCTTCATCCAGGTGGCACAGCAGAGCTCACGACCGCAAGGACCAGTTCCGCCGATACGTCCGGCTTCCTGACGGGCACCAATCTGCTTCATTTCGATGCGCACATGGAAGGCGGCAGCCAGGTCTTTGATGAGTTGGCGGAAGTCCACACGCTCGTCGGCGATGTAATAGAAGATGGCCTTGTTGCCATCGCCCTGATACTCCACATCACCAATTTTCATGTCAAGTCCCAGTCCTTTGGCGATGACGCGGCTCTCAATCATCGTCGAATGCTCACGTGCCTTCGCTTCGCGGAATTTCTGCATGTCAATCTCGCGGGCGATGCGGTAGACACGTTTAATGTCGTCGGCCGATTTCAGGTTTGCCTTCTTGATTTGGAGCTTTACCAGTCTGCCTGTCAGCGTGACCACACCGATATCATGGCCGGGACTGGCCTCTACAGCCACGATGTCGCCTTTCTTCAAGGGCAGATTGTTGACGTTGTGATAGTAGCCCTTGCGCGTATGCTTAAACTGCACCTCCACTAAGTCGGTGTCTTCGGCATTGCCGGGTACATCAGCCAGCCAGTCGTAGGTGTTCAGTTGTCGGTCCTGACGACCCACAGCCTGATGGCAGAGTCCTCTGTCACATCCCACCTTGATGGGCATATCGTTCTTCTTTTCTGTCATATCTTCAAGTTCTAATGATTCACTTTTCATTTCTGTAATAGTAGTACGATCATCTGCAGGGCCAGGTCGAAGAAAACAATCTTGGCGTTGGCATTCTGTCCGATATCGCGGATATCACGGTTGGCCAGTTCTGAAATGGCCAGAATATTATTCTCGTTGATGAAGCGGGCGAAATTCTTGGCAAAGTCCTCTTCTTTCTGAGTCATGTAGGTAAGCTCCTCCTGATGGAAGTTGTACATGAAGTTCTCGCGACTCATCTTGAGAAAGTAGGTCAGCCATCTCTTCTGCTTTTCTCGTCCGTAACCGGCCATCGTCTCACTCCATTTGCGCAGATCCTTAATCTTCCGCTGATAGGCCAGACGCATCAGGGAGATATACATATCGAGGAAGAGCTCGTTTTCAGAGCCTACTTGCAACTCTTCGAGCGCAGTCAGCCAGTTGCCGTTTGCCAGACGGCCGATACGGTGGGCATCCGCTTCGCTTATACCTCGCTTCTCAACAAGTGCTTGGGTAAGACTCTCGTCATCAATCTTCTTGATGTCGATGCGCTGTACACGGCTGCGGATCGTCTCCAGTAATTTGTCGGGTTCTTCGCAGACCATCAGGAAGACCGTCTGCAGCGGGGGCTCCTCGATGAGTTTCAAGAGCTTGTTGGCACATTCGATATTCATACGCTCTGGCAGCCAGATGATGCTCACCTTATAACCGCCTTGACTGGACTTCAGCGACAGCTTACGCACCAGATCGTCGCTCTCGCCTGCCGTAATGATGGCTTGTTGGTTCTCACCACCCATTGCCTGCATCCATTGGTCCATCGTGAAGTAGGGACCGTCCATGATGAGTTCATGCCACTCTTTGGCGAAGTCATCGCTCACGGGCTTGTGGTCCGCACTCATCGAAGGCAGTTTGATGGTGGGGTAGGTGAAGTGGAGGTCGGGATGCTCCAGTTTGTCGAGCATGGCCTTTGACGAGGGCTTGCCATCATCCAGGAGCGAACAGCCGAAGGCGATTGCCAAGGCCATCTTTCCGGCACCCATAGGGCCACAGAGCATCAATGCGTGGGGCAGACGGTCTTCGCTGACCATCTGCATCAAACGCTGTTGCGCCTCTTTCTGTCCTATCACCTCATTCCAATGCATCATGCACAATTATAGAAGCCGCTTTGCTACTTCCGCCACAGAATCGACGGCAGAAACAGTATAGAAGTGAATATTGTTCACCCCGTGCTGATAGAGTTCGCGACACTGAGCCGTGGTCCATTCGATGCCTAACTGGCGGGCATCGTCGTCGGTCTTGCACTTATCGATCTCTTTGGCCAGCGGTTCAGGGATGTCACAATGGAAGGTCTTGGGAACGACCGTCAGTTGCGATAGCTTGGCCAGTGGCTTGATACCGGGGATAATGGGAATGGTGATACCCATCGCCCGTGCCTTCTCCACGAAAGCGAAGTATTTCTCGTTGTCAAAGAACAATTGTGTCACAGCATACTGCGCTCCCAGATCCTGCTTCTGCTTCAGATACTCCATGTCGCGTTCCAGATTCGGCGATTCCTCATGCTTCTCCGGATAGCAGGCCACACCGTAGTCGAAGGACTTGCCCGGATGCTTGATAGGGGTGCCGTCGGCAAAGAATCCCTCGTTAAAGCGCTTCACCTGCTGAATCAGTTCCGTCGTGTGGGCATGACCACCGGGTGTAGGCACAAACCGGCTGTCCTCCTTAGCCTTGTCGCCACGGAGCAGAAGCAGGTCGCTAATGCCCAGGAATTGCAGGTCGAGCAGTTCGTATTCGATGTCTTCGATGGTGGCACCACTGCAGATGACATGCGGCTGTACGGGGATGTGGTATCGCTGCTGGATAGCGGCGGCGATAGCGATGGTGCCAGGACGGCGCCGGATGCGCTGCCGTTCAAACTGTCCGTTCGCCAGTTCCCGATACACAAACTCCGAGTGGTGGGTCGTAATGTTGATGTAGGCAGGATCAAACTCCTTCAGCTTGTCGATATCCGCAAAAAGCTTATCGGTGCCCGTCCCTTTCAGCGGGGGCAGCACCTCGAAGGAAAATCGTCTGCGGTCTTTATCTAAGTTCAGTATGCTCATATTTCGGTGCAAAATTAATAAAAAAATACGGCAAATCATCAGACTTGCCGTATTTTTTAAGAAAAACCGCTGAAACACCTATTTCTTAACCTTGTAAAGGCGGAATGACAATGCTGGGATATCGTCGAGCAGCAGGGTAGCACCCTTGCCGGCATCGAGTTTCAGCGAGCCGTCCTTCGGGGTGATCTTCTCCGGTTGGTCGAGCGTATTCTCATCGTCCATACCGTTGTGCGAGAGGGTGATGGTCTGTGCCGTACGCTCGCCCTTCATGCCTGTCAGCTGGATGCTGATGGGCTGAGCCGTCTTTGCAGTATTGACCACTTTGATGATCACCTCACCGCTGTTCTTGTCGTAGACAGACGAAGCGAAGAGTCCGTCCTGACCTTCCTGTCCGGCCACAGGCTTCTTATTCATCGTCAGCGACAGCACGTTGGTACCTTTATTCATGGCATATAGCTGCTGCACATAGTAGCTCACGGACTTGAACATACGGAGATTATCAAACCAGATGGCATCCGGACGCCACTGCCAGCCCTCGACATGGGCGAAGAGTGGGGCATAGGTCGCCATGTGGACGATGTCGGCATTACGCTCGATACCCGTCATGTGGGCAGCTTCTAATAAAGAGGTATAATAGTGGTTCCACTTGTGGTTGTTACTGCCGTGGCAGGCATACTCACCGGCAAACACCTTCGGACCCTTGCGGTCGTAGCTGTCGTAGCGCAGGCCATGCGAGAGGAACCACTGCTCATTGCGATAGTAGTGCTCGTCGTAGAGGTCTACCTTCAGCTCCTTCATGCGGGGCTGCAGCAGGTCGAAATCCCAGCCCTCTGAGTTGGGGCCTGTGGTGCCGATGAGCTTCAGATTAGGATACTTGGCGCGCAGGGCAGCATTGAACTTCTTCAGACGTTCTGTGAAGACGGGACCATAGCCACCGTGCTGCTCATCATAGTCCCACTGCTCATTACCAACGGCGAGGAACTTCAGGTTGAAGGGCTCGGGATGGCCCATGTCAGCACGTACCTTACCCCATTTCGAATCGACAGGACCATTGGCGAATTCCACCAGGTCGAGGGCATCCTGGATATAGCTGTCGAGGTCGTCGACGGCCACGTGTACACCGGGCTTCGTGGGGTCGGGGTTCTGGAACTGACAGCTCAGTCCGCAGCTGATCACGGGCAGGGCCTCACAGCCGAAATCCTCACAGAGCTGGAAGAACTCGAAGAAGCCAAGACCGTAACTCTGATAGTAGTCGGGGAAGAAACGGTGGCCGAAGGTATAGTGCCAGCGGTTCTCGTTTAGCGGACGGTTCTCAACGGGACCCACGCTGTTTTTCCACTGGTAGCGGGTCTCCAGGTCGGTACCCTCCACGATACAACCGCCAGGGAAGCGGAACACACCGGGCTTCATGTCGTAGAGTGCCTGCGCCAGGTCTTTGCGCATACCGTTCTCACGACCTTTCCAGGTGTCGGTGGGGAAAAGGGAGATATGTTCCACGTCGGTGGTAGCCTTGTCGCCAGCCAGGAAAATGCGCAGCGCGCCTTTGGCTTCGGTGCGGGGTGATTTCAGTGTGGCGGTATATTTCTTCCACTCCTTACCGCTGACGTTGACCTTTACTGTAGCGAAGCGCTGATCCTCGTCCATCGTATCGTTGTCCACGAAACTCACCTCGAGTGTCGACTTGCCGCCTTCCGGACAGCGGGCCCAGAGCGAGAAACGGTAAGTGGCATCTTTCTTAACGGCGATGCCGAAGAATCCTTCGTTCTCCAGACCTGTGAACTTGTCGCGATGGCCGGAGTAGGCGAGGCGTACGTAGTGGGGATTGCGGTCGAAAGGACCGTCGTCACGCACCTCAAACTTTCCGTAGGCGCGCCAACCCATCAGACGCTGTGGAAATTCGAAGGAACGGTTCTTCACCATCTCGGCATACAGACCACCGTCGGCAGCGTAATTGATGTCCTCAAAAAAGATGCCATACATCGTCGGTTGTACAGGTGCTCCGATCTTTTTGGTGTTCACTTCCATCACATGTGTCTGGGCTGACAAACTGATGGCTGAAAAGAGTGCCAGAAAACTGGCCGAAAATCTTAATTTCATTGTGTTTTGACTTTAAAAGTGATTAGTTTTTACTATTTCTGATGCAAAATTAGTTAAAAAAACGATGAAATACTTGTTTTTTCAAATAAAAGTAGTAATTTTGTGAAATATTAAGAGATAAATGAATCAAAAAAACTATCTATTAAGTAAAAGAGAGTATGAAGAAGATCTTAGTAGCGGAAGACAATGACAGCAACTTTATCCTGATGACTTACATCTTGAGGAAGTTTTATTCGTACGAGCGTGCCAAGAATGGCAAAGAGGCAGTAGATATGGTGGAAGACGGTGCTTATGATATGGTACTGATGGATATCAAAATGCCTATTATGGACGGTTTAGAGGCCACAAAAGCCATTAAGGAGAAACATCCTGACCTCCCCATCATCGCTCTGACAGCAAACGCGTTCGACAGCGACCGACAATTGGCAGTACAAGCAGGATGCAGCGATTTCCTTGCAAAGCCAGTTAGCAGTGACCTGTGTATCAAGACAATTCGTAAATTTTTGGATTAAGCGTCATTGAGAAAATTAAAAAAGGACACTGCGGTGTCCTTTTTTTGTTGTGTAAGGAGTGATCCGTTTGGGGCTCGAACCCAAGACCCCAACATTAAAAGTGTTGTGCTCTACCGACTGAGCTAACGGATCTACCTCAATTGCTTCTTTTACGAAAGCGGGTGCAAAGGTACTACTTTTTCCCGAATCCGCCAAATTTATTTGGATGTTTTTTCTTCTTTAGCCTTTTCTTCAGCGATTGCCTTCTGATAACATTCTCGACACAAAGGCTCATATTCCTGCGTTTCGCCGAGCAGCACGCGCTTGTCATTCTGCACCGTGCGATGGCTGACGTAGGCCAGATTGCCGCATTTCACACAGATGGCATGCACCTTCGTCACATCGTCGGCAATGGCGCAGAGCGCCGGCATCGGACCGAAGGGAATCCCCTTGTAGTCCATATCGAGACCGGCGATGATGACGCGCACCCCACGATTGGCCAGTTCGTTACACACCTCCACGAGACCCTCATCGAAGAACTGCGCCTCGTCGATGCCTACCACGTCGATATTCGAGGTCAGCAACAGGATGCTGGCCGACGAGTCGATGGGGGTCGACTGGATATGCTTCTGGTCGTGACTCACCACATCCTCTTCGGAGTATCTTACATCGATGGCCGGTTTGAAGATTTCCACCCGCTGTTTGGCGAACTGTGCGCGCCGTAGCCGTCGGATCAGCTCTTCTGTCTTTCCGGAGAACATAGAACCGCACACAACTTCTATTCTACCAGGGCGATGAGATTCGCCAGAGATAAATTCTGCCATTATTTTCCTAATTTTGATGCAAAAATACAAATACGTTTTAAAAATTGCAAAGTTTTTGGCGTTTTTTTTGTCTGTTATGATAATTTGGACTAAATTTGCGACCGATTATGGGCATATTGTATATCGTTCCCACTCCTGTCGGGAATATGGAAGATATGACATTCCGTGCCGTCCGCTTATTAAAAGAGGTGGATTTGGTGTTGGCAGAGGATACGCGCACGTCGGGTATCTTATTGAAACATTATGAAATCAAGAATGCCCTGATGTCGCATCACAAGTTTAATGAACATGGTACGAGTGCCGGTATTGTCAACCGTCTGCTGGCGGGTGAGAATATCGCCCTCATCAGCGATGCAGGCACCCCCGGCATCAGCGATCCCGGTTTCTTCCTGGTCCGCGAGGCTGTCAGGGCGGGGGTCGAGGTGCAGTGTCTGCCTGGGGCAACGGCCTTTGTGCCAGCCTTGGTGTCGAGTGGTCTGCCTTGCGACCGTTTCGCCTTCGAGGGCTTCCTGCCTCAGAAGAAAGGTCGTCAGACGAAGCTTCTGTCGCTGAAGGACGAGGAGCGCACGATGATCTTCTACGAGTCGCCTTTCCGTCTGTTGAAAACCCTCCAGCAGTTTGCTGAGGTCTATGGTGGCGACCGTCAGGTGAGTGTCTGTCGCGAAATCTCGAAAGTGCATGAGGAGAGCGTTCGCGGTACGTTAGACGAGGTGATCGCCCATTTCAAGGAGAAGGAACCGAAAGGTGAGATCGTCATTGTCTTGGAAGGAAAGAATGAGAAATCAAAATTGTCTAATTAAATAAAAACGTTATGAAGAAATTAACCATTCTGGCCGTTTGTGCACTGGCCATCTTAAGCAGTTGTAAGAACGAGGGACCGAAACAGGACCTCATGATGACTCAATTACGTGATTCACTCGATCAGATTATTGCCCAGAAGGACAATGAGATCAACGACATGATTGCCACCTTCGGCGACATCGAGGAAGGTTTCCGTGAGATTACCGAGGCCCAGAGCCGTGTCACACTCGCCAAGTCGGGTGAGGGCACTAATTCTGCCAAGCGCATCAAGGAGAACATGCAGTTCATCCAGCAGACCATGCGTCAGAACAAGGAACTCATCAACAAGCTGAAGCAGCAGCTGCGCGACAGCTCTTTCAAGAGTGAGGAACTGAAGAAACTGATCGACAACATGCAGCAGCAGCTCGAGGAGAAAGAGGCTCAGTTGCAGGCTCTGCGTGAGGAACTCGATAAGAAGGACATCCACATTGCCGAGCTCGACGAGACCGTGGCTAACCTGAATACCAACGTCAGCGAGCTGACCGAGGAGACCACGCAGAAGACGCAGACCATCAACCAGCAGGATAAGCAGTTGCATACCGCCTGGTTCGTATTCGGCACCAAGGATGAGCTCAAGAAGCAGAACATCCTGA
>Ga0310690_10005358_pt1 | contig 17462 bp, 19 predicted proteins | sample AusTroGonzalo_MG_2_FD_207661 | JGI IMG/M metagenome (GOLD analysis project Ga0310690, IMG submission 207661) | Bovine rumen microbial communities from tropical cattle in Woodstock, Queensland, Australia - Gonzalo_04 (v2) (version 2) | ecosystem: Host-associated > Mammals > Digestive system >...
TTACTTTGCTGGCTTCTCTAGATTATTCTTAATGTTATTATCTAAGAAAAGAAAAAAAGAAGAAGTAAAAGTAATAACTGCTATTGAGGTTCCACCTGTAGCTGAAGATAAACCAGCTGAGGCACCTGTTGAAGAGAATAAGGAGGAAACCGCATAATGGAAAACCTAATACTTATTCTTCAAAAAACGATAATTTATGCTATTCCGCTTCTAATCGTCGCTCTAGGTGGTGTGTTTGCGGAAAGAAGTGGTGTTATCAACTTAGCTCTTGAAGGTGAAATGATCTTCGGAGCATTCATGGGTGCAATATTTGTATACTTACTGCAAAAAGGTGGCGTATGGCTTGATAAGCCACAACTAACATTTATTTGTGCTCTAGCAGTTGGAGCTGGAAGTGGTGCACTATATTCATTACTATTATCATTTTCAGCTGTTAAACTTAAATCAGATCAAACAATCAGTGGTACAGCTCTAAATATGCTTGCTCCTGCGATTGTTAATACATTTGGACTAGTATTCTTCCTTCAAGAAAAGATTAATATGCCATATACATTTACGGGTTATGCCATTATTAATTCTAATCTTCCAGGATTCTTAAGAATATTATTCGATAAGGCATACTTATCTACATTCGTAGTTATCTTAGTGTTTGCATTGCTTTCTATTTGGTTATACAAATCAAAAGTAGGTACACACCTAAGAGCCTGTGGTGAGCATCCACAAGCAGCTGACTCAGTTGGTATTAATGTAGCTAAGATGAGATACTTAGGAACTACAATTTCAGGTGCCCTAGCAGGACTTGGTGGATATGCATATATCGCTACCGTTGCTAATGGTACAGCCGAAGCAACAATCGGTGGTATGGGATTCTTAGCCTTAGCTATCATGATATTTGGTAACTGGAATCCAATTGGTATCGTAATTGGCGCTTTAATGTTTGGTTTCTTAAAGTGTATCGGTGCGGTATCATCATCAGTTCCATTCTTAGCTAATATTGGACTACCTCCATATTTTTATAACATCGTTCCATACGTAGTAGTATTAGTAGTACTAGTATTATTTAGAAAGAAATCAGGTTGTCCAAAAGCTGAAGGTATACCTTACGAAAAAGGGCAAAGATAATTTATTAAAAGCTTTGATATTAATTTATCAAAGCTTTTTTATAATTATGTATAAAAAAACAACATTTTAGAGTAGAATAAAAGTAGGTATAATAACGAGGACAAGTTATGAATATAGTATTTGAATCTAAAAATATATTATTTGTTAAAGTATCACCTAGTTTTGCCCAAGACTATTTAAAGATGGTGAATGATAAAGAAGTAAATAGGTTTTTAGAAGCAAGGCCTGCTTATACTTTAGAATAAGAAATTAAATGGGCTAATAGCAAGCTTGCTAATGATTCTACATGCTACTCAATGGTAGAAAGAGCTACTCTTGAATTTATTGGTAATATCGAGCTAATGGATGTAGATGAAGTATCTAAAGAATTAGGAATTATAATTACTTTAGATAAAGAAAATAAAGGATATGGTACTGAAGCAATTTTAGCTATCCTAAAGTATGCTAAAGATGAGCTTGGTTTACATAAAGTAGTATTAAGGGCTAACCCGTTAAACAAGCGCGCTATTCATGTTTATGAAAAATGTGGATTTAGTTATTATAATAAAACTAGTGATAAAGTTTATATGCAAATATTATTTAAATAAAGAGGTGGAATATGGCAACTTTAAGAAGATATTGTTCTAGTAATTTATTAGAAATTGAAAATGGTACAATTAGAGAATATTGTGGTCGTACTTTATATGATATTAGCGGTAATTATGTTAGAAGATATTGTGGACCAATACTTTATGAAATAAATGGTACACAGATTAGAGAATACTGCGGAAGAACATTACTTGAATTTGATGGTAAATATGTAAGAAGATATTGCGGACCAATACTTTATGAAGTATATGGTACACAGATTAGAGAGTACTGCGGAAGAACATTATATGAAATTACTGGCTTTATCTCTAACCATGACTTGATGGCACTGATTGCCGTTTTGTTTGCTTAAACTGATATGGTATAATGGATATATATTTAGGAGAAGAAAAATGAAGAAATATATATTGATTCCTTTACTTTTTTTAATCTTTATACTAGTTGGTTGTAAAGATAATAATGTAGTAGTTGAAGATAAAAAAGTAACTATTAATTATTATTACGGTGATAAATTACTTGAAAGTAAAGAATATATTAACGAAATAGAATTATTTGAAATAGCATTACTTGATCTAGGAGATGCTACTAGCGAGTTTTGTGGTTGGTATTTAGATAAAGAATGTACAATACGTATTGATAAATCTAATTTAGAACAATATTTTGAATTTGAATCGATTAACTTATATACGAAAGCGGAGCCTATTATGAAGGATTTATTAATTGATATAATTGGTAAAATAGATGATGAATATGTTTTAAACCCATTCTTTTGTTGGGATGGTGATGATGATACATCATATACAGTTTCATTAATAGTTAATGGTGAAGTGGTTAAAAGTAAAGAAGTTAACACTAACTGCTGCCAATTTGAGGAATTGCTTGATGCTAATACTACTTATGTAATATTTGTAGAAAGCAAAAACGGTGATGCACATAGTGAAGTAAAAGCATTTAAGACATTATCAGCATATGATAATGATATTACTAACTTTAGTTTAGTTAATCCATTTTCTGATAATATGGTACTTCAACGTGGTGTAGAAAATATCATTAGTGGTAAAGGACCAAGTAAGCAGTTACTTACTTTAAATATAAATGGTCAAAACCACTATACAATTAGTGATGAAAATGGTGCATTTGCATTTACTCTTCCTTCAATGGATGCTTGTTTTACTCCATTTGATATTTCCTTAACAAACGGTATTATTGAAAAGAAGATCGAAAATGTCTTAATTGGTGATGTATATTTGTTTGCAGGGCAATCAAATATGCAATGGATGCTTAAAGATTCAGATTATAGAACTGAAGATATTGATAACTTACTTAATGCTAATGTTAGATTTTTCTGTCAAGATGTAGTGCAATCACCTACTAAACTTGATTCAGTAACTAATGGGCGCTGGTTTGTACCAGATAGATACAACTTAGATTTCTTTAGCGCTATTGCCACAATGACAGGATCAATGTTAGGCGTTATGCTTAAAAATGATGCCCCAATTGGTATCATTACCGCTTATCAAGGTGATACTAATATTGCTAACTGGATGGGACCTGAATACTATACTGGTTCATGCAATACTAAATACCTTCACTATAATGCGATGGTATATCCACTTAAAGCTGCTAACTTAAAAGGCGTTGTATGGTATCAAGGATGCAATAACTCAGCGGCCGGTTGCGAATATAAAGATTTATTATTAGATCTATTTGCTAATTACCGCGACCTATTTGGAAATGATGAACTTGCATTCTTTGTAATTGGCTTAGCTTGTTATGATGGTGATAGTGGTAATAACTTTGATTTTTCATATGTTCGTGAAAGCCAGGCACTAGCTTGCGCACAAGATGATGCTGCATATTTCATCTCTACATGCGATAATGGTGATCCTACATACATTCACCCAAGAGCTAAAAGATATATTTGCGAACGCGTAGCTAAATCAATCGCATCGGTATTTTATGGTAAAGATTATTACGCCGAAGGCCCATCATATAAATCACATACAGTAAATGGTAATAAAGTTTATATTGAATTTAATAATTCAGAAGGCTTAAAGTGTACTGGTAAAATAACTGGCTTGTATTTAGCTGGAAGTGATGGTAAATATTACGAAGCTAAAGCTGGGGTTGCTGATGGTATTTTAGTAGCTTATAGCGATAAAGTAGCAAATCCAGTTTATATTAAATATGGATTTGGTAAGAGCCCATTTGTAAATATTTATAATAAAGATAATTTTGCAGTTACACCATTTAGAACTGATACTTATAATACAAATATTGACTTGCTTGAGTATGATAAACTTGATAATTACTATTTCCATCCAGATGGATCAAAGATGGAACTCGCAATTAATGATAATAACTTAGCTATCACTAAAGCAAATGATGGTAAAACTTATGGATCAGTAAGACTTGATAAATGGGGCGCAATCATTTATCAACCTCAAGGATTTAAGTTTACCGTTAAAGGTACTAATAGCGGTGCTGCTATCTCATTTAGAATGATTGAAGGCGATAGCTATGAAATTTGGGGTTATAAGATTGTAGATGATTTTGAAGGTGAAAAGACATTTGAAATCGCAGTTGGAGATTTCACTGTTATGTATAACAAATCAAATAACATCTTCGAACCACAAAAGATAGGTTATATTGAAGTGATGGTTGAGGCAAGTGGTGCTGCTTCATTTGAAGTAGTAGAAGCAAGATTTATTGAAGTTGCTAGATCTAAACCGATGAATTTTATGATTAGTGGAGTTAGTGAACTTGATGATAGTATTGCTATTGCAAGTGGTGAAGCATTATTTGCTAATAGTTATGCATTAGTTATAACTAGTGATAATGCTGCTTCTCCAATTTACACTTCTGAAAATGAAAGCGGATCATTTAGTGTAGATAAGAGTTTATTTGAAATAGGTAAACCTTACTACATCAGTATCAAAGCGAAAAATGAAATTGGGGAAACTGATGCTACTAATAGCGGTTATGTATTCTATTTAAAAGATGAAAATAAAGTAACTATATGTAATTTTGATTTCAAGGATCAAGATGCTTTTCAAGGCTATATGAGTTCCTCGATGAAGGTACATGAAGGTTTAACTTGTACGCTCGAAAACGGAGGAGCAAAAATAGTGTCTAGTGGTAAAGGCTGGCAATACTTCATTTTCGTATTAGATACTGGTGCTGGTAATGGTATGAGTAAGCTTAACTTCAGTGCTGATTTTTCAAACTATAACGGAAGTGTAGTGGTGCAACTATCAAATCCAAGCAATACACCTTATTCATATACTCTTGATTTAACTAGTAAAAAACAAGGCGAATATGAAATTGAATTTAGCCAATTTAAAAACGGATCAAGTTCATTCACTGGACAAACACTTTGTTGGGTAATGTTTAACTTTAGTGATTCGGTAGGAAATGGATATATCTTGCTAGATGATGTAAGCTTAAGTAAATAAAAGGAGAATATGCATGAAAAAAGAATTAGAAGAAGTATTAAACTTTTTAGATAAGGCCCAAACTTACTATTTAGCAACAGTTGATGGTGATCAACCAAGAGTTAGACCATTTGGAACTGCTTTAGTTTATGAAGATAGGCTATATATCCAAACGGGAAAGGTAAAAAGCGTATCTAAACAAATCGCTAAGAATCCTAAAGTAGAATTATGTGCATTTTTAGATGGAACATGGCTTAGACTATCTGGTAAGCTAGTTAATGATGATCGCCGTGAAGTTAAAAAAGCAATGTTAGATAAGATGCCAGTTTTAAGAGGCATGTATAGTGAAGATGATGACAATACTCAAGTATTATATTTTGAAGAAGCTGAAGCCACATTCTCTTCATTTGGCAAAGGTTCAAAATCATTTAAGTTATAGGTAGATTATGAAAATAGTAGAAAACGAAGATAAAGAAGTAGTTAGAATTATTAAAGAAGGCCTAAAACAAACTGGTGGGTACTGTCCTTGTAGAAGAGAGAAGACGGCTGATACTAAATGTATGTGTAAAGAATTTAGAGAACAAATCAAAGATTCAAATTATGAAGGATATTGTCACTGCATGCTTTACTATAAATTTAAATAATAATTATATAAAAATATATCATTTTGCCGATTGGTAAAATGATATTTTTTTTATGGATATTATGATATAATGTAAATAGTTATGAGGTGAAAGCAATGCTTACAGAAAAACAAAGAATGGAAAAAGGACTAATTTATATTCCAATGGATCAAGAAATCCTTGATAAACAGTTGAAATATATTAATATGGTTCATAAATATAATAAGACTAAAGCAACCCAACTTAAGAAAAGACAAAAGATGCTTAAGAAGATGTTTGCTAAGGTGGGTGAGAATTGTTATTTTGAAGCACCACTTTATTCTAATTTTGGTTGTAAGCATGTATATCTTGGCAATCATGTTTATTCTAATTTTAACTTAACATTAGTAGATGATGGTAACATCTACATTGGTAATGATGTAATGATTGCCCCAAATGTTACTATTGCTACTGCAGGACATCCAATCAATGCAAAACTAAGACAAATTGGTTATCAATATAATCAAGATGTGCATATCGGTTCTAATGTATGGATTGGAGCAGGAGCTATTATAATGCCAGGCGTAACAATTGGTGATAATACGATCATTGGCGCTGGAAGCATCGTTACTAAAGATATTCCTAGTGGTGTTGTAGCTGTTGGAAACCCATGCAAAGTTATGAGGGAAGTATCCGAAAGAGACAACAAATATTTCTTCAAGGAGTTAGAGATCGACTGGGACGATCTAAACTTTAAATGATGATTAAACTAAGAAAAATCTTTTTAATTTTATTATTATGTTTAAGTATCGTTTTAGTAGGATGTGAATTTAATACGGAAGATGATTACCATAACTGGGATAGTGAAATCATTAAAGAGGCATCGTGCACTGAAGATGGTATCATTAGATACACTAAAGGGAGCGAGTCCCACGAAGATGCAATTCCTGCTTTAGGGCATGTACCTGTAACTGATTCCATCCCTGCTACATGCACCGAATATGGTAAAGATATAACTAAATGCGATAGGTGTGGAGAAATAATTGCTACTAAGAACAATGCTAATAAACCTACCGGACATCATTTTGTAACGGAAATTATACAAGAATCTGTGAATGGTTCTATTGGAATGAAAAAAAGATATTGTGAGGAATGTGAAATGGTTGATAGCGAATATAAATATGTAAATAATGGTTATTCTAGATACGGTAAGTTACATGTAGAAGGGGCGAACTTAGTTGATAAAGATAATAATCCAGTTCAATTAATAGGTTTATCGACACATGGCTTACATTGGTATGGCGAATATGTAAATGAAGTAAGCTTAGCTGCTGCTAAAGAAGCATTTAATATAAATGTATTTAGATTTTCTTTATACACTAGTGAAAATGGATATTGTGAATGCAGCGCATCTGAAAAAGAAAGACTATATCAACTAGTTTTAAGCGGTGTCAAGATTGCTACAAAACTAGATATGTATGCAATTGTCGATTGGCATATGCTAGGTGGTGGCAAGAATAAAGATGATCGTAATCCACAATACTATCAAGAAGAAGCTAAAGAATTCTTTGATCGCATTACTAAAGATCTAGCAGATTATGATAATGTATTTTATGAAATAATGAATGAACCAAATGGTTCTAAAGTTACTTGGGCAATTTGTAAAGCATACGCGGAAGAAATTATTCCAATCATTAGAGCAAACTGTCCAGATGCTATCGTATTATGCGGTAATCCTAATTATTCTAGTGACTTATCAAGTCCTAGAAGAAATCCTTTAAGCTTTGATAATATCATGTATACATTCCATTTCTATGCAGGCGATGAAGATATGCAATCAACTACTGAAGTCACAAAAGCATATAGTGCAGGGCTACCTATTTTTATTACTGAACACGGTGGAATGGATGCCGATGGTGATGGAGCTATCGATTATGATAGTGTTGCTAGATGGTATAGTGCCCTAGATGCTAGAAACATTAGTTATGTAGCATGGAACATATCACATAAGAATGAATCATCAGGTATTTTAAGTTCTAAAACAGCTAATTTAGATGATTTTTCAAACGATAACCTAAAAGCATGGGGGAAATATTATAAAGCCCACATCAAGGAAAGACTTGGTTTAAAATAGAATGAAGCAATAGACTATAATCATTATTTTACTTGCATTAAAGGGTATGAAGTGATATAATGGTTATAGTTTTTTATAGGGGTATAGTTCAATGGTAGAGCAGCGGTCTCCAAAACCGTAGATGAGGGTTCGAATCCTTCTACCCCTGCCATGTGGCGAATATGGTGAAGAGGTTAACACGGCGGATTGTGGCTCCGTTACGCTAGGGTTCGAATCCCTATATTCGCCCCAGACTAGAAACCCAGACATTTTGTATTAATTTACAAAATGTCTTTTTTCTTTCAAAAAATAAGCAACTTTAAGTTGCAAGCAATAAAAAAAGATACCATTATATGATTATTTTTATTATAATGGTAGTAGAGAAATGGAGATAAAGATATGTCTTTAATTGATTCAATAGCAAATAAGTTTATCGAAAAAAAGATGGATGGTAAAACACCAGTAGTTATCGATAATACGATAGCTTCAATTAATATAATTAGGCAAAAGTTAGAAAAGACGCTATTTGTTATTAGCTTAATTACAACTGGTATATTCTTAGGTTTTTATGGCTATATGATTTATTCTAATATCGTAAGTGGCGGTATTGTAAGAATAATTGTGTATGCAGTATTAATGGCAATACTAATTGCATCCACTATCTTTGATATAATTTTGTATCCAGGCAAGAAACAAAAAATGAATTTCTTAGATAAAAAGAAATTCAATTACGTAAAAAAGCACAAAAGAAATGTATTGCTAATCACTAAAACTGCGGTTAAGGCGATTTCAATTGGTTATGCCTTATATGAAATATTAGCAATTGATTCATCCCCTACTAAAGTAGTGATCTTAGCTTTATCTGCTGCTGCATTCTTAATGCAAATAGTTATTTATTTTGTTTCCGATTTAATTATTTTATATGGCAATTATTTAATGATGGGCCTAAATCTAGATTTAGAAGAAAGTGGTGCCTATATTTTAATTAATAAAGATGCTAGGGATATTATTAAAGCTAACCAAATGGTTAGAACCAAAGATGAAAACTTGATTATCGAAGACATTAAAAAGCAAGTAAAAGTAGATAAACAAGTAAGAATTAATGACACTAACATTAAAAAAGAAATGGCTCATAATGATTCTAAGGAATAAGACTAATTAAGTCTTATTCTTTTTTTAATTATAACTTAATTTTATAATTGATTAATAATTTTGAATTGTTGTTTCAATTGACAAATAGCAGTTTTTAGTTTAAAATCTTTATGGATTTTTAAATAAATATCTATAGTTTTGGAGGAAAAAGATATGAGCAAAATCAATTTAGAAAAGTACGGTATTTTAGGTGCAAAGGAGATTATCTATAATCCTTCTTATGAAGCATTATTCAAAGATGAAATGGATCCTAGCTTAACTGGCTATGATAAAGGCCAATTAACTGAACTTGATGCAGTTAACGTTATGACTGGTATTTATACAGGTCGTAGCCCTAAGGATAAATACATCGTTATGGATGCAAACTCAAAAGACACTGTTTGGTGGACAAGCGAAGGTTATAAGAATGATAACCATCCAATGAGTGAAGAAGTTTGGGCACAAGTTAAAAAGTTAGCTCAAAAAGAATTATCAAACAAGAAATTATATGTAGTTGATGCATTCTGCGGTGCTAATAAAGACACTAGAATGGCTATCAGATTCATCATGGAAGTTGCTTGGCAAGCACATTTCGTAAGAAATATGTTTATTAAACCTACTCCTGAAGAAGAAGCTAATTTCGAACCTAACTTTATCATCTACACTGCTTCAAAAGCAAAAGTTGAAAACTATAAAGAATTAGGATTAAATTCAGAAACTTGCGTTGCATTTAATATTACTAGCCGTGAACAAGTTATTCTAAATACTTGGTATGGTGGTGAAATGAAGAAAGGTATGTTCTCAATGATGAACTACTATTTACCTCTTCAAGGAATCGCTGCTATGCACTGCTCTGCAAACACTGATATGAACGGTGAAAACACAGCTATTTTCTTTGGTTTAAGTGGAACTGGTAAGACTACTTTATCTACTGATCCAAAGAGATTATTAATCGGTGATGATGAACATGGTTGGGATGACAAAGGTGTATTCAACTTTGAAGGTGGATGCTACGCTAAAGTTATTAACCTTGATAAAGATTCAGAACCTGATATCTATAATGCAATTAAGAGAAACGCATTATTAGAAAACGTTACAGTTGATGAAAATGGTAAGATTGATTTTGCGGATAAGAGCGTTACTGAAAACACACGTGTAAGCTATCCAATCGATCACATTCAAAACATCGTTCGCCCAGTATCAAGTGCTCCAGCAGCTAAGAATGTTATCTTCTTATCAGCTGATGCCTTCGGAGTATTACCTCCAGTATCAATTTTAACTCCTGAACAAACTCAATATTATTTCTTAAGTGGATTCACTGCAAAACTTGCTGGTACTGAAAGAGGTATCACAGAACCTACTCCAACATTCTCTGCATGCTTCGGTCAAGCATTCCTTGAATTACACCCAACAAAATATGCTCAAGAATTAGTTAAGAGAATGAACATGAGCGGTGCTAAAGCATACTTAGTTAATACTGGTTGGAATGGAACTGGTAAGAGAATCTCTATTAAAGATACTCGTGGAATTATCGATGCTATCTTAAACGGTGATATTAATAATGCACCTACAAAGAAGATTCCATACTTCAACTTAGAAGTACCTACAGTATTAAACGGTGTAGCTACTGAAATCTTAGACCCACGCGATACTTATGCTAATCCACAAGATTGGGACGTAAAAGCTCAAGATTTAGCATCTAGATTCGTTAAGAACTTCGTTAAATATGAATCAAATGCAGCTGGTAAAGCATTAGTAAAAGCTGGTCCACAACTTAAATAGTTTAATTAAAGTCATTCATTAATATGAATGACTTTTTTTATTGTATTTAAATTGACTATGTTTTGAGATTTGTTTAAAATGTAAGTGTAATGAAATTAATAATTAAGAGGAGGATGTTATGAAGTTTCGTTGTAAAGTTTGTGGACAAATAGTAGAAGTTAAGGAAGGCGAAAGATGCCCAATTTGTGGAGCAGATTTTTCTAAATTAGAACCAATCGCTGAAAATCCTAGTAATGAAGAATTAGTATGGGCTTGCAAACACGAAGTTGGTGTTGCTCAAGGTGTAGATCCATTTGTACTTGAAGGATGCCGTGATCATTTCAAAGGTGAATGCTCAGAAGTTGGTATGTATTTAGCAATGGCTAGAGTTGCTCTAAGAGAAGGATATCCAGGAGTTGCCTTATTATTTGAACAAATCGCTAAAGAAGAAGCAGAACATGCTGCTAAGTTTGCGGAATTATTAGGTGAAACTATTACCGATTCTACAAAAGCTAACCTAGAAAAGATGATCGCTGGTGAACACGGTGCTTGCAAATCTAAACTAGATATCGCTAAGAGAGCTAAAGAATTAAATTATGATGCAATTCATGATGCAGTTCATGAAATGGCAAAAGACGAACAACGCCATGGTGCAAGTTTACTTGCTATGTATAATAGATTCTTTAAAGAAGAAAAATAAAAATATAGTCTACCCAACGGGTAGACTTTTTTATTGGCGCAAGATTAAATTTATTGTATAATCTAGTTATGAAAAATTTATTTAAAGAATCGGTTTTAAAATTTAAGAAGATTAGTTATTTCCGTGACTTAGGCGGTATCCCAACTGCTGATGGAAAACATCTTAAAAAAGGTATCATTTATAAAACTAGTCATTTAGCTAACATCGATGAGGAGACTAAACGAAAATTAGCTGATGATTTAAAGATTAGTATGGATATCGACTTAAGAAGCCCATCAGAACTAGCTGATAAACCTGAACAAATGATTGAAGGAGTTACCTATAAACATATCCCGGTTTTAGGGGATGATGATAATCCAGCTGTTAATAAAAATACTCGCGATGAAGTTTTAGAAAATAACATGGCTGAAGAAGGTGGTAGCAAAGGTCATATTACGAGAATTTATCAAAAGATGGTTAGTAACTTAGAAGTATTAAAAAGATATAAAGAGTTTTTAAAAGAACTAATCAATAACTTTGGTAGACCAACGATGTATCACTGCACTCAAGGTAAAGATCGTACCGGTATTGCTACAATGCTTCTATTATTAGTATTAGGCGTTGATAAAGAAATGATTATTGAAGACTACCTATACTATAATGTAGTTAATAGACGTCTTAATAATTTATATACCTTTGGGGTAGCAGTTGGTTGCTTTTCTATTAAGAAAGCAAAAGGCTTAAGAAACTTACTAGTTACTAGAAGAGAATATTTAGAAGCAGCCTTTGGGGAAATTGATCGATTAGGTGGCATTAAATATTACATTACTAATTATTTAGGATTAAGTAATGAGGATACAGATGCTCTAAAAGCGATATATTTAGAATAAGTCATAAGTATTTACTTATGACTTTTTTATGCAATTTTGTTAAAGGTGTATAATAAATTAATTTTGTATTGTTTAAAAATTAAATCAATATTATAATTTATATATAATAGGAGGAATTTTATGAAATATTATTTATTCAATTCATTAGCAAACAATGGTGTTAGACCAGAGTTTTTAAAAGATTTAGAGGGTAAAGATGGTATTCGCCTAAAAGATGTAATCGGACTTGATTATTTAGAATTCTTTAAATCATTAAAAGAAGATGAAGAAGTGGTATTAGTTGGGGGTGACGGAACTATTAACTACCTTGTTAATGCGATTGGTGATTATAAAATTCAAAACAAATTATATTTAAGAGCAGCCGGAACTGGAAATGACTTTTTAAATGATATTAAGAAAGATCATGAAGGTGAAGAAGAAATATTATTAAATCCATACATTGAACATTTACCAACTGTTTATGTAAATGGTATGGAAAAGAAGTTCATCAATGGTATTGGATACGGAATTGATGGATATTGTTGCGAAGTAGCAGACCAAATTAAAGAAAAAGAACCTAACAAGAAAATTGATTATACAGGTATTGCTATTAAAGGTTTACTTTTCCACTTTAAACCAGTAACAGCAACAGTTATTGTAGATGGTGTAGAAGAAACATTTACTAAAGTATGGTTATCGCCTTCAATGAAAGGTAGATTTTATGGCGGTGGAATGATGGTTGCCCCTGCTCAAGATAGAATGGGTGATGTATTATCTAATGTCGTATATCGTGCTAGTAACAAGTTCCAAGCTTTAATTGTTTTCCCTAAGATTTTTAAAGGTGAACACGTTAAAAAAGTTAAAATGGTTAAGATTAGAACTGGTAAAGAAATTACTGTTAAGTTTGATCGTCCATGTGCATTACAAATCGATGGTGAAACAGTATTAGGTGTCAGCGAATATACAGTAAAGGCATAAGCTAATGATAAAAATAATTGTATTATTAGTATCATTAGTGCTAGGGATTCTAACTAGTTTGCTATTTGATTTTGCTAATCCATATGTTTATATACCAGTAGCATTTGGTTTCTTTGTGGCATACATAATACTAACCGTATCACTATTTTTCATTAGTGCTGTAATTGTTGATTTACCGATTGATACTAAAAAGAAACCAGAAAAATATAATGGTAGGTACCAAAAGATCTTTTCAAGATACGTTAGATGTGCCTTATCGCTATTTGGTGTTAAATTAAAAGCAAAAGGAATCGAATTAGTTCCTAAAGATACTAACTTCTTATTAGTTGGTAATCATATATCTAATCTTGATCCCCTAGTGACTAATGTTTATTTTAAGGATTATCCATTTATTTTTGCTTCAAAAGAATCATTATTTAAAGTACCATTCTTTGGTAAGATGATTCACCAAATTGGTTATTTGAAGTTAAATAGAGAAGATGTAAGGAAAGATTTAAAAGAATTAGAAAGAGGTCTTACTTGGTTAAAAGATGGTGATTGCTCTTTAGCAGTCTATCCTGAAGGTACTAGAAATAAAACTGGTGAGACAACTTTACTTCCTTTTAAAGATACTTGCTTTAAATTTGCGAAGAATTTACAAAAACCAATTGTAGTTAGTGCAATTTATGGCACGAAAGAAGTTAATGATCATTTATTAACGAAAAGACATGTTGTTCATTATGAAATAATTCAAACTTTATATTATGATGATTATAAAGATATGACTCCATCAGAAATATCAAGTGTTGTTTATGACATGATTGAACAAAGAGTATTAGAATTACAAAGTAAATAATTGCATAATAAATAGATAGTAGTATAATTTATATGTAACCATTTAGAGGAGGACATTAATGGAAGAAAAGAAATTCTTAGGTATGCCTAAAAAAGTATGTTTAGGCTTAGGTTGGTTAACTTTAGTTATCGCAATAGTTGGCTTAGCAGTTGAGCATCAAAAAATGACAAAAGAAGAAAAACAACAATTTGTATCTGTATTTGTAGGTTATGTATTTGTGGCAATAGCAGTCACTATATTTTCTATAGTTGGCGCAATCGTAGCCGCTGCTGGTGCAGAAATTGGTTGGTTATTTAGTCTTTTGAACTTCTTAGCATGGGCAGTTATGTTAGTTTGCATGATCTTTGCATTTATTAACGAAGACTTCAAAGCTCCAGTATTTTATAACATTGCTGGTAAATTCGTAAAAGATGGCGAAGGCGCTAAAGAAGAAAAAGCAGAAGAACCTAAAGCTGAAGAAGCTCCTGCAGAAGAAGAAAAGAAAGAAGAATAATTATAGAAAGGACTTTTTAGTCCTTTTTATTTATGCCTCATTCAATAAAATCTTGAAAATGAACACCAATTAGTTTATAATCGTAATGGATAAAAATTATGAAAGGTTAATTTAGGTGAATTTTTATGGAAATGGTAAGTGCTATTGATTTAAGAGCTGGTATGGCATTTGAATATAATAATAGTATTTGGCTAGTACTTGAACAAGATTTTATGAAACCTGGTAAAGGTAATGCAGTTATGCGTGTTAAGATGAGAGATTTAAGAAGCGGCAGTATCGTTGCTACTACAATCAACCCTAACAACAAATACAAAAAGTGCATCATCGATAAGAAAGATATGTTATTCTCTTATGTAGATGGTGATACATATGTATTCATGGACAATGAAGACTACTCTACAATCGAACTTCCAGCTGATAGACTTGAATGGTATAAGAACTTCATCGTTGAAGGCGAAACTATTTGTCAAGTTATGATGTGCGAAGGCGAAGTATTAGGTATTCAAACTAAAGATGAAAAAGTTACTTTAGAAGTAACTCAAGCTGATCCAGCTGTTAGAGGTAACACATCACAAACTGCTAGAAAGAAAGTTACTTTACAAACTGGCCTAGTTATTGAAGCACCATTATTTATTGAAGAAGGCGATAAAGTAATCGTCTCTACAATCGATGGCAGTTATTCTTCAAGAGCATAAGTGATAATTAATAGTAAATGGAAACTCATTTACTATTTTTTTATTAAGTAATCATATATTATTATGATATAATGGAATAAAGAGGCATATTATGAAAGAAATGAATTATTATACTGAATTACCTGAAGGCTATATTTGTGTAAAAACAATAGATGCGAAAGAAGATAAAAAATTTATGGTTGTAATGACAATTGTTAATTTTTTATTATTAGCAATCATATTTGCTTTAGGCACATTAATAATTCTAAAGACACATCCTGAGGAAAATATAGATATTAATCCACTTGTTTTGCTGATTGGTTGTGCAAGTATGTTTGCTTATATTATTCTTCATGAATTGACACATGGATTATTTTATAAGATATTTACACACGAAAAATTAACATTCGGTCTAACACTACTTGTGGCATTTTGTGGAGTGCCAAAGCTATATGTTAATAGAAAGACATCTTTAGTTACTACACTTGCTCCATTTGTTATTTTTAATATTATATATATTTGTTTAATGATATTTATTCCTGATATATTTACTAAATTAGTTATCTTATTTATGTTTGCTATGCATGTTGGTGGATGTGTAGGTGATTTATGGGTTACATATTATCTATTATTCAAATATCGAGATAAGAAGATGATAGTAAACGATACTGGTCCTAAACAAACATTTTATATAGAGGAAAGTAGCGATGGAAATCAAGTATCCTGATTTTACTAATTCGTTAGTTAATATTACATCTTCAATAAAAAAACACTTTAGGCCCGATCTAAAACTAGAATATCCATCGATTAAGCTAGTTGATGATTTGATTAAAGATAAGAAGAAAGTAGTATTAATATTGCTTGATGGTATGGGAATTAATATTATCAATGGTAATCTTGGAGATGATTCATTCTTAAGGAGCCATTTAGTAGGGGAAGCTACATCAGTCTTTCCCCCTACAACTGTTGCTGCTACCAATGCTATTTTAACAGGGATGCTACCTGGAGAGAATGGCTGGTTTGGCTGGCAACAATATTTTAAAGAAAATAATCATCACTATGTAATGTTTAAAAACATTGATTATTATACTGAAGAATTGCTAGATGCCGACATAAAAAACAAATATGTTGTTAATCACCAATTTGGGATGGACTTAGGAATTAAATATAATGTCTTATTTCCAAGCGTTGCCGGTGGCAACTCGGAGGACTTTAGCGATGAAGTTGATAAAATTATTGAAATCATTAAAGAAGATGTGCCGTCCCTAACATATGCTTACTGGACTAATCCGGATGGTTTAATCCATGAATATGGTTGTTTTAATGAAGTAATTAAAGCTAACCTTTTAAAACTAAGCGCTGATCTTGAAAGATTAGAAGCAAAAATGGATAAAGATTCAATCGCTTTAGTAATTGCCGATCACGGTTTAATCGATGTAAGTCCGATCGATTTAGCATTTTATGATGATATCAAAAAATACTTTAGAGTCTTACCAAGCTTAGAAGGTAGATCAATGATCTTCTTTGTAAATGATAAAGAAGGCTTTAAAAAAGCATTTAATGATCGTTTTAGTAAATGGTTTGATTTATATACAACGGATGAATTTTTAGCTTTAGGCTTAGTTGGTAAAAAGGCTGATAAGATATTACCGTTTATGGGGGACTATATTGCTCTAGCTAAAGACAAATATTATTTTATGTATGATGGTAGATTGGATGCAACCGAGATGAAGGGTCATCATGCCGGGATTACAAAAGATGAAATGATGATACCAATAATTAAAATAGGAGGAAAACAATGATTATTACTATTGGAAGAGAATTTGGAAGCGGTGGAAGAGAATTAGGTAAAAGACTAGCAGAAGCATTAGGTATTGCTTATTTTGATAAAGAGATCGTAGCAGAAGTGGCTAAGAATACATCTTTAGCTTATGACTATGTGCAAAATATCATTGAACAAAGACCAATTGTTTATTATCCAATTTCAATTGGACATTCTTTTGAAGATTATAATAATTATGTGGCAAGAGAATATTATTCAGTTCATTCTGAACAAGATAAAGTAATTAAAGAAATAGCATCTAAATCTGACTGTGTAATTGTTGGTAGATGTGCTGATTATATTTTAAGAGATTTACATCCATATAAAATATTCGTTTACTCTAGCATGGAAGCAAAGATTA
>Ga0310690_10005359_pt1 | contig 17461 bp, 13 predicted proteins | sample AusTroGonzalo_MG_2_FD_207661 | JGI IMG/M metagenome (GOLD analysis project Ga0310690, IMG submission 207661) | Bovine rumen microbial communities from tropical cattle in Woodstock, Queensland, Australia - Gonzalo_04 (v2) (version 2) | ecosystem: Host-associated > Mammals > Digestive system >...
GTCGGCATCGCCTTTAATGGCTAAGGTTCTGCCAGTTTCTTCAAAAACCAGTTTTTCGATTTTTGCTTTATATGTGTTCAAATCGAAATTTTGAATGAAAATCACAAGACCGATAATGGCTGCAAAAATTAAAAACGAGAGAATGCTGAAGGTTATTTTCAAAGCTTTAGCCATTGTTTATTTCTCCTTAAAGTTCAAACCCAAAAAATGAATGTCGTTATTTAAATAATCCGGAATCGGTGCTTTGACAACAAGTTTTTTTGCCATAGCAGCGGATAAGTCAATTTTCCATGCGTGCAAATGAAGCTTTGGCGAAATGTTTGCTTTTTTCACATCTTCTTTGCGACCGTATTTCGTATCGCCCAAAATAGGCGCACCGATGTGTGCCAGATGAGCCCTGATTTGATGTGTTCTGCCCGTTAAGGGCTCGGCCTGTATGAGACTGAATTTATCGGCGGCGCTGTCTAAAACCTGATAGTTTGTAATGGCTTTTTGACCGCTTTCGACAATTTCCATTTTTTCACCGATTTTTTCAAGATTTGCTTTAATATCACCGTTGTCCTTTTTGGGCTTGCCCGCGCAAAGCGCTAAATACGTTTTTTGGATTAAATGCTCTTTGAAGGCTTTCGTTAAGGTGAGCGCAGATTTTCGGTTTCGAGCCAAAACAAGCAAGCCCGAAGTTTCTTTGTCAATGCGGTGGACAAGCTTGGGACGTTCTTCATTCTTAAACTTTAGGGCATCAAGTAAACCGTCTATGTGTTTTGTTTGGTTTGTTCCGCCTTGAACGGCCATGCCGGAGGGTTTATTGATGACAATCACATTTTCGTCTTGATAAACCACCAGCGAGCGCATCAATTTTTCATCTGCCTTTGAAACAAAATTGTCTTTTAACGGGGCTTTTTGAGCGTCAAGCGGCGGAAGCCTTATTTCTTGGTCGGCAAGCAAACGTGTTGACGTTTCGGCGCGCTTGCCGTCAACCTTAATCTGTTTTGTGCGCAAAAGCTTTTGAAGATGCGAAAGGCTTAAAGAGGGATATTCTCTTAAAAACCAACGGTTAAGCCTGATGCCGTCATCATCTTTTTTGACTTTAACAATTGAAACGCCTGACATTATCTGCCGCCTCTTTTTTTGGGATTCGGTCTGCCGATGGTGCGCGGCACATAGGGTTTTGGTCGCTTATACGTTCTCGGCGCGTCATATAAAAGTTCCGAAGTAAGTGCTGACAAGTCGATGTCAGGCCTACGGTATTCGGCAATACGTTTCTGTGCCTCGGCCTCTTTGGCTTTTGCGGCCTCATATTCCGTGTTTTCCTCTTGAGTTAAAATAATGCCCGAAACACCGAGTTCATCCATCGGTTTGCAGTATAAATCTTTCGGCTCAACCACGATGAGCTCGATTTTTTCTTTGTTTTTCAAATGCTCGATAAACTCCTCGCTCAATTGTTCAAAGGTTTTTGTTGAGATGGCCATTTTTCTTAAATTATCACCACTCATTTTTTGTTTTCCCTTTGTTTTTGTTTTCTTAAGTTATCGAAATAGTCAATGCGTTTTTTGATTTCGCGTTCAAAACCGCGTTCAACCGGTTCGTAAATTTTGGTGCGTTTCATGCCGTCCGGAAAATAGTTCTGTCCGGAAAAACCGTCATCCAAATCCTGATCGTAAACATAGCCTTCGTGATAGCCCAGATTTTTCATCAGCTTTGTCGGGGCGTTTAAGATGTGTTTCGGCGGCATTAAAGAACCGGTTTGCCGAGCCAAACCATAAGCTTTATCCATAGCTTTATAAACGGCGGCAGACTTAGGCGCTGTTGCAAGGTAAGCCGTCAGTTGCATGACGGCTAAATCGCCTTCGGGAGAACCGAGCCGCTCATAAGTTTCGGCGCATGCGATTGCTTGAGAGATGGCATTCGGATCGGCAAGCGACACATCTTCAATGGCAAAACGCACAAGCCGGCGCAAAATATAGCGCGGATCTTCACCCGAGTTGAGCATTCGCGCCACCCAATAAAGCGCCGCGTCAACATCGGAGCCTCTTAAAGATTTATGAACCGCGGAAATGAGGTTATAATGTCCGTCGCGGCCTTTATCATAAACCGGAGCGCGCGAACGCACAATGTTCATCACCGCGTCTTTATCAAAAATTTCGCCCTCTTTGGCATAGGCAAAGATGCTTTCAGCCAAATTCAAAACATATCTACCGTCGCCGTCGGCAATCTGTTTTAAAAATGTGCGCGCCTCATCATTAACCGGCAATTTTTGCCCCATTTCTTTTTCGGCACGTTTGAGCAAAACCTCAAAGTCGTCGGCATTTAAGCGATTGAGCACAAAAACCTGACAACGCGATAAAAGCGCGGCATTGAGTTCAAAAGACGGGTTTTCGGTTGTGGCGCCGACCAAGATGATTGTGCCGTCTTCAACGTAGGGCAAAAAACCGTCTTGCTGCGATTTGTTGAATCGATGAATTTCATCGACAAACAAAAGTGTGCCTTTGCCTTGAGAAGCACGTCTGTCGATGGCATATTGAAAAACGCGCTTCAAATCGGCCACACCCGAAAAAACAGCTGATATTTGCTCGAAATAAAGGTTTGTATGTTCAGCCATCAAGCGGGCGATAGTTGTTTTGCCGCATCCCGGAGGGCCCCACAAAATAAACGAGGAAACTTTGCCCGCCTCTAACATGCGCCTTAAAGGTGCATTATCGCCCGTGAGCTCATCTTGACCGACAACCTCTGCAAGTGTTTTCGGGCGAAGTCTGTCTGCAAGCGGCCTTTTAACCTGCGCTGAAAAAAGCGTTTCTTCCATTTTTTACCTGCTTCCTCTGCCTTTGGCATAGCCGCTTTCAAGCGTTTTTTGTTGTTTTTTTTGCGCCTCTTTGAGCTGTTGTTTTTTTTGCATTTCGTATTCTTTTTTTTGGCTTTCAATCAGCTCTTTTTCATATTCGCGCTCTTCACGCTCTTTTCGAAGTTCGTATTTTTTTTCTTCCAAAGTGCGGCGCATACGCTCATGGCGCTCTTTTTGAAGCATAATTTCGTCTTTGGCGCCGCGGTTTTGGAATTTTTCGATGATTTCTTCATCCGAATCTTGTCTTTTCAAAAAGGCATCATAAAGTTTTTTGCCGGCGCGCATAATGTCTTCAATTCTGACGCCAGGGTGTTTCCTGGCATCCCAAATACCGGCCGGACCGACCGAAAAGAAAAACTGGGTTAAATCTATGCCCTTAAATTTTTTCTTCTTTGTTTTCGGCGCTAAAATTTCTTTGAGCTCTTTCGGGGTTACGGGGCGGCCTAAAGCTTGTTCGATTTGTGCTTGCGAAATGATGCATTCGCTCAAATCAAGCTCGTAAATATTCACTCCGGTAAAATTGCAACCCGTGAAATCAACCCCGCGCAAATTGACGCGGCTTAAATCAATTTTAGAAAGGTCAAGAAGTGTTAGGTTGATGCGTCGTAAGTTGAGTTTGTGCGGGTAATAGGCGGCTAAAAATTCAATCAAATCCTGCAATTCCTGCAAGGCGATTTCATCCATATCGACATCAAGCAAAATGGCGTCTTGAATGTCTGCTTCAACAAGTTTGACGCCATGCATTTTGGCACCCGTGAAGTTTGTGCCGTGAAGTTTTGCGCCCGAGAAAATCGCCTGATTTAAGTTTGCACCCGATAAATCGGCACCCGACAAATCGGCAGACGAAAAATCCGCACCTTCGAGATTGGCTTTAGAAAAGTTGACATCGCGCAGGTCGGCATTTGAAAAATCAGTGTTTTTGAAATTTTCACCGGAAAGATTTGCGCCGTAAAGGCTTTGATTGCTGTGCGATCTTTGTTTAGGTGCTTGGTGGCTTTGCAGCGTTTGTTTGTCGGAAGTGTCTTTACGGGAAGTCAGTTCGGAAATGGCCGTCCAAGAAAAATTGTTTTCATAGAGTTTGTCAACGTCAAAATCGTTTCCGCGCGATGAACGCACCTTGTCGCGCAAAGCGTTGAGGTATTCTGATGTTTTTTTGCTTTCATCCGACATAAAAAGGCACTCCGATTCAAACAGATGGTTTAACCTTATCTCATTTTATTTCAAAAGACAAGCAAATCATTTCAAATTTTGTTCATTTTTGAGCATAAGATAACGCACCAAAAATGCAGAAGGCAGGCACATCAAGGCCGCAATTATAAAAAAGACCGGCCATGAAGTGTGTTCCAGAACAAAGCCTGACGTTGCAGCAAAAAAATCACGCGCCAGACTTAAAAGCGACGACAAAAGGGCGTATTGCGTTGCCGTGTATAAAACATTGCACAGCGAGGACATATATGCCACAAGGGCGGCTGTTGCCATGCCGGAAAAAAAATTTTCAAACGAAATGGTGAGCACAAGCATCGGTAAGTTGTGGCCGATAAGGGCTTGGAGAGCAAAAACGGCCGTTGTGAGGCCTTGAGCATAAGCCAAAACATAAAGCCCCTTATACAGGCTGTGTTTTTTTAAGAACAAACCGCCATAAAGGCCGCCCAAAATTGTTGCGGCCATGCCGTAAATTTTGATGACATACGCGATTTCAAGCTTTGAAAAACCCATATCGTCGTAAAAAGGATATGCCATCGGGCCGACGTAGGCGTCTGACAGGCGATAAATGAAAATCAAAAGCAAAATCAGCTTCCATTCTCTGTTTTGTAAAAAATCTTTTAAGGGCTTGACAATGCGCTCGTTTATAAATTTTCGAAAACTTTGCTTTTGGTGAGCTTGATATGAAAATTTGACGGGTTCATCTGCAAAAAACAATGTGAAAATGCCCAAAATTGTGCCAAGCGACATAATGACATAAACACTGTTCCAGCTCATAAAACTTGCAAGAGCTAAAGCACCGGCACCCGAAAACAACAAGCCCAAGCGATAGCCTAAAACAAAAATTGCTGCGCCGGAGGCTTGCGCATTTTGATTGTCGCTGAACATTTCAACACGGAAAGCATCTAACACAATGTCAAGCGTTGCCGAACAAAGGCTGACCAAAACGGCGCTGACGATTAAATAAAGTGCGCCCATTTCGGGCTTCCATCTTGATATTAGAAAAATTGCGAAAAACAGGAAAATCTGTGTTGCGATGCCCCAGCTTTTGCGTCTGCCCAAACGCCAAAGAAATGGGATTTTGAGGCCGTCAACCATGGGCGACCACAAAAATTTAAAGGCATACGGAATTTTGACGAGCGAAAACGCGCCGATGGCCGTGTAGCTGAAGTGAACATCTTTAAGCCACAGGCTTAAGGTGTTGAAAACAAGCAGAAACGGAAAGCCGCTTGCAAACCCTAAAATGGTGAGGATAAGCATTTTTTTGTTGCAATATGTGCGGTAAATTTCGTTTAATTTTTGTTTCATAGCGGCAAGAATAGTTCCGTTGGCTTAAAATTGCGTTAAAATTTCGGATCTAAAAAAAGCTTGCTTTTATTTTTTTAGATGATATAATAAAAGACGTCGATGCAGATATAATTCAATGGTAGAATGAGAGCTTCCCAAGCTTTTAATGCGGGTTCGATTCCCGTTATCTGCTCCAAATTTAAAACGGCGCCTTTCAAGGTGCCGTTTTTTGTTGATAGGGTTTTATTGAAGTTAATTCGAAGGCCCATTGACGCATTCGCTTACGGCTCAGCGAGGGGTGACGGCAACGATGAAATGCGGCAAAAAAGAGGTGATATTTTAAAATTTGAAAAGTTGTTTGTTTTGATGAATAAGCAAAGGGGGTTATTAAACAAATTTTAACACACTCTATGCTAGATTTAGGAAAGGTAAACCCGTAAAAGCACCGCAAAAAGGCTTTAAAAGTGCCTATTTGACGGACTTTTGAGATTCTGGAGTAACAACAAAAACGATGCAAAAAAATAATGTCAAAAATTTTGTTTGCAGTTTTATTTTTTCAATTTTGGCGGTGGGACTTGTTCAAAAAATGGTTTTCCGTGCGCCTGCCGTTCAACCGGAATCTTCATCAAACCAAAAAAACAAGACTAAAAGTATTTCTCTTTTTGCTGAACCGGCAATTGATTTGGAAGGGCAAATTTCAGGCAAGCTTGTGCGTGGTGAAACAATTGATGTTTCGGCTCTTGGTGATTTAGTGGCATCTGAGCCGGTGTCCGTGGAAATTGGGCCGAGTGTTACAGAAAATCAGAACGAGCTCAAGGCAAAAGAAAAGGAAAATTCTTTAAATGTTGATTTTGCTTTGGCAACAGAAGTTGAGCTTAACACAGAAGATACGGCCGCTGCACCGATTGATATTCCGGAGCATCTTGCAAGCGGTGTGGTTTATGCGCCGCTTGAAACAGCTGAAAGCTCGACCGAAGCGGAAAATGTTGATGTTGCGTCGCTCTCATCTGACGATGAAATTCCCCTAACCGAAAGCGGAGAAGTTTTATATCAGAATATTGAAGTTTCTCAAAACGCATCTGCTTCGAATATTGCAATGCTTGAGCCGAATGTTTTGGTTGCCGCAATGGAGGAACCGGATATATTGGCGCCGGAAAAAACGGTGGCCGATGCCGATGTGAAAAAAAGCGAGCTGGCCGATATGTTTGATGTGTCTGCCCAAAACGAAGAACCTGTGGTTGATGAAAGTGTATGGGCTGTTTCAAATGCAGCCGATGTGACGCAGGATTTTTCGCAAACAGCCGACGTTTTAACCGACAGTCCGTGGGTGGTTGCAAAGGGCAACAAATATGCCAAAAATCAGGCCGTTGTTGAAGAATATGCGGCTAAAGATGAGCAGGAAAACGTGATTTCCGGTTTGCCGCAAACAGATGATGAAAAAAACATTGAACAAGCGTTTTCGGAGCCTTTGCTTAAAAAGAAAGACGATGAAAAAAATTTGGCCTATCAGATGATACAAAACATTTTGATTCCGATTCCGGAAGATATTGTAAACGATGCGGATTTGACACCCGACTTGACATCATCGCCGAAAGAAAAGGCGCTTGTCGAAAAGAAAAAGAAAGCTTCATCTCAATCGGAAATTGGTGATGACAATGAGAATACGGGTTTGTTTAAAAGCATTCGTTCTTGGTTTTCAAAAGACAAAAACAAACAAGAAGCAAATGATGGCGGCAAAGACGGAAAGGACAAGGCAAAAACCTCTCAAGCAAAGAAAACCGGTCAAAAATCTTTCAAAGACAAAATCTTTTCGTCTTTGGGCGGTGATCAGGACTATTCGCTTGTTTCTCCGATGTCGATTATGCCTGCAGAGCTTCGACTTTCATTTGCACCGAACCGTGCCGAGATATCGGGACAAACATTAAGATGGATATATGCATTTGCCGATAATGCCAGAGACAATGATGATGTTTACATTGAGGTTCGAATTGACGGCACAAGTTCGTATGCTTTGCAACAAAAAAGGCTTAATCTTCTTGCGAGCATATTCAGTGCGCGCGGTGTCGATTATCGCAAAATCAATACGATTTTCACATCTCGTGAGCCGAATTCGTTTATTATTAGGAATATTCGTTTTAACAACAAAGAGAAGGACGCAGCATTAAAATGAGGTTGATTTGACGGTAAATTATTCGCTTTCGTGATAATAAGTCAGCCAAATCACTTGATTATTTAAAATAGAGTTTGTATGATTGGAAAAACAAAATGGTCAAAATTTTAAAGGATTTTAAGATGAACGATAAAAAAACCACCCTTGCTTGTATGACGGCGCTTTTGGCCTTGTCGGCCTGTGCTTTACACCAAACGGCAAAACCTGAAGGAGCTGCCGAAGAAAAGCCGCAACAGCTTTGCGTCGATTGCCAGAAAGATCCGTTTGTGAACTATACGCAAACGCGTGCCGATTTCAGGCAATACGGCGAACTTTCGCCCCGAGATCAGCGTGTTTCGCAATCGGGTGCCGGCAATAATTTGTCTGCGGCCGTTCCGCCGTCAATCGACAATGAGGTTATAACCTACGAGCAATATGTTGAAGAAAGCGAGCAAAAAGCTGTCGAGCAGCCCTTGGAAGAAAAAGTTGATTTAGAGCAAACAGACGAAATTGCGGTTGCGGAAGTTGTTGAAGCGGAAATCGAAACCGAAACCGAAACCGAATCAGAAAAAACTTCTGTTGAAGACCCCGTTCAAGATTGGTATGCCGAAGAAGGGCAAAATCTTAAAGCTCTTTTGACTGAGTGGAGCGAACAATCCGGTTGGCGTTTGGTTTGGAACACAAATAGAAATTATGTTTTGAGTGCGGGTGCTATGTTCAGAGGACGCTTTGCTGATGTGAGCTCGGCTTTAATCAGAGCTTTTGCAAGAGCAAGACCGGCGCCTGTCGCCACATTTTATAAAGGAAATCGCGTGTTAGTCGTTGAAACAATGGAGGATGAAAATGCGTATAACTAAGAAATTAAGTCTGACACTGGCTCTGATTACAACCGCGGCTTTGGCGGCGTGTTCGCTTGCGACAGATATGGACGCCACAATTGACCGTGAGATTGATAATACGGCCGCTTTAAAACACGAAGCGCAGCGTCCGACAGATTTGGCAAACCCAGATGTGGTGCGGGTTAATGACGATATTTGGCTTGGCGATACAAGTGAAGTTGAATATGAAGGGGATCCTATTCCTTCATATCTTGAAACGCCTGACGGTATTACGCTTATCAGCAATAGACCGATTACATTGTATGAAATCGGGTCGATGATTCACAAAATAACGTCAATTTCGGTGCGCTATGAACAAGAGCTTGACGGTGCCGTTCAGCAACAGGCCGACAGCAACAAGCCGAACCTAAAAGATATCGGTGCACAGTGGACCGACTCAAGTAAAATGCTTGTGTCTTACAAGGGGCCTTTGAGCGGTTTGCTTGACGAAGTTTGCAACCGTTTCGGTATTTGGTGGAAGTATGACAAGAAGCAGATTTATTTCTATAAATATATTACAAAATCATTTACACTTTATACATTGCCGACAAAACCGAATTTGTCCGTTTCAATCGGTGGTTCTTCGCAAGGCGGTGGCACAGGCTCATCTTCCGTTTCGCTTTCAAATTCGGCAAGTATTGATTTGTGGTCAACGATTGAAAGCTCTATTAAGTCGATGATTTCGCAGGGCGCACAGCTGACAACCGATCAGTCAAGCGGTATTATCACCTTAACCGGAACGCCCAATGACATTAAAAAGGTTGCAAAGTTTATTCATGAGCAAAATGTGCGCTTGTCGCGTCAGGTGGCTATTAGTGTTAAGGTTTTGCAGGTTAGCGTTACGGATTCGAATAAATACGGTTTGGATTTGAATGCTGTGTTTAATAGCAAAAATAACCATATCAGAAATGTCGGTATTGCAAGTGCAAGCGGACAGTCAGGTATATATAGCGGTTTGTCTATGGGTATTTTAGCGGGTTCATGGAGTATTGACGGTGCTATTCAGGCCTTGTCAGAAATCGGCAAAGCAAACTTAATTACAAGCGGTACGGTTACGACACTTAACAATAAACCTGCACCGATTCAGGTTGTAAAAACGCAAAACTATATTTCGGAAATTACAAAAACAAACTCCGGAAGCGATGGCAACTATTATGATCTGTCAACCGAAACCGAAGAAGTTGAAACAGGTTTTACGCTTGATGTTTTGCCGCGTATTTTAGAGCATGGCCGCTTGCTGCTTATGTTCAACCTAACGCTTTCTGATTTGATTGAGCTTCAAAAGGTGAGCTTAACAAGCGATCCGAATGGTGGTGCGTTTATTCAAAATCCGATTGTCGAAACGCGCGGATTTACGCAGGAAGTTGCTTTAAAATCCGGAGAAACGCTTATTTTGACCGGTTATGAGCGTGTTGAAAATTTCACTCAGAAAAAGGGAGTCGGATCGGCAGAAAATTCGCTGTTGGGCGGGGCCGTTTCGACAGAACAAACTCGAAGCATTTTGGTGATTATGTTAACACCTGTTGTTTTGGATTCGCCCTTAGTTCCGGAATCAAGAATGAAATAGTCAGCAAAGGAATAAAGAAGTGCTAGAAGACGCTAATTTTGAAAATACAAACACTTCGCCCTACGGCGACGAATCGGAAAAGATTTTGGGAACAAATTTCAAAGTCAACGGCACAACATATGCGACTTCTCTGTTTTGGCAGCCCTTGCGCAACAGCGACGATCCGTATACTGAAATTATTGAAGCGGCTGAGAATGTTTTGGAAGGCGCCGATTTGTTCTGCCTTAAAAAAGGCAGGTCACCGCAATTTGGTTTGTGTATTTCCGAGCAAGGCTACCAGAAAGGTATGCCGGCCGCAGCTATCGGTGTGATTGGTGCACTTTCCGATACTTCTTCGTTTTTAGCGGTTTTTAAGGTTGATCAGGGCTGGTGGTATGTTTGCGTTAGAAATGATGTTATCTTATCTGACGGTGATATGCTTTTTTACAGCGAACGGGAAGCTAAAGAGCAGTTTACCTCTATGCTTGCCGTTCCGGATTGGGGATATAAAATTGCTCCTGATGAATGGCAGATTGAAGACGCAAAGGAAATTCCGGTTGAAACACTTTTAGATGGTGCCCCAAGACAAACACTTAAGAAGGTTCATGCCTTGCGTGGGCCAAAACTCTTTGCGGTTGTGGCTGCTGCGGCGCTTGTTTTGATTTGGTTTTCATATACGCTGTTTTCGCTGTTTTTCTTGCAAGAGCCTATTAAACCGGTTGTGCCGCCGAAGACAATTAAAAAAATTCAGCCGGCACCGCCGCCGCCCGAGCCGAAGCCTTGGGAGTCAACCGAAGATCCGGTTCAGGTTTTGAGTTATTGTTTCAAAGCGATTCAAGATGTTGTTTCCATATCTACGCCGGGGTGGCGTATCAGCGGTGTAACATGTACATCAGCGGGATTGGTTACATCTTGGCATATGCAAATTGGAAGACTTTCTTGGATGGATAAGGCCTTAAACGAATCGGGCGTTACGTTTTCAAACAAGTCTGTTTCCGCAAACGGTAGGGAAATTGTGGTTTCGGTGCCCATTGAAAAGGTTAGGACATTTAACTCTCCGCCGACGCTTAATGCGGTGGAACTCGTAAACACGTTAAACGATCTTTTCCAAGGTTTGCAAATGCCCGTTTCTTTGAGCACGCAGACGTGGACATCGCCTCAGAAAAACATTTACAGATCCGTTAAATTTTCATTTTCATCAAAACACGATCCGAAAGAGTGGTTTGATATATTAACTAAATTTTCAGGACTTACACTTAATGTCATAAAGTATGACGCACACAGCAACAGCTGGCATTACGAAGGAGCAATCTATGTATTATAAACTTTTACACAAAACTATTCTCACAAGCGCTTTGGTTTCTTTGATTTGCGCGAGTGTCCCGCAGGCAAAGGCGCAAGAGCTTGTTTTAGAAGATGAAGTTGATATTTCTCTGCCGACGGACGCCTTAGAGGCGGAAGCTGTTGTCGGTTTGAGCGAAGAACAAGATGTTATTCCTCTTGAAAATACCGGTGTCCTCGTTCCGGAGCAGAGTTTTGCCGAGAACGTTGATGAAGCTGCGCAAAAGGCAAAAGAAAGCGTGCAAGATGTGATTGATATGGCTGGACAAATTGATGAGGAAATGAAAACATCTATGGAAAATGCTTTAGATGCAGGGCTTGATTTTGAAACAGTCAGTGCACCATCGGCCGAAAATGTAGAGGCTTTCATGGAAAACTTTGAGCAAACAGATGAGGGTGCTCTGCCGGCAGAAGAAGTCAAGGCCGATGCGGTGAAGCCGCTTTCTGCAGAGCTTTTGGAAAATGAGGATAAAAAAGAACAGAACGCACAGGAAGTTGTGCCGGAAGTTGAAAATGATCCTGCAGCAAGCATTAGTCCGGAATTGAAGTTTGGCGATGCCGTGTTGGTTCAATCAAACAACGATTTGTTTACGCAGATGTCGGATATTGAAAAACAAACAACATTGCTTACATTGCAGTTAAAGCGTGAAAAAATCCGTAATGAGATTGAAGCGGCAAGAGCCGTGCGTGAAAAAGCAGCTCTGGAAAAGCGTTTGGCCGAAGAAGCCAGATTGCGTGAACAGGAAGAATGGCGTAAAGAGCAGGAGGCAAAAGTTATTAGAGAGCAGGTTGCTTTGAAACAAAAAGAAATTGAGCTAGAAAAATTAAAACAGCGCAAGGCACTGACGGCTTATATGAACCAAATGCTTGAGCAAAAGCAGGCATGGATAAATGAAAATGCTAAGCTTTATGAGGAGATTGACGGCCTTAAGACGGCAAATCGCAACGTTAGAAAGGCTTATGCGGCCGATTTGGAAAATATTTCGCTCGAGTCGGAAAAGCTTTTCCATAATGCAGAAATGGCTAAGAGCAATCACGATCGTATTGTTGAAAATATGATGATTCAAAACGAGCAGCTTAAAAATCGAATTGAAGCAGACGCTGCGGCGCTTCGTTTGGGACAAGGCAATCCTTTCGCCGGTGGTCCTGAAGGATTAGAGTCAGCCTCTGACAATTTGATTAAGCCGATCAGCATTGCGCGGGAATACGCCATTATGGAAATTATCGGCAAAGGAGACAATTTACTCGTTAGGCTGATTAATAAGCAAGGTGATTCGTTTATTGCTAAAAAAGGCACCGTTTTGCAAACGGGACATACGATTGAGGACATTCAGCAAAACTATGTTCAGTTTGACCGCAACGGTTTAAAAGATTTCTTATATACGGCAACGGCAGCTTTGGCGGCGGAACCCGATAAATTAGGGTCGGAACCTGAAGCAGACAAGGCTTCGACTGCTTCAAGAAGAGGTGATAGGAGCGGGACAACAGCTGTTAAGCCGAGGGCTAATCTTGTTGGTGACCAGCAGATGCCGTCACTTAGCAACTCGATGTTTGTTAAATAGCTTGAAAGGTTATGCGAAGAAGAAATGGTTGAAAACAAGGGGGATACAGACGTTAAGGAACAAAGCAATTCTTATCTGGCCGAAAGCTCTTTGGATCAGAGACAGGACGTTAACATTCTGGAACGCTTGTTTTCGGGCGATAACAAGCTTATAACCGCGCACGGATCCGAACTTTCCATTACGGACGAAACAAGGCGACTTTTGGCCTTATTTTCGGACGGAACGTATTTTGTTTCGCAAGACCACCGGTTTGACGGCTTGGTTTATAACTTTGAAAAGACCATTAAGCGCCGCAAAATTAAAATTAATCCGCCTCAATATGTCAGTCAGAACGAAATAAACGCCATATATGCTTATGCCGAGCGCGGTTCCGGTTTTGCAAAAGTCAGCGGTGAAGACCGCGAGTTAATGCAAATTCAGATTGATTTTATCAACATTGTTTCACGCGCCGCTATGCAGAAAGTTTCTGATGTGCACGTTGTGGTTGCCGATTCAACGATTGTGATGTTTCGCATCAACGGTATGATGGTGCGGCAGATGGAATATAACAAAGAGTGGGGCGAATCTTTTGTTCGTGCGGTTTTTGCTTCATCTGATATTTCCGATTCAAACTATGCACAAAACGAGTTTCAGGGCGCGCAAAAACTTGGTGAAACGCCGCTTCGCGGTTCAAACGGAAAGTTGATGCTTCCTCACAACGTTTTGGCCATTCGTTTGCAGTTTAATCCGATTGCGTTCGGTTCGCAATATTTGGTTATGCGTTTGCTTTATGCAGATGATAACCCGAACGGCAGCTCTGATTTGAGGGCTCTCGGTTTTGGCGAACGGGAAGAAAAATTGTTTTATCGGTTGCGTGCGGCGCCGGTGGGGTTGAACATTATTGCTGGTCCGACGGGTTCGGGCAAATCGACAACCTTGCAGAGAAATATGATTAAGCTGTTGCAGGAAAAAAATTTTGAGCTGAACCTCATTACCGTGGAAGATCCACCGGAGTATCCTATTCCGGGTGCGCGGCAAATGCCTGTGACAAACGCAAACGATGAAGAAACTAGGGAAATTGAGTTTACAAAAGCCTTAAATGCGGCACTTCGTTCAGACCCAGATGTTTTGATGGTCGGTGAGATTCGTTCGCTTTCGGCAGCAGAGTTGACATTTAAAGGTGCGCTTTCCGGACACGGCGTTTGGACAACGCTTCACGCCAACTCGGCGCCGGCCATTATTACACGTTTGCGCGATATGGGTATGCAACCTTATTTGTTGGGTGATCCGGAATTGATGAAAGGGCTTATTTCGCAACGTTTGTTCAGAAGGTTGTGTCCCTATTGCCGAAAATCGGTTAAAGAACGCCAGCAAGACCTTTCGTTTGAGCGTTTGGAAATGGCGTTAGGCGAATATGGTGTTGAAAACACATATATTAGAGGCGAAGGTTGTAAACGTTGTGGGCATAAGGGTTTTAACGGGCGTATGTGCGTTCCGGAGATTATTTTGCCTGATGCGATGTTTTTGCAATTGATGATTAACGGCGATACAAAGCGTGCGATTGATTATTGGATCAGCGAGCTTGATGGTCGGACTTTAAGAGATGCGGCAATTGAACGTATGCTTAAGGGTTATATTGACTTAGATGAACTGGAGCGTTGGTGCGGTTTGCTGGATCAACGACCGATATATTAGGATGAAATCAAATGCCAGAAGTAAAAAACAATAATCGTTTCAAAAAAGCAATGCGTTCTTTAAGTTCCATTGAAGTTTACTATGCTAGAATGGTTTGTAATTTTTCAAATGCCGGACGCTTAAAAATATATCGCAAACTGGCCTCACTGCTTCGAAACAGATTTTCTTTGATGGATTCGCTTGATATGCTTCATGATGGTATTACAAACGGCGGAAAAAATCCAGGCGAGCCTATGGCTATTGCGCTTGCAAGCTGGGGAAGGGCGCTTCAAAACGGTGTGCCTTTTTCTGATGCCCTTAAAGGCTGGGCGCCGGATCGCGAGCGGTTGATGTTGTCGGTTGGTGATGTTTCAAACCTTGAGAGCGCACTGTTGAACTTGATTAAAGTGGCGGAAGGTTCAACGAAGATGATTAGGCCGATTGTGAGTGCCATTTCGTATCCGTCATTTTTATTTATGATGTCCGTTGTGATTATTTGGGCGATCGGTGTTTATATGATTCCGCCGATGGTTGACGCTGTTCCGGGAATTAATTGGGTTGGAACGGCAAAAACGCTTGTGGACCTTTCGGAGTGGATTCAGAAAAACTGGGTTCTTGCATTTTCGATTTTTCCGTGTGTTGCCCTTTTGATATATGTTACCATCAGTTTTTGGACCGGACGTGTGCGGGTTTATTTTGACCGAATTCCGCCTTGGTCGCTTTATAAAATTTTTGTGGGTATTACGTGGTTATTGGCTTTATCCGCACTTATTAAGGGTGGACTTCCCGTTTCGGTTGCACTTCAGTCATTAAAGAAAGACGCAAGCCCTTACTTGAAAGAGCGTATTGACCACACGTTAAAATTTATTAAAAACGGTGAAAACTTGGGACAATCGCTCAACAAAACGGGTTTTGAATTTCCGGACAAAGAAATTATTGCCGACTTGAAGATTTATGCGGAATTGGATAATTTTGAAGAGGCGCTTGAGAGTTTAGCAAACAATTGGCTTGAAGAGTCGGTTTATATGATTGAGCAGAAAGCCGAAATTATGAACGCCGTTGCTATTTTGTTTGTGGCAGCCATTATTGCCTGGTCGGTGTTCGGCGTGTTTGATATGCAAGACCAAATCACCTCTGCTATGGGAGGCTAAAAAATGGCAAAATGTTTGTTAAAAGAAAAGCTGTGGCTTGCTAACAAGGCGTTGTGGGCTGTTTTGTCGATTGTGTTTGGGATTGTTGTTTGTTCCGTCTTGATTTTTTCTGCAACTTCAAAAAAAGACGAGAACGCTCAAGAGGAGTTGCGCCTTATCACGCAAAATATTCGTAAACACTATCAAAAAAGCATTGATTATCGGGGTCTTGATACAAGCGTTGCGCTTGAAAAAAATTTGATACCGATGCAAATGGTTCGGAAAGGAAAAATTTACAGCCGTTTGAAAAACGAAATTGTTATCGGCGCTGATGAAAAGGGCACGGCTGTTGCACCCGCCGGCGCGTTCTTTTCGGTTTCTTATATGGGTATCAATCAAAAAAAATGCGTGCGACTCATTTCAGAGCCTTTTGACATTTCGCTCGGGCTTGTTTCAATTCGTCTTTTAACGGCGCAAGGAGAGCGTGTGTTTTCATACGGCGGGGAATTTTCGTTGCCCGTTTTAACGCAGGACGCGCTTAAATTCTGCCAAAACAAAAACACGGTTGTGTTGACGTTTGAATAAAAAAATATTGCCCACTGTTTTAGCTTGAATTTTGAATCAAATTTGCTAAATTAGCCCTCATAAGGAGAGGAGCAAGATGTATGATGTGAGCAACATAAGAAAAGATTTTCCGATTTTTTCGGTGAAGATAAACGGCCAAAAAAACACGTATCTTGATACGGCAGCGTCCGCGCAAAAGCCGCAGTGCGTGATTGATAAGATGTGCGATATCTACAAAAAAGCTTATGCCAATGTTCACAGGGGAGATTATGCTTTGTCTCAAAGCGCAACTTCGGAATTTGAAAATGCGCGTCGGATTTTGCAAAACTTTATTGGGGCAAAAGATGTTCGCGAAATTGTGTTTACGCGAAATGCAACCGAATCGATTAATTTGGTTGCAGCCTCTTGGGGACTGAAAAATTTGAAGGCCGGTGATGAGATTCTTATCTCTGAGGCCGAACACCACGCAAACCTTATTCCATGGCAAATGGTGGCCGAAAAAACGGGTGCAACGCTTAAAATTTTTAAGCTTAAAGATAATGGCGATTTTGTGCCTGAAGAATTTGAAAAATGTTTAAGCGGCCGCGTTAAACTGGTTGGTATGACGGGTATGTCAAATGTTTTAGGCACGATTTATCCTATCAAGGAGATTATATCGGCCGCACACAAAAAAGGAGCGGTTGTTTTGATTGATGCTTGCCAGCTTGCCGCACACAAACGAATTGATGTTCAAGATCTTGATTGCGATTTTTTGGCTTTTTCCGGACACAAACTATACGGGCCGACGGGAATTGGTGTTTTATACGGTAAAATGGAAATTTTGGAAGGCATGCCCCCATATCAGACAGGCGGTGATATGGTGGATCGCGTGACATATCAAAAAACGACGTTTGCCGCGCCTCCTGCGCGATTTGAGGCGGGAACGCCCGCTTTTGTTGAAGCGGCCGGTTTGGCAAGCGCCGTAGAATATGTGTCAAAACTCGGGTTTGAAAATATTGAAAAACACGAACAAAATCTGGTGGCTTATTTTTCAGCACAAACAAAACACACAAAAGGGTTTAAGCTTTTGTCGCAAAGCGGCAACCAAGGCGGTATTTTTGCTTTTGAATTGAACGGTGTTCATCCGCAAGATCTTGCTTTTGTTTTGGCGCACGAGGGTGTATCAATCAGAGTTGGTCATCACTGTGCTGAGCCATTTGTGAACCGTTTAGGGTATGCTTCGATCGCACGTGCCTCAATTGGGCTTTACAGCTCAATTGAAGACATCGATGCTTTTTTTAAGGCGATTGAAAAAGTGCGGCGTTTCTTT
>Ga0310690_10005361_pt1 | contig 17459 bp, 8 predicted proteins | sample AusTroGonzalo_MG_2_FD_207661 | JGI IMG/M metagenome (GOLD analysis project Ga0310690, IMG submission 207661) | Bovine rumen microbial communities from tropical cattle in Woodstock, Queensland, Australia - Gonzalo_04 (v2) (version 2) | ecosystem: Host-associated > Mammals > Digestive system >...
AAGAGAGGTCCGTGCCAGTGGAATACACCTGCATGACAGGGTCCGTCAAGGGCATCCCCAGTTCGGTGGCGTAGTAGGCCAGCCAGTCCTTGAAGGAAGCGCCGTAGGTGTCGTCGGAGTAGATGAGGCCGACTTTGGCGGCATGGGCGGCATATGCGGCCGACACCATAATCTCGCATTGGGTGATATCACTCTCTGTGAGGAACCACGCATAGGTGTTGCGCGCATTGGTGCGCTGTAGTTCCGCACTGGTGCATGTAGGCATCAGCACCGGCATACGCGTGGAACGGGCATGCTTGATAAGTATGGCAGCATTGTCCGAGTGATACGGGCCCAGGATGGCGTGGCATGTATCGGACGGAGCCTCGGGGTGCGAGAGTTTGTACCCCAGTAAATCCATGTCCTCGGTGTTTTCGTCGTGCCAGCGCAGGTTCAGGCGGACGCGCCGGGCGGACCTGACCTGAGCCTGAGCTATATTCTCCTGAGCCCAGTCTATCGCATTCTGGAACTGGTCGCGCATATCGGCGGGAAGGATTACGTCCACGTTCAGCACTCGCTCCTTTGCCCTTACATACGGGTCCGAAGGGTCGCACGATACTGCCGCCAAAACGGTCAGCGCAACAAATATGGCTGATAGAAATCTTCTCATTGCTGGTTCAGGGGTAAATTGTCCTCGCTGTATCCGTCGGAGCGGGAATGCATATCCATCTTGGGCATACTGCCGAAGGCGCCCTGCGACCAGGAATAGCCCCAAAGGAGGAGCGCTTTGTCGAAGCGGCGGTTAACCCAGTAGCGGTTCAGGCCTGCCATCTCAGACGCGTCTATCATAAGGTGCTGGAGTCGGTCGTTGGACTGCTGCCCAAGAAGGTAATAGTCGAAGCCGGCATTTGCGGAGCCGAGATCGACAACGGCAAAACGCAGGTTGTCTTCCTCGCACAGGTCCCTCATAATTTCTGCCATCTCGTAGGCCTTCTCCATCACTGCGCTCTGCTTGCGTGTGCTGAGGATATCATCTTCTCCGCCAAGTTCTTCGGCCAGGGAGAAGGTGTAAACAAGTGCATCCTCCTTCAACTGTTCGCTGAACGTGCTCACGATGCCGTCGCGGTACTGATAGAATCCCGTGCGCTCGTCGAACACGCGGAAAATGGGGATTTCGCTCATCGGGCAGGCGTTCTCTGCGCTGTATTGCCGGATAAAGTCGCAGTACCGGCGGATATTGTCGGAGGCAGATATGTTGAGCCCGTGTATCTTATCGCCAAGGCCGGTGCTCAGAGCGGCTGCGTCAACGTCTGCTTCGTCCACTTTAAGAAGCAGCACCTCGTCTTGAGTGTGGACTGAGGCCGTTTCAGCTGCCAGCCACTGCACCATATAAGGTTCCGTAAGCACCAGCAGGCGCCGTTCGTACTCCTTACCGTTGAAAGGATTGAGCGGATTCGCCAGCCACTGGCGCAAAGAACCCTGTGTGCTTTCCGCATCGGCGCAGGAGATGAATTCAAGCTCCAGAATATTGTGTCCGTAGTTCTTGTCCGTAGCGTTCAGAAGCGCAAGGCCTTCCATTACCGAGTCGGCATAGCCGCGGTCGCCGAGTTGCCCCGGGGCAAAGACAACCATAATATCCATAGTCGCCCCGGTTTCAGTACCCGGCTTTTCGCAGCCTGCCAGTGCAAGCAAAGCTACAAACAGACAAATCCAGAAGTGCTTACTCATATCTCAGTTCGTTCGGATTGTAAATATACACATAATCCGACAATCTGTGGCCGTCTTCGCTCCATCCTACCACATTCTTCGGCAGGGGAGTGGTGCGTATGACGAACTCGGAGCCTTCCCGCTCCACAAGGTACGGCAGTGAATCGTAACTGCCGTCGGGCTGTACTCCGCCGGCGAGCTCAATATACGGCAGTGCCCGGGATTCGGCATAAGTGACACCGGTCTGCGGCTCTATGCCAATTTCCCCGCCATTAATATAAAATGTATCTCCGGCACGGCCGCTGCCGACCTGTATTACTGTCGCATTTCCGTTTATCCACTTGACAGTGAACACGCGGCCGGAGTTATCGACACCTACGCCGCAGGGCATCTTGATGCTGCCCTCATAGATTGGATAGCAGACCCACAGGTCCCTTTTGCCAATTGTCTCGTGGCATACGGAGGCGACATAACGGCCGCCGCTCACTATGTTTACTATCATCGGATGCTCCTCGGAATCAACCCTGTCGTAGGGCATCCATACGCCGTCGTGGCAATACTTGACGCTGGCTTCCGGGTACCGGATGGGGAAGGAGGTGTCGAAGAAATTGTTCTGGTCGAGGTACGACTGCTGCACCGCGATATCCTGCTCGATGGCCGCCCGGATACGCTCCGCCGCTTCTTCATCCACTGCTGCGGCGAACTCCCAGATAGGGGTGAGGCGCATATCAACCAGTTCCACGTTGCTGCGGTATTCGTTCTCCCGGTCGAAGAATAGGGAGAGCCGCCACTGGGAGATGCCGTCGGTGGAGAAGGTCCTGGTGCCGTCAGGCTTGTGTTCGCCCAAAAGGCCGGTAAGCGAAGACTGGTCCCCGCCGTATGCGCTGATATTGAGTTTGCCGTGCTCGATCCAGGTATATTCGTCCTTGCCTGTGCGGTTTTCGTCCTTGCAGGCTACTGCATCGAGGAATTCGTCCGTGGTCCACTCGTCCTCTTTGGCGACGTCTTTGTAGCGCCACATATAGTTGGACAGATCGACGCGTATCTTTCCGCCCAGCCAGGCGGCCGTAATGACGTGCGTGCCGTAAACGTTGATGAGGGAATCGACTACCGCGATGTTGGAAGGGTCGCTCTCGGCCACGTGCTGTACTGCGCGAACGAAGCTCAGCGTGAGGAAGTTGTCGCAGTCTTCGTTGCTTTCGTAAAAGTGAATTATGGTGCCCGGGACGATATACGTGTCGGCCATAATGATTTCCTCGGAGAGACTGTAGTAGAATTCTTCCTCCACACCGTCTTCCAGGAAGTCCTGGCGGCTGCGTTTCTCCCTGTTGTACAGGCCGATATCTATTTTGTCCTCGGTCTCGATGTGCACTGCGGCCACGTAGTCACGCTTGGAGTAATTGAAGCAGGAATGGGAGGATACGCTCTGGCCTGTATTGGTGATGCAGAGCGTCTCTCCCGACCAATTCTGGAACTCCTCGATGGTCTGCCGGTTCACGACCTGGCAGCGGATGTCGTTCCAGTCGCAGAAAGAGCCGCGTACCGCATTGTAGGAGTATCCAACGCCGAAGTTGCGATGGAACTTTGTGCGTGTTTCCACATCCTCGGCCTTCGTCCACTCAAAGCCCGAAGTGGGGAGCCAGGAGGGCCTGGTCTCATCTGCCGGCGCGACGGGCTCCTCCAGCGCGTTGCAGCCCCAGAGAAGGACGGAAAGCAATATGAGGAGCCAGCGTCTCATTCGTCCCACACAGTCTGCAGAAGATACCCTGCAGGGGCGTCTTCATAGAACCTTACGGCATTCATTGTATAGACAATGGGCTTATTGGTGAAGAATGAGTTCCACTCATCCTTGGAAGTGTACTTGTAAGTATCGGAGAAAAGCCCCTTGTCCCACTTGCATATCCAGGGGAGCACATAATGGTGGCAGCGGCGATACCAGCGGGCGCTCCAGAAACTGTAGTCTCCTTCCGTAGCATCGCGGATGACTACCACGCGTGTGCCTTTCCAGTCGGCATATTTACGGTCGGAATGGGATTTCTCATCGTTGTAATCGGCCTGGTAGCGGGTGATATGGCTGTAGCCGGGTTCCAGAGCCCCGAATCCCCAGGTGTAGTCGCCTATGAACTCCTGCTTGTCGTAACTGCTCCATCGCTGGGGCTGGGGGAACACCTTGCCGGGCCATTTCTTGATTATCATAGCCTTGTCCTGTGTGAACTCGGGATCGGCACACAGGAGGAGGTAACTGTCTATGAGGTCTCCGTCGGCCCAGCTCTGCTTGGGCATCCAGCAGCCCCAGGTCTCGTCCGACAGGTGATACTGCCAGTTGCTTCCCTTGCCGGCTTCCATACAAACCAGGATGCCGCTGCTGTCCTTGGTGTAGCCGGTTGCCTCGCGGGTGCAGATGTAGTAGCGGCCGTTGTGAAGATAAACGTCGCCGTAGAGGCAGGGAGACTCGAAACGTGGCAGCCTGCCATTATCGTTCAGCTGGTCTTCTCTCCTGTAGGTTATGCGCTCCAGATGGGGGATGCAGGGGATACTCACCTCGGCATATCCCAGGTTGCTGCCGTCGGGGGTGCTGAAGAACTCGATAACTCCGAATTCTATGTCCTTGAAGTCTGCCCGGAAGCCGTCGGCCGTCTCTTCGAGGATATCATCCCGCCAGCCGACAAGGCCGCAGAAAGCCGTTTCGGCCTCTGCCGCATTTTTGACTATGACAGTGCGCTCGAACGGATTGGCCTCGTCGAGGACTATTCCGTATTCAGGTTCAAACTTTTCCTTGGCATATTCCTTCACGTCGTCAGGCGACACCTCGCGGTCCAGCAGAGTCGTGAGCAGTACGGCTGCGGCGTCGTACTGTACGGCTTTCTGCTGCTCAGCCTCCGTCGTGGTATGAAAAGGCCACTTTTCACAACTCCACAACAGAAGCAGCAACACGGGGATATATGCCAAACACTTCTTCATTCTCAGAAAGTATTGTCTTGAATGGTCTTCAGCAGGGGATACTCGAACATATAGCCGCGTACGGGCCGTACAGGATAGAACTCGTTGTCGAAGTCCCCGGTGGCCTTGTAAAATGCAAACTGGTAGTTTTTGTCAAGCACTGCCACAAAGTCGCCTTCTATACCCTCTATGGGACGGGAGGCGAACATATTCAGCACCCCGGCATACCTCACGCTGTTCCTGCCGTCGTTGAAAGATTGCCCCCCGAGGATGTCGTACATTCCGTAATAGCCGTTGAATCCGGCATTGAAGCCGCTGGCCTGCCCCTTGAAAAGGGCCTTGGGGTTAAATCCCAGGAAGGAATGCAGGGCCAGGATATCGTCGGACGAAGGTAGGTACCAGCGGGTATTCGGCTTGTCTTCGAACTGGATGTTGGGATTGTCTCCCCAGATCCAGGCATTATTGCGCCTGGGGCTGTAGCCTACGTCGTAGTAGAAGCGGGTGTACAGCACATCGTCCACTACATACTCGTTGAGGGTGGTTTTCCGGGAATTGGGGTCCTTGGTGAAGCCCATATTATGCGGAATGTCCTTGCGTGTCCAGAACTGTGAGCCCAGCTTCACTATGGGAGTCGTCTCGGTGGAGCCGTAGATGTAGTAGAAGAAATCGTCACATACGACTGGATTCTTGGCTTCAAGTCCGGGAGCGTTGGAGGGAGAATTGAGCGCAAGATTGCCGTTCACATACCAGATGCGGTCCAGGACCGTTCCCTGAGCCAGGTCGGTGAAAGGCTCCACATAGCTGTTGGCGCCGCTGAAGCCAACGTATGCCGGCCGGTGCACGCCATCGCCGATGAAAATGCCCTGGTTAAGGCGTATGCGTTGATAGTAAATTGGATACGCCACTGTCACGGGCTCGTCAGTGCGTATCTTGGGTACATACTCCCGGCACACCTCCATAAGCGGTTTGCCGTCAACGTACAGGATCCGGCACAGGCTGCCGTCTTCTCCGGCGGTGGAGAAATCGAAGAGGTCTTTCCTGGAAGTTGAGATTGAATAAATCTCGGTTCCCATCATACTGGCAGGCGTCGCGCAGTCGGAGCGGCTCGCCATTAAGAGGGCGGCATCCAGGAATTCCTGCCGCAAATCAGGATAGACGATATCCCAGATGGGGAAGAGTTCGAAGTGAATGACTTCCAGGTTGGGGTCACGCTCCGGAGTCTCGGAATAATTGATGGAGGCCAGCCAGTCGGTGATGTGCGACGGCTGGATCTGCCCGCTGGACGACAGGCCGCGGATGTCTGCCTGCAGTACGGTACGTGTGGCGGGACTGCCTCCCGTTACCGTGATGGCACCGTCGGCCGACTTGTTGGAAGACACCTGGGCGTTGGCGAGGATGTCGTTGCCTTCCGAGAGGCCCAGCGTGTAGTCTATCTGCTTGACCATATCTTCATAGGTCTTGAAAGAGCCGTCCTTCGTCATTGTGAAGGTATAGTCCAGACGGCCGCCAAGGTCAACCTGTATGATGACGTGGGTTCCGTATTCCAACAGTGTTTTCTCTATGAGCTGCGCTCTCCGTTCTGCGGTCCTGGCAGTGCGGATTTCATACATGCGGTCGCCGAAAGGAACAGAGTAGGGGGTCATATTGCGGCGCCTGAGGTCTATCAGAGCGCCCTTGTCCACGACGCGGGCGGCGACGGCCTTTTCCAGCGAGCCGTGACCGAAGTTCTGCTGCTCAAGGGTTCCGAAGGCCGGTTCCGTGAAACTCACTGCGTCGATGCAGTTCTCGCGGCAGCCTTCTATCGTATAGTCGGTGTCGCCGGTCTGCAGGCGTGTGAGGTTCTCGCCGTAGGCGTGGATGTCATTGGATGCCACGTACTTGGTCTCCGTGCGGGAAAGATGGCAGTCCTGCACCACCTCATAGACGCCCACTCCTCCGCTGTCAAGCATACGGTTGTAATCCAGCACCGGGGCTGTTGCGCGTACCGACATAGGATTGTCCAGGGCCTTGTACACGTCGTATCCATAGCCGACGTAAAGCACTTCCCTGGCCTCGTCTCCATTGCTGTCGGAGTCACTGTCGGAAAGCTGTACAACTGTAAGCGTCGCACTGCGGGCAGGGTCGGCAGCGTCAGTAAAAATGATCGACGCTTCGCGGCGCATACCGCTGTCGTTGGTTTTTGTCTCCAGGGGGACTATGCCGTCGGCGGCCAGGACATCGAGCCTGACCTTGAGCCACGGCGCGTTTGATGAAAGCTTTACCTGCGTTCCCTCCGAGGGCCCGGTGAGATTCACCGTGATGCTCTCGTAGCCGGCGCGCCTGGGCAAAGTGGGGGTGTCGTCAGCACCTACGGCACTGACGGCCCACTTCACTTCAAGCTGGTCCTTGCAGCACGAGAGCAGAAGGAACACCAGAGGGAACGCAAGCAAAAGCCTTTTCATACTAGGCGTCGATGTCCTGCTGTGCTTTGTGGATTATATCCTCGGGAGTGATTTTCTCGCCGCTCATAATGCCGAAATACTCCTCAATGCCGCGGTCCTTGTATTTCTCCATGAACCATTTCTGGGCGGTCGCCTGCATATCCTTATCCCAGAAGAGGTTCCACAGCGGAGTAATAATGAAGGAAATGGGAGCGGCCATACTGCCGTCAACCGAGCCGTTGTCGGAATACATAGTGCTGATCCAGTACTGGATAGCCTCGGTCCAGGCGTCGCGGTTGGTGGGCTCGTCACCGTTCATAAGGCCCCACATTGTGTTGGCAACGGTATTGGCATCGCCTCCGTAGATGTAGAAGCGGGCATCGGAGTTACGCAAAAGCGTCATACCTCTTTCTGAATAGGTGAACTCGCCGTGCACCTTGAATGCACCTCCAACGTCGCCGTCCAGGTTACCGCCTGCCTCTACATATCCGTCCATACTGAGGTCGCTGATGACTGCGTGAATGGTCATTGAACCGCCGAAGTCACCTCCGGAGATGTAGAATGGGCCGTAGTAATTGTCGAAGCGGTTCATGGCTGCATCAATTGCGGCCTCATCTTCTTCGGCCACAGCTGCATACAGATCCCAGTAGGCGTTACCGAAAGAAGCTGAGAATACACCGTCGAAGGAAGGACGCTCCAGTTTGCTGTATGCGCTGTCGATGATCTTCTGCTGCACCTTGGTAAGGACTTCCTTTCCGTTCTGCTTGTAATAAGCCTGGATCTTTGCCTCAATCTGGGCGAGACCTGCCTCGTAGTCCTTCATCTCATCAATCATAGCCGACTCGGCATAGGAGGCGACTTCAGCTTCGGAGACGGTCACGTTGTAGATGGGCGAATTGCGGATGATGGTGTAGTCCATCTTCTGGCGCTGCTCAGTGGACTTGGAACTGTAGGTGGCACCGGCAACGAATTCGATGCAGCCGTAGCTCAGGCCAATCTCCAGTTTAACATCCAGGCTCTTGTCCTGCACCACGGTGGAGTCAAACAACTGAGCCTGAAGGTCAACATAAGGAATCTCGGCTTCCACATAGGCCTGGGGGCCCAGCTTGCCGGCTTCCATCAGGCGCTCGATGCGGGTGACGTTGAAGATGGGGTTGTTTTTCTTGACCTTGGTGGGAGCGAACCTGGTGCGCTCGTCTTCCTTCATCTCCTTGTTGGCGATGCGGGCGTCCTCAAGTGCGTTGCGCTTGGCGATGCCCTTGGTATCCAGCACGTAGTCATAATCCACGCCGCAGCCCACGCCATTGTTGGCAAAGGCCTGGCCGCTGCCATTGGTGGGAGCCTCGCCGTTGAAGTTGTAGTTCTGGCGGACGGGGATTTCGTGGATTACTCCCGACTTGTCTTCCACGTAAATAACGGACTTGCGGTCTACCTCCGTGCGGTTCTCGTCGATGAGGAGGAGGAGCTGACGTGGACCGTTGTGGATAATCTCGTGGTTGTTGAACGTGAGCCAGTCATTGTCGGGGTCCGACACGGCAAGCCACTCGCCGTCAGCCTTGATGTTCATTTCCACCACGTGGCTCTGCATATCCACTTCAATGCCTTCCTTTACCCATTCCGCGATGGACCTGGCCTCCTTCTTGTTGTAGTCGGGGTCCACCTTCTCGCAGGAAACTGCAAAGGTTCCGATGGCGGCTAAAGCCAGCCAAAACAAATAGTTGATTCTTTTCATATTAACTGTATTAAATTGATTATTCCTAGTAATTACTGGGCCCAGGCGCTCTGCCACGAAGGTACGGAGGCGTTGGCCCCGTTTTCCTTGCGATAGCTTCCGGTCTGGCCGGACCACATTGAATGGGTCCAGGTAGCCGTAGGCTGGCTGAGGTTGGTGACTTTGCTTACCATCGTAAGGGTCCTGCCGTCCTTTGTCTTGGTGGAGTACTCTCCGCCGCGGTCGTATAGGACTGCGGCGCGGAAGAACAGCACTGGTTCGTTCCACATACCGGTGGGATTGGTGCCGGCAGCCCAAGTGGAGGCATTGTAGAAGTAGTTGCTTACATTGGAGGCCCTGGAATCGGGATTCGTGCGTATCGAAGTAGATGCGGAACCCTCGTTAAGCGGGGCCTTGGCGATTACGTCATTGCCGTAAGTCGAAACCTTGTTTGCGTCGGCTATATCCTGCAGGCAGATTTCCAGGTTGGAGAAATCCGATGAAGTCATCTTTTCATACTTCTCCAGCTGGGTGATATTGCTGGATGGATACTTCGACCACAAGTAGGTGAAAGTTTCGTAGGAAGTGGAAATTGCGAAGTAACGCATCAGGTTCTGCCTTGCACCGTTGGTGATGGAATAGGCGACGGAGAAGTGCTCGATGTTGCTCAGCTGGCCGCTGGTGTTCTGGCCAACCAGAGCCTTGGCGAGTTTGCTCAGATCCACGTTGGCGTTATTCTTAATATTGGTCAGGATGGCCTTTGCCGGGCCCTCGGGGTTCTTGTAAGCTTCCCTGAACAGGAACCAGAGCCATACTGCGACACGCTGGGCCTGCTCTTTAGTGGCGATATTGGACGCCATAGCGCTGACATTTGCGGTCTGGATGCCGTCGAAGCATATAACTTCTGCATAAGGCGATTTCTGGTCGGCACCGGCGATGCTTACGACGAACCAGTTGCGGCCCTCGTCGTCGCGGAGCACGTCGCCCAGCTCGTAATGATGGTCGCCGCTGTATTCGCTCTTGTTCCACAGTGTGATATCGTTGACTATACCCCTGCGCAGATCGGAAATCTCCGGTGCATCTGTAAGGTTATGGTCGGGGAATACGTCCGAATAGTAGCGATACACTTCTCCGCCACGGTGTTTCTCAAAGCCGCTGAGCGGCTGCTGGGGGTCCCACTTTCCGTTCTCGGCCAGTTCCTCGCCGTCGGCAAAGCGAACCATCCAGCGAGGGTCGTTGTCGCCGAAGAACTCCTGTTTCTGGATATAGGGTTTATCTACGCTCGTTTCCGTCTTGATGTCAAACGGATAATTGGTGTTGCTCACCGTATAGTTCTTGGGGGTCACTACCTGCGCGGTCACGGTAGAAGTCGTCTGCTTGCGCATATTGCGCTTTTTGTTGTCTTCCGTCGTGAACTGCTGCTGTACCTGGTACAGCTTGGGCTTGTTGCTGAGAGTAGTGCTCCAACTGTAGCTCTTGTGAATGAAATGGAGGCCGCGCTCGCTGGTGAGTGCCGCGATAAGGTCCTGGTCCGATACGCCGAATACCCTGCGGGCGATGCCCTTTTCCTTCCAGGCTTTCTGAACATTGCTCCAGAACGCTTCGTTATGGTACTTGATGTTGCTTACGTGGAAATCGTTGAAAATGAGCAGTCCGCCGGGCGAGCCGAAAGTGCTTTCCGTAGAATAGTTGGTAACGTTCGTTACATATTGGTCCGGGAAGTAGATAGCATAGAGCAGCTCCGCAAGGTTCTGTATCTGCTTGGATCCGTCACGGAGACCGTAGGGGAGTCCGTAATGCATCTTGTTGGAAGCCTCGTGGGGCTTGCCCTGCTGCTCCGGCTTGGTGCTGTTGTAGGGCCAGATGTTTTCTTCCGGGAGGGGGCTGATGCTAATCCAGTGGCTGTCGCCCTTGCCCTCGGGACCGAATGCGGGACGTACGCAGATCCAGTACTCCAGCACGCCGTCTTCCGCCCTCGTACGGCTGATGATGTCGCCGAAACGGTAATATGCGCTGCCGTTGTCGCCCACGCTTCCGTTCACGTCGCCCTGCGCGGGGCTGCGATAAATAATCTTATTCAGCGTAGGCACGCAGGGGATGTTCACGTCCACGGTGGCCCAGGCCTTTCCGGAGTCGTCTTTTGTCCAGACCATCGTGCCGATCGCGGAATCCTTCCAGGTATAGGTCGTGGTGCTCTCTTCTACCGAAGCCCCGGTCATCGAATTGAAAAGGTCAACGGCATACTCCAGGCTGTTGGCTGCAACCACGCGCACGGATTCGTCGCCGTTGTCGGGATTACCGATGATGGGCGTGAAGGTCTTGCCCTTGTAGTCCGGGGTGATGTCATTCATCGACACCAGATTGCCCACGACATCCCAGAAGCGGGCGTCGTCAGAGGCGTCGTTTTTACCGTTCCCATCAGGATTAATCCCGTCCGGGTTGCAGGCTAACAGGCACAAGGCTGCTGCAACTGCTGAAAATCTCAAAAATTTAGTCATAAAAGAAACTGTTACTGTCCCCAGACGCTCTGCCAGCTGGGTAATGCGGCCTCTTCACCGTTCACGCGGCGGTGGCCGGCGTCATTTTCGTCGAATACGTTATTCAGATAGTTATACTGATTATCCAGATCCGGGTTGTTCATTTGCCCGTGGGAAAGCAGGGTGAACTGGAGGCCGTCGTGGGAAATGGTGGCGTGTTCCGACGTCCCGCGGTCATACAGCGCCGTAGCCCGCATAATCAGCACAGGCTCGTTCCACATTCCAAACGGCTGGAGATTGTTAGCCCACGAGTTCATATTGTACTGGTAATTGCTTGCCAGGACGGCACGGGCCTCTGCTGCGGAGCGGTAAGGCCTGGGGACAGTGGGTGTGGAATAGAGAGACGACCTGGCTACAAGGTCGTTGCCGTACTGGTTGACCTTCTCTGCCTCCGCCACGTCCTGCAGATATATGTAGGGCCTGCCGTTGAAAGATGCGGCGTTCAAGTCGAAATACTTGTTCTCGTCAACGATATTCTGCGCCGGATATTTGTCGTACATTACAGACATATGCTCGGCGAGCCTGTTGGTGGTAATTACAAAGCGGAGGAGATGCTGATTTGCACTGCCCGCTTCATAATAAGCCGAAGACCAGGAGAAGCCCTTGTCTTTGTCATTCTTCTCACCGTACACCGGTACATACACCGCCTGGACGAGTTGTTCCAGGACCACGCTGGCATTGTTCACGATGTCGTTGTGAATGGAGTTGATGGTGGTAATGCCGTACTGGTTCTGGGATTCTTTGGCCAGGAGCCATACGAAGGGCATTACGCGCAGGGCCTGGTTCTTTGTGACGATATTCGTGGCAGTCTTGCCGTCAGCCGAATAGGTGATGCCGTCAAAGCTCACAAGCTCCGAGTAGGGGGAATTTTCAGGGAATACGCCGTCTTTGTTGCCGGAAGGCTTCACCACGAACCATTTGTGGCCGTGCTGGTCCCTGAGGACGTCGCCGAGGTGATAATGCGCAGTTCCGGAATAAGCGGTCAGGTTCTGCTGGTTCTTATCATTTACAACCATTGCCTTTTCGGTTACTTCAGGCTCGGAAGTGAGGTTGTGATCCGGAGCTACGTCCCTGTAATAGCGATAGACCTCGTGGTTGTCGGTGAATCCGGGGATGGGCTGCTGATTGTTGAAATTGCCGGTCGATGAAATATCTTCACCGGTAGCAAAGCGGATGATCCAGCGGGGATTGTCGTCGCCGAAGAACTGCTGTTTCTTGATGTAAGGCTTGTTCTGTGAGGTCTCGGTCTTGATATTGAATGGATAGTTGGTATTGCTCTGCACCTGATTGTTGGGGGTGACCACCTGGGACTGCACAGTCTTTTTGGTTTCGACGTGCATATTCTTCTCCTCATTCCCGGTTCCGTGCGTATAGGTCACCTGATAGAGCTTGGGCTTGTTGCTTAAGGAGGTGCTCCAGCTGAAGCCGTAATACAGGAAGCTAAGGCCTGCACCTGCCTGCTGGGTGCCCGGGTCTATAGGACGGATGGCATATTCCAGCTCATCGTAGGTGATGCCCAGGATTTGCTCCACGAGCCCCTTTTCTCTCCACATCCTCTGGACATTCTGCCAGAAGGCCTCGTTGTGGTACTTGATGTTGCCAACGTGGAAGTCGTTGAAGATGGGAAGTCCGGAGGGACCGCCGAAAATACCCGTCGTGGAATAATTGGTAACGTTGGTGTACCAGCTGGTAGGATAGACGATGGCATACAGCATCTCGGCGAAGTCCTGCATCCATTTGGTCTCCTTGCCGATATTCTCCGGGAAGGCGTACTCCATCTGGTTGGAAGCCTTCCAGGGCTTGCCTTTCTGCTCCGCCTTTGTGCTGTTGTAGGGCCAGATATTCTTCTCGGGAAGAGGACTGACGCATACGAAGTGGGAGTCGCCCTTGCCTTCAGGGCCGAAGGCCGGGCGCACGCAGACCCAGTATTCGGTTACATTGTCATCGCGCACGCGCTTGATTACGTCGCCGAAGCGGTAGTAGGCGCTGCCGTTATCTCCTACGCTGCCGTTGGTGTCGCCCTGTTCGGGGCTGCGGTAGATAATCTTGCGCAGCGAGGGGACGGCAGGGATGCTCACGTCCACCGTGGCCCAGGAGGTGTTGTCGTTGGTCAAGTGCCATGTGAGGGAACCCACCTTGCTGTTCCTCCAATCTTTAACTGAGGTAGTTTCCGTGATGCCGGCGTCCGTAAGCGTGTTGAAACATTCTACTGCGGCCTTCAGGCTGTTCAGGGACACTACGCGCACGGATTCGTCGCCGTTGTCGGGACTGCCTATGGTGGGCTTGAAAGTCTTTCCCTCGTAGTCAGGGGTGACGTCATTCATCGACACAAGCTGACCCACGACTCCCCAGAAGACGTTCTCCTCGGAGGTCTTGAATCCGGGCTCATCGGGATTCAAATCATCAGGATCGCAGGAAGCCAGTAACAGGCATGATGCGGCGGCAATCAAAGCCGGGATAAACAATTTTTTCATATCGAACTAATATAAACTACCAAATATAGTAAAGTTAATTGAAATACCGTTCAACGGTGTGCAATAACCTTCTTTCTTTACCTTAATAACGCGACAATGCTCCGAATGCGTCTTTAATAAACGTAAAAAACTCTATTTGCTGTTGATATCGGAGTCATTGATCGTCTTCCAGTGTGCAACACTGTACGTCTGACCGTTGAGCCTTATCGTATTTGTCGGTTTCCAGATGCCGTGCGCATAATTCCTGTTGTAATCACGGTCGCGCGACGACACCAGGGTGAGGGTATGGCCGTCGACGGTCTTGGTTTCGTAGCCGTCGTCCCCGAGGTCCTTGACGCGGGTATAGCGGAAGAACAGTACGGGCTCGTTCCACATACTGCCGGGATACTGTACGTTTAAGAAGATGTCCTGGTCGTAGAAATAGTTCCTTACGTTCGTTGCCCGGTCGTCGGCCTGCTGCCTGAACTGTCGGGGAACACTGATGTCCGAGGTAGAGAGCGTCCTTGTGTCCAGCGGCAGGGCGGCATAGTAATCGGGAGCCATCCCGGTAACCATATCCTGGTTTGCAATATTCTGAAGATAAATGGGGATGGTGCCGAAATTTGCTGGAACCTGGACGTTGGGGCTCGGGTTCTGGGGGTACTTTGTCCAGAATCTTATCCTGAGGATGGGGGTAGCATTCGGGTCAGTCTGCTCCGTCGGGTTCGTCGGGTTCATTATGTTCAGGATGCAGCGCACCAGAGACTGGCTGTCGTTGGTGGAGGCATAGGCGATGGAGCATATCAGGGACGAGTCGAAATTATCGTTGTCCCTGGAGACGACCGACTGCATAATATGCCTCAGGTCTACGCCGGCGTTGCGAAGGATATTCAGCACCGTTTTCCCGTGGTCCTGGTCTGCTTCCAGGTGAAAATCCGAAATATCCGCGATACTGTTACGCGTAATTTCGGCCAGGAACATATAGGCTCGAAGAGCCTGATCCAGCGGGGGCAGGTTGGTTACCTTGCCATTGGTTGAGGACACGCGTAATCCTTTGGTATCGAATGACACAAGTTCAGAGTAACGGGACCTCCGGTTTGCCTCGGTGTCTTCCTCATTATTGTTGCCTGACTGGTTGATTACAAACCAGAGGCAGCCGTCTTCATCTTTGTACACATCGCCCCAGCGGTAATGAGGAGTGCCTATGAAGCCGTCTCCGCCCGTCGCGTCGGTGATCTCCGGCTCGTCGGTAAGGTTCTTATCCCTGTACACATCCCTGTAGTAGCGATAGATCTCACGCTCGAAGCCGGTAAAACCGGGAATGGGCTGCTGAGGGTCAAAGCGGCCGGTGTTTGACAGCTGCTCGCCGGTAGCAAAGCGCACCACCCAGCGGGGGGCGTCGTCGCCAAAGAAGCGGGGCTCTTTGTAAAAAGGCTGCTGGCTGCTGATGGTATAAAAATGGAGCGGGTAATTGATGTTGCTTTCAACCTTGTTGTGGGGGTCTACGACCTGGGCGCTGACAGTCCTTTTGGTCTGCTTGTGCATATTCCGCTCCTCATCGCCGGCTCCGCTTGTATAATGCACCTCGTACAGTTTGGGCTTGTTGCTGGTGACGGTGTTCCAGCTGTAGCCGCTGTACAGGAAGTGGAGTCCCCGGGCATTCTCGGAGTAGGGATTGAGGGCCGCCTCCATCTCTTCATACGAGATTCCGAAGAGCCTCTTGACATAATCTTTGGATTTCCACCTTTCCTGTACGTTCTCCCAGAAAGCCTTGTTGTGGTACTTTACATTGCTTACGTGGAAATCGGAGAAGATGGGAAGGCCCGAAGGAGAGCCGAAAACCTTGGTCTCCGTAGAATATAGATGTACGTTGTCTTCCCACAGTTCGGGATTGATGATGGCAAACAGGAGTTCGGCCAGGTCCTGATGCCATTTTGTCTCGCTGCCGATATTGTACGGGAGACTGTATTGCATATCATTGGACGCCAGAAAAGAATCATCGGTCTTATAATACGGCCACATGTTTTTGTACGGCAGTGGACTTACGCTTACCCAGTGGCTGTCGCCCTTGCCTTCCGGTCCGAAGGACGGACGGACGCAGATCCAGTAAGAAAACGTTTCACCATCGTCCCTGATAATGTCGCCGAAGCGGTAATAGGCACTGCCGTTGTCGCCCACGCTGCCGTTTACGTCGCCCTGTTCGGGGCTGCGGTAGATAATCTTGTGCAGGCCGGGTACGGACGGCACATCCACATCCACGGTCGCCCAGGAGCTGTTGTCATTGGTCAGGTGCCACGTGAGTGAACCTATCCCGTCTTTCTGCCAGGTCTTTGTGGCGGTGGTTTCCGTGATGTCGGATTCGGTAAGGTCGTTGAAGTGCGCCACGGCGGCCGCCAGGCTGTTGAGGGCCACTACACGCACGGACTCGTCGCCGCCGTCGGGCTTGCCGATGGTGGGCTTGAAGGTCTTTCCTTCGTAGCCCATCGTAAGCTCACGGGAGTCGGTAAGCTGTCCCACCACGTTAAGGAAGACGGTCTCGTCTGAGGGTGCATCGTCGTTCTTTTCCGGGTTGAGCCAGTCCCAGTTGCAGGAGGTAAGGCACAGGCAGGCGGCGAGTGCTATGTGTGCGTATTTTTTCATTTCTATTTGCTGTTGATGTCAGAGTTGTCGATACTTCTCCATCCGTAAGGACGGTACATTTCGCCATTCAGGTTTATCGTGATGTTATTCTTCCAGATGCCGTGCGCATAGTCCTTGTCGAAATCGTCGTCGCGCGCCGATACGAGGGTGAGGGTATGGCCGTCAACCGTCTTGCTCGCGTAACCGTCGTTCCCCTGGTCCTTGATGCGGGTATAACGGAAGAACAGGACGGGCTCGTTCCACATACTGCCGGGATATTGTACGTTCAAGAACGAATTCTGGTCGTAGAAATAGTTCCTTACGTTCGTCGCCCGGTTGTCGGCCTGTTGCCTGACCTCCCGGGGTACATTGAGGTTGGAGGTAGAGAGCGTCCTTGTACTGAGAGGCAGGGCGGCATAGTAATCGGGGGCCTTCGCGTTAACCATACCCTGATCGGAAATATCCTGGAGGCAGATGTTGATATTGCTGAAATTCGTTACGACCTGAGCTGCGGCGTCTGCATTCTGGGGGTACTTGGTCCAAAAGTTTATCCTGGGCGTGAGGGCGTCCTGCGGGTTCGCCGGATCCATAATATTCAGGATGCAGCGCACAAGCGACTGGCCTGCCGTCTGGGAATCGTATGCGATGGAGCATATCAGGGACTCGCTGAAATCATTGTTGTTCCTTGAGACAACCGACTGCATGATATGCCGCAGGTCCACGCCTGCGTTTTGCATGATATTCAGCACCGTTTTTCCGTGCTCCTTATCCGATTCCAGATGGAAATCGGAAACCTCCGGGAGACTTTTGCGTGTCATTTCTGCGAGGAACATATAGGCGCGCAGGGCCTGATTCAACGGTGGAATGTTGGATGCCCGGCCATTGGCAGAGGTAGTGCGTAAACCTCTGGGATCGAAGGACACGAGGTCTGCGTATGGAGATCTCCGGTTGGCATCGGCGTCTTCCTCATTATCATTGCCGGCCTGGTTGATTACAAACCAGAAGCAGCCGTCTTCGTCTTTATACACGTCGCCCCACTGGTAATGAGGGTTGCCAACGAAACCGTAGTCGCCCGTAGCGTCTGTGATTTCCG